>SAMEA3663097__coassemble_751_pt1 | contig 14901 bp, 11 predicted proteins | sample SAMEA3663097__metabat2_low_PE_001 | metagenome-assembled genome bin SAMEA3663097 (sample SAMEA3663097) | pig gut metagenome | biome: pig gut; feature: pig-associated habitat; material: faeces | place: France | collected 2012 | reverse complement strand
GACACACGTGAGATTGTTCCCACATGTTCTCCTATGGACTTCGGTGTGGAGAAATTCCATAAATCGGGGGTACGTCCCTGAAGAAGATAGTCCGTGAAGCCCCTGTTGAAACTCTTCGCCAATGCAGGTTCGAAGGCAAAAGTATGCACACCCGCAGAAGCGCGCTGATAATCATCGCTACGGCGTTCGAGTATCTCGTCGATGGCACGGCGGTAAAAGGCTGTAACATTCTTTACATATGCCACATCCTTCAGGCGCCCTTCAATCTTGAAACTTCTTACTCCGGCATCCATCATGGCTTCGAGGTGTGCCGAACGGTTCATGTCGCGCAGGGAGAGCAAATGGCGTCCCTGTTGCGGTCGTGGACGCGAATCCTTGTATTCCGTAGCATTGACGACCCTACCGTCGGCATCTACGAGGTCGAAGGCAAGACGACAGAACTGGGCACAGCGACCACGATTGGCAGAACGTGAAAAACAGTATTCCGAAGCATAGCAACGGCCGGAATAGCTGACACAAAGGGCACCATGGACAAAGGCCTCGAGGGGAAGCGATGTAGCGGTATGTATGCCAGCAATCTGCTGCAACGACAGTTCGCGTGCAAGCACAATCTGCGAATACCCTGCCGCTTCAAGGAACCTTGCGCGCTCCGGCGTGCAGTTGTCCATCTGAGTCGAGGCATGCAGGGCTATCGGCGGCAGGTCGAGAGCCAGGAGTGCAAGGTCCTGGGTGATGAGGGCATCGACACCAGCATCGTAAAGTTCGCGTACAAGGCTTTCGACTGCCGGAATCTCATCGTCGTAAAGGATAGTATTGAGCGTGACATAAACCCGGGCATCATAAAGGTGCGCAAAGTGACACAGGCGACGTATGTCGTCGACACTGTTTCCGGCTGCGGCACGCGCTCCGAATCCCGGTCCGCCAATATACACAGCATCAGCACCGTGGAGGATGGCCTCTATGCCGATATCTGCAGTCTTGGCAGGAGCCAGCAGTTCAATATTTTGCTTCTCAGACATGAATGGTTAGGATAAGTCTTTCAGGATTCGTGACAAATGGGAAATCATGGGTATGTTCTTGCAAATCATTTCCGGTTCTTTGCCTGCTTCAGAAGGTTATACGCCTTATAAAGCCCCATCTCTCCGGCAGTGGACAGCAAGGGAACGGCCTCGTCATTACGCCCCTGAAGCAGATAAACCACCGCACGGTTGTAGAGGGCTTCAGCCATCTTGGCATCGAGTTCGAAGGCTTTGGCAAAGGCTTCTCCGGCCTTTTCGAGACTTCCGCTTTCGGCTTCCACACATCCTATATTATAATAAAGCACAGCTTCTGCGGTCCATTCCGTCTCCACAGCCTTCCGAAGGGCCGCCAAGGCCTCGTCCTTCCGTCCGGCATCCAAAAGGCTGTTGGTATGGTCCACCAAGGCCCGGAGTCTTTCGTCAGGAGCATAGATGGGCTGACGAAGGGCATCGATGACAAGTTTTTCCCCCTCGGTATGACATGGTGGGAGAAACACGCGTTCCACCTTGCGGTTCTGTACCTTTCCGGCAAACTCACTGGCATAATGGCGTGTTGTATCTTCGTCCTCGACGATGGGCTGGTCATAGCGTTCAAGGGCTTTTTCCGAACGTTTGCGTACCGTCTTCACAGGGCGTCTGCCGCCATTTCCGAAAACAAGGTCGTAGTCGGCACGACGGACGTAGGCTTCGTCGCGTACCGCATGGCGGACATCTCCAACGGCACGGTAGCACTGCGCACGCTGGGCATAACCGTAAAGGAAATTCGGATAGGCTGAGATGAGTTGCGAATAGTCGGAAATCGCTCCCTTGAAATCACCGATATTCTTTCGGAGCTCAGCGCGGTTGTAGACAGCCAGCACATTGTCGGGCTCTTCTGAAATGACGAAGTCAAAATCCTCTATGGCACGGTTGTCGTCACCGACAAGAGCACGGATAAGCCCACGGTTATAGTGTGCCACAAAATGCTGCGGAACCATTTCAATAGCCCTGTCGTAGTCGGCCATCGCCAGTGCGTAGCGGCTTTGGGCATTGCGCGTCTGTGCACGTTCGACGTAATAGTCCACATTTCCCTTTTCATAACGCAGGGCCTGGGTATAACACGAGTCGGCAAGGGCATAGTCTTCATGCTGTAGTGCATAGCGTCCCTTGAAGGCCCAAGCCGCATGCTCGCGGGGACTTATGACAAGCAGGGAGTCTGCCCAATGCAGTCCGCCAAGTGTATCCTTGCGTTCAAGGCAGAGCTGCGCCTTGATAAGATAGGCCCTTGTGAACTTCGGCCATAGTTGCAGAAGGGTGTCGAGTTCCAAATCGGCACGGTCGAAATCCTTGAGCTCCATACGGCATAGGATACGGTTATAGACGGCACTCTGGTCCTTGGCGTTCTCACGGATGACTTCGGAATAATCGGCTATTGCCCCCTCGTAATCAGCAGTATGGATACGGCAAAGACCACGCAACTGGTAATACTCCACACGGAAGGGGTTGAAGAGCACAGCCTGGTCGAGGTCGGCCTGCGCACTTTCGTAGTCCTCGAGCGAGAACTTTGCAGCGGCCCTGTAATAGAGCGCATCGGCCATATAGGGCTTTGCCTCAAGGACGGTATTGAAATAATGAATGGCGGTGATATAGTCGTCGTAATACAGAGCTGCACGTCCCATGAGGAGCACCTGCTGGGTGTTGACCTGCGAAAATGCGACCTGCGGAATATGGAAAAAGCACAACGACAGCAAGCAAAAGCACAAACCTTTGCCTGCTGTCATCAGGGAATGTCGAATGTTTCGTCGAAGAATCATTGGACGTTGTATGAGTATTGGATGTATTTGTCGGGAGGGAGACTTCCATGCTGTCCTCCTCCCCTCACGGAAAAGCCCTAAAATGGGCGGCTCACTTCCGCTTGGTCTTGTAGCTGCAGCTGAACTTTCCGGCGAGAAGGTTCGCCATCTTCTTCTTGATGAGCTGCTTGCGGAGCGGGGAAATACGGTCGGTAAAGACCTTTCCTTCGAGATGGTCGAACTCGTGTTGCATCACTCGAGCCAGGTATCCTTCCACCCACTCGTCGTGCTCATTCCATTCACGGTCAAGATACTTCACCCGGATGCGGGTGGGACGGCGCACAGGTTCGCTGATGCCGGGGAGGGAGAGGCATCCCTCGTCCATCAGTTTTGTCTCCGTTTCGTCAACTTCCACGATATGCGGGTTGATGTAGGCCGCGTTGAAATCCTTGTATTCGGGGTAGTCTTCCGACAGACAGTCGAGCGTGATGACAACAAGACGGATGGAGAGTCCGATCTGGGGCGCAGCAAGGCCGACTCCCTGACTGTGGTACATGGTCTCGAACATGTCGTCGATGAGTTGCTGGACGTTGGGGTATTCCTTGTCAATGTCCTGTGCCACCTGTCGCAGCACGGGGTTACCATAGGTATAGATGGGATAGATCATTAGGGTATGAAAGGTGTTTGAAAATGGCATCAGAGGATGGCCATTGTTATTTTTTCTATGCTTGGGATGTCCGGAAAGGTTTGGAAAGAAAGACGGATTACGGATTAATGTTTCATCTTGAGATTCTCGAGATAGTTCTGCAAGATGATGGTGGCGGAAATTTCATCCACGAGCCCCTTGTCCGTCTGACGACGTTTGCGTCCGACACCGGATGCGATGATTGCCTGGTGAGCAATGACGGAAGTATAGCGTTCGTCGTAGAACACTACTGGAATTTCAGGCAAAGCCTTCCGAAGTTCTCCTGTGAAGCAGCGCACGCGGCTTTGGTTTTCGGAAGGTTGCCCATTGGGTTGCACCGGAAGTCCGATGACAATGGTTTCCACGGGTTCGCGCTTTACATAATCCGTAATGAACTTCAGGACATCGCGGGTGTCGATGGTTGCAAGTCCTCCGGCAATGATTTGCAACGGGTCGGTCACGGCCAGTCCTGTCCGGCGTTTGCCGTAATCGATGGAAAGGATTCGCATGGTGTATTGTTTTTCGATGAAAAGATGGGGGAAAATCCCCTTGTGTCATATACGCCTCGAACCGGGCGCATCAAAGGCTGATGTACCCGGTTCAAGGTTTTTCAATGCAGTAACATTGCCTGGTATGGGTGGATTGTCCCTGCCATTCCCCAGGCGGTATCAATTATTGCCATAGCCATATCGGTAACCATAGCGATAGCCATAACGATGGTAGCCGTAACTCTTGTAGATATGGTCGGTACCATTGAGCACGAGGAGCATGTTAGGATAGCGCTGTGTACGATAGAAGTTTTCGATTTCAGGAATCATGGAACGTTCGAAGTACATGGACCGTACGATGAAGAGCGTCATGTCGGCATAGTTTCGGATGATGCTGGCATCGGCGACAATCTCAACGGGAGGACAGTCAATGAAGATATAGTCGTACTCCTTCTTCAGGGTGGTGATGAGCTGTGCCAACCGCTCGTCGTAGAGAAGTTCCGTAGGATTCGGGGGAATGGTACCTACAGGTATAATGGTGAGATTGGGAATCTTCTCATAGGCATATTTCACATCGTCGAGTCCACACTGTCCGACGAGGTAATCGGTGATGCCAATCTTGGGTTTCCCGACGAAACCGGATGATGTACCCTTGCGGAGGTCGAGGTCTATAATGATGACACGCTGGTTCTTGATAGCCATCGATGCGGCAAGGTTGGTGGTAATGAACGTCTTACCGGACGATACGTTGGCAGATGTCACCATGGTCACCACCCCATTTCCGAACTTCTTTCCGCAGAACTCGAAGTTTGCTCTCAGCACACGGAAGGCCTCGTTGATCATGTCGCGGTTGTGGTCCTCGACTACAATCTTGCGTTTCTCCTGTTTCAGCTTCTTTCTGGCGAAAATTCGCTTGAAGAATCCGGGACTCTTGTACGACATCGGTATTTCTCCGATATAGGGGACAGTAAGTCCCTCAAGGTCCCTACGTCCACGGACTGTGGTGTTCATCAGTTCTCTGATGATGATGACAAGCAGAGGAACGACGATGGCAAGGCAGAGGGCGAGGAAGAGGATGTTACGCTTAACGGGCGACGTGGGGGCATTACTTCCTGTAGGCGGTGTGATGAGCCGGGTGTTATAGGCCGTAAAGGCCATTGAAAGTTCGTTCTCCTCACGTTTTTGGAGGAGGAAGATGTAGAGGCTTTCCTTTACTTTCTGCTCACGACCGATGCTGGTGAGATAGGTGCTCTGCACCGGCGTGTTGGCAATCTTGGAATTGAGCTGCTGTTCCTGGGCCTTCAACTGTCCGGCCTGGGTGTTAAGCGTAAGGATGAAGTTGTCGATGCTCTGCACAATCACCTGACGCTGGTTGTTGATGCGGCTCTCGAGGTCGGCAATCAGCGGGCTGTTTACCGACATGTTACTGAGGAGACGGTTGCGGAGCAGAATGTTCTCATTGTACTCAGCAATGAGTTGTTCGACGCTGGTGGAGTTTATGCCGGAGTTGGCGGGAAGGAGTTCGAACTTTTCACGTTCGTCGGAAACCATCTGACGCACATACTTCGCCATATAAAGCTGGTTGTTAAGGTCGAGGAGACGGTCACCGGTAGCATCGGCCTTCGACATATAGCTTGAGGCTGCCGTTTCGGCATCAGGAATCATGTTTGCACTCTTGTAGGAAGAGATGCTGTGGTCAACGCTGCCAAGTTCGCTTTCGATGACGCGGAGGCGCTCGTTGATAAACTGCGATGTACTGACGGCAATCTGGTTCTTGTCGTCAATCCAGTTTTCGTTGTAGACCTCAATGGTGGTATTGATTACGTCTTCGGCACGCTGTGTATTGACATCGTTGAAGACCAGACGGAGCATGTTACTCTGTTTTTCCATGAGCGACACTCCCACACGGTTATAGCTTCCGGTGGCCGCCTTGATGGAGGTACGGTGAACATGGATGGGTTTGCCGACATCGTAGAAATTCTGGGAGGGATCTACGAGGATGCGTCCTACAGGGGTGTTGATGATGCTGTGCAGACGTCCGCGGATGCTCTTGCCCTCATCCTCGGGTTTCGTACGGGGCCCCTTGAACTCCGACATGACGTAGTTTCCCTTTCCATCGAGTTCAATGGTCATACTCACATCGTCATCCTCGGTAAGCGAAAGGAACTTTACCTCAATGGGGAGCGTACGTCCGTAGAGGGTATAGTTGTGGAACACCCCGTCAATGGAATAGTTGACATCAAGATGCAGGCGTTTCACCACCTCCTCGGTGATGGCAGGGCTCTGCAACGCCAGCACTTCGTTGTTGACGTTCGAGGCACTGTATCCTCCGAGTTCACTGATTTGCTGCTCGATGCTTCCCTTTCTGCCCTCCACGTCCTTAATCATGAGTGTGGCATAACGGGTATAGACCGGTGTAGTGCGAAGAATCTGTAGCACACCGATGCTCAGACAGAGCACGATGGAAATGACAAACCAATACCATTTGCTGATGCAGAGGTATACGGCATCCTGGAAATCAAAGCCTCCGCTGTTGGTTTCCTCTTGAGGCGTGTTTACAAAGTCAGACATGTCGGATTTGTATGTATGAGGAATGTTGTGCTAATAATGTGCCGTAACGTATATTTCCCCCTTATTTGGTCAACGCCACGATGGTGGTGGCAATGGACATCAGCATGGAGAAGGTGGAGATGTAGATGAGCGGGCTCTGCCAGGTATTACCGTTCGGTGTGCTGGTGCGCTGCTTCGTTTTATTGGGATTAACGTATACGATGTCATTGGGCAGAAGGTAATATACAGGCGAGCCGAACACATCCTGGGCACTGGTGAGGTCAACATGATAGACCTTCTGTTGGTCTCCGACGCGACGGATGACGGTGACATTGTGGCGTTCGCCGGTGATATTGAGGTCTCCGCACTTGGCAAGGGCTTCCACGATGGTCAGATTGTCCTTGTCAATCTGGATTCTTCCGGGAGTCTTTACATCACCGATGACATTGATGTACTGGTTCATCACCTGGCAGGTGACAACAGCATCGTTCAGCAGTTTCTGTTCCACAAGGATATTCTTGATGATGGTCTCCACTTCTTCACGGGTGCTGCCTGCGACATGAATCTTTCCTACAACAGGGAAGTCGATATTGCCATTCGAATCAATGAGATAGGGCATGGTCGACTGTGTGCTCTGTGCGCTGACCTGTCCGGCGGGCGCACCGATGCGGTTCGACTGCAGGGGAAGGTTGAAACTGGTGGCGATTTCCGGACTGAGGGCCGAACTGACAACAATATTAATCATGTCTGCCGGTGCCAACCTCAGCGTATAGTCCGTGGCATTGAGGGTGGGAAGATTGGCCTCGCTGTTCAGGTCCTGGAAATACGGCACTTTGTCATAAGATGCACAAGATGCCAAGGAAATGAAAAGGGCTACTGCCGCAATGAACTTGAAGAATCTCATGGAATTATCTTGGATTTTTTGTTTTTCAGATTGCAACACAAGGGGATGGAACTTCCGGGTCCCTTTGGCTTTCGATGGTTTAGAGACCGGTTGTCGTACCGATATACATGCCCCATGGCTATTTCCCGTCGGTAGTTTCCCAAAGCAGTCAGCAGGGAAAACGTGCGTACCGGAGCGACCGAAGGCGGTATACCTCCACATCAAGACTTCGTCTTACTGTGTGCATACATCGCACAAACGCATTGCAAAATTAACATTTAGCCCCGGTATTCCCGACATTTTTAAAGAATTTGTATTGATTTCTCACATTTACATCCGCTAAACATCCAATTAACATTTCAAAAAAGGGGTGTTTAGGCCTTTGGCAGACGATGGCGTCAGGCCTTGAGTTCGATGCGGAAAGTGGTCCCCACACCCATCTCGGACGCTTTTACATAGATGCGCCCGCCATGGTATTCCTCAACAATACGCTTGGCAAGCGACAGCCCGAGTCCCCATCCTCGTTGCTTGGTGGTGAATCCTGGCTTGAAGACAGTCTTGAGGTGCTTATTGGGAATGCCCTTTCCTGTATCCTTGACATCGACAACCCACTGCCAACTGCTGCGAAAGACGGTGATGGTAATGCTTCCGCTGCCAGCCATTGCATCGATTGCATTCTTGCACAGCACCTCTACCACCCATTCGAGCAACGGAGCACATAGGGGAAGCATCGCACGGCGGTCTTCCGGGAAACGGCATTCCATTACCACATCGTCCGAGGTACGACGACGGATATAGGACACCACATGGTCAATGACCTCGCACAGGTTGCCAACTTTGAGTTCAGGCACACTACCGATTTTCGAAAAACGTTCGGCAATGAGTTCCAGACGCTTCACATCCTTTTTCATCTCGGCTATCATCTCATCACCCTCATACAGTTCGCCGAGCACTTCGGTCCATGCCATGAGCGAGGAGATGGGGGTACCGAGCTGGTGCGCGGTCTCCTTGGAAAGTCCTACCCACACCTTGCTCTGTTCTGCACGTTTCGAAGAAAGAAGAGCAAAAACAGCAATGACGACAAAGAGTCCCACCACACCAAGCTGCACAAAGGGGAACCATGCCAGACGACGCAGAAGGAGGGAATCTTCATACCAAATTTCAAGACGCGCGGCCTTTGGGGTTCCGGTTTCCGTTTCAGCAGTAAACTTCACTTCCATCTTTTCGCCCTCACGCTGCATGCGATGGAGGAAATTTTCAACTTGCTGGATGGAATCTTCTGTACTGAAATCGGCAAAGGGAATATTGCGGTGTATGGTAACGGCACCCGTCTCGTCCACGACCATAAGGGGTATGGAATGGTTGCCGTTGATGACTTTGAGCACCAGATTGAGGTCGGTGTTCTCGTCGGCATTGATAAGGGAGCGCATGGCCTCGGCCCAGACTTCCATACGCTCCACCTCCTCGCGCTGAAGGTCGCGTACGAGGAGATGGCTTACCACGAGCGAAACCACGGCGATGGCAACCGCAGTTACCACGAGTGCGATTTTCACGCGGCGTATACTGTCTGTCCAGACTTTCATGCTTACTGAATATAGATTCCCCTTTCTCTTTATGCTTTCAACGTATTGTAACTTCTGCTAACTCAGCCTCTGCTCTCGCTTATCGAAACGTTGAACCTTGCTCTTCGTTTCTTGCGCTCGGCATAGTCTGAGTAAACTCAGCCTCTGCTCTCGCTTATCGAAACGTTGACTTCTTCAATGTATGCCAGAAGTTCGTTGCGGCCAAGCCCCTTTTCGCTCGAAGTAATGAAGTGCGGCGGCAGTTCTTCCCACGTTTCCTTAAGGGTGTTGAGGAAGGTGTCGACGTTCTTCCGCAGCTCACCGGCCTTGTTCTTGTCGGCCTTGGTGAAGACGATGGCAAATGGGATACCCTCCTCACCAAGCCATTCAATGAATTCGAGATCGATTTTCTGGGGCTTCAGCCGCGAATCGATGAGCACGAATAGGCAAGTGAGTTCTTCACGGTCGCAGACGTAGTGCGAGATGAGGTTCGAAAGTTTCTCCATCTCCTTTTTTCCGCGTTTGGCATATCCGTAACCCGGCAGGTCGACAAGATACCACTCATTATTAATAATAAAGTGATTGACGAGCATGGTCTTTCCGGGTGTCGACGATGTCATGGCGAGCCCCTTACGGCGTGTAAGCATATTGATCAGACTGCTTTTTCCGACATTCGAACGACCGATAAACGCATACTCCGGCTTACCGTTCACATCGGGACACTGGTCAGCACGGCTTGAGGATACGAGAAATTCCGCTGTTTTTATTTCCATTTTTCTGTTTTTTCGGGTAAGGAGGGGGAAAAGGTAGGAGGGAGGGACGTTTGCTCCTGCAGACTTCATTCTTCTTCATCAGCCGTCTTGGGCCAACAGAACACTCCTGCCACAAAAAGCATCAACACACAGTATGTGGGGTTGCGCGTCATGGGGGCTTCATAGTACATGACGGCATTGAAGAGTATGAGCACCATCCAAAGCAGCATTCTGAGGTTGCAGTAGCGTGCCTTGGCTTTCTCGGCCATCACCCCATCAGGCTGGTGTATGGCAGATCGTACCACTGGTATCTTCAGCATGGTAAGAAGGATAAAAAAGCCTCCGACACCGGTAAGGATACATGCCACATCCACCGCATAGCGGTTCTCGGGGGTGTCGGGTATCAGGGCAACGGGAAGGACGCCGTATTCAAAGAGTGCAAAGACCATTGCAACGGCAAGGAAGGCAACGATAAAAAGAACTTTTGCTGATTTCATGTCTTATTTCTGGTATTCCATAAACATGTAAGGAAAAAGAGGCTGGAAGGCAGCTATGGAAGCTGTGCAGGACACAGCCTCTCTACAGGGGGCGATGGAGATTCTTCCGCTTCAACCTCCCTGCCTGAATGCCACACGGTCGACAATGCTGCGTCCGAGCGTTACCTCGTCTGTATATTCCAGGTCATCGCCCACGCAGATGCCCCGTGCCAGCACCGACAGACGGAGCGTCCCTTCGGGAAGCGCGAGTGCAGCAATGCGCCGCGAGAGGTAGAAATTCGTGGTATCGCCCTCCATGGTGGGATTCAGGGCAAAGATGATTTCCCTGACTTCGCCTTGACCGAGGCGCTGCATGAGCGACTCTATAGCCAGGTCGCCGGGACCAATACCGTCCATCGGACTGATGACACCGCCCAGCACATGATACAGTCCGTTGTACTGTCCGGTAGCCTCCACCGCCATGACGTTCTGCACGTTTTCCACCACACAGATGGTAGAGCGGTCACGACGCTCGTTGCTGCAGATATCGCACATTTCGTTGTCGGAGATGTTATGGCAACAGCGGCAATAGCGCACATCGTCGCGCAGTCGCACCAGACTCTCAGCCAGAGTGTGGGTCTGCTGGGCATCCTTACGCAACAGGTGGAGCACGAGGCGGAGGGCCGATTTACGGCCTACACCGGGAAGTTTGGCGGTTTCTGAAACGGCACGTTCCAGGAGTTTTGAGGGGAATTGTTCCAAATTCATGGCGCAAAGTTAAAAAATCTAAGGAATAATGTGTAATTTTGCACGCATAAAGTCTTTGAAAAAATGGATATTTCCATCATTATTGTATCATACAACGTCAGATATTTCCTCCGCCAGTGTCTTGAGAGCGTTTGGTATTCGGTGCGGAAGAGCGGTCTCGACGTGGAGGTCTTTGTGGTCGACAACGACTCTTCCGACCATTCCGTGGGCTATCTCCGCGCCTCCTTCCCGCCTCACCGTTTTCCGCGATTGCATCTGATAGCCAACACACAGAACGTAGGGTTCGGACGTGCCAACAACCAGGCATTGCGGCGTGCGAAGGGACGTTATATCCTGTTTCTCAATCCCGACACCATCATCACAGAAGATACGCTTTCCGAATGTTTCCGTTTTGCCGAGAGCCACGACGATTTGGGCGCACTCGGTGTGAAGATGCTTTCTTCGCACGGCACGTTCTCCTTTGAGTCACGGCGCGGACTTCCCACGCCTTGGGTGGCATTTTGCAAAATGTCCGGACTGTGCAGCCTGTTCCCGAAAAGCCGCCGACTGGGACAATACTATATGCGCTATCTCGACGAGAACCATCCCGCAGAGATTGAGATTGTCAGCGGAGCGTTCATGTTCTGCAGCCACAAGGCATTGCAGACGACGGGGGGATTCGACGAACAGTTCTTCATGTATGGCGAAGACATCGACCTCTCCTACCGCTTTCTCCAGGCAGGATACCGCAACTGGTATATCCCTTCGCCCATCATCCACTATAAGGGCGAATCGACCTACAAGGGCAGTTACCGCTACGTCCACACGTTTTACAAGGCCATGCTCATCTTCTTCAGAAAGCATTTCCGCCGTACCAGCTTGTTTCTCTCGTTGCCTATCCAGGGAGCCATTTTCGTACAGGCCATCATGGCATTGTTGAAACAGAAGATGCGGAACATGGCGGACTACCTGCTCCCCGACCCCGATGCGGCCCCTATGCGCATCTGCTATTACGGTCCGGCTGACACCCACAGCCTGCTGGCGGAAAAGTCCGACGTGTGGAATGCTGACATTACCTGCCTCGAAGACACCACCACCCCTCCGCCCATGGGCACGCAGGTGGTGGCATACGACACCGAAACCTACAGCTATGGCGACATCATCAGCGAACTGCAGCAGAAGCCTTTCGAACTGGGCACCTACACCCCCTCGCGCCACAGCATCATCTTCTGCGGGCGAACCTGCCACTGACAAACATATAGTGGTGTTCTATAAATTAGCTTGGTAAACCTTCCTCCTTCGCGACTCGCGAGAGAGCAAGGCGAAGCCAAGCGATGGAGCAGCGAGTGGAGAGGCTGAGTTTACTCAGACTATCCCGAGTCGCGAGAGAGCAAGGCGAAGCCAAGCATAAGGACACTTCCTAAATGAATAAAAACCAATATATATAGCCCCTTAGTACTATGAAAAACCTTATCCTATGCCTGCTGGCAGCCATGCTTGGACTGCTGCCCGCAAAGGCGGAAAAAGAATTCGTAAACCTTACACCACGTCCGAAAAACCTCCTCACCTACGACGGACGCTGCACCCTGCCCACCGCGTTCAGCGTGGGCGTGGACGCCGCACTTGGCGACAGCGTGATGGAGGAGGCACAACGCTTCGTCGACATCCTCAACGCCAGTATGCCGGGCTATAGCGTAAGCCTTGTCCACCAGACCGACGAGGCATTCCTCAAAATTGCACAGTATACCGGCGTGGCCTCGAATGTAGGCAACGAAGGATACCGCCTTGTGATGAAGGAAGACGGCATTACGCTCACATCCCTCACCCGCAAGGGTTTCTATTATGGTCTGCTCAGCATCCGCAAGATGCTCCCCGCCAATGTGGCCCTGGGCATCCCGGGAGCCGAAGGGACGGAGTATTTCCTTCCCGTGGCCACCATAACCGACAACGCCCGCTTTGCATACCGCGGCTTTATGCTCGACGTCAGCCGGCACTTCTTCAGCGTGGAGGAGATCAAGAAGATGCTCGACATCATGGCCATCTACAAGATGAACGTCTTCCACTGGCACCTGACCGACGACCAGGGATGGCGTGCCGAAATCAAGCAGTACCCCAAACTTACCACCGTGGGGGCCACACGTTCCAACAGTTGGAACACGGACATCTATATGGTCGACAACTATTGGTGGACGGGCGAAGGCGCCTATACCGGCAAGACCTACGGCCCCTATTTCTACACCCAGGACGAAATGCGCGAGGTGGTGGCCTATGCTGCCGAACGCCACATCGACGTGCTCCCCGAGGTGGACATGCCGGGACATTTTGTAGCCGCCATGGCTGCATATCCCGAATACAGCTGCACACCTGCCAATCCGCCCTCGGTTTGGATTAACGGCGGCATCTCGTCGAACGTCCTCAATGTGGCCGACCCCAAGGCAGTGGAATTCGCACAGAATATCCTCGGCGAGCTCTGCGACATCTTCCCCTACCCCTACATCCATATCGGCGGCGACGAGTGCCCCACATCGCAGTGGGAAAGCAATGCCCTCTGCCAGCAGAAGATGAAGGATCTGGGACTTTCGAGCTACCGCGCCCTGCAGACGCACTTCATCAAGGAGATGTCGGACTTCGTCGGCACTAAGGGCAAGCGCCTCTTCTGCTGGAACGAGAGCGTCACCGCAGGAGGTGCCGACCTGCAACTCATGAAGGAGACCGGAGCCACCATCATGTGCTGGAACCCCTGCCAGGGCGGTGCCGCCAAGGCTGCAGAGCTGGGACTCGACGCCATCATCACCGAATACCACAGCAGCACGGGAGGATACTACATCAACCGCCGGCAGAGCAACGACTACGGCGAACCTTCCGGTGCAGGATACGGCGACGACACCGTGGAGGGATGCTACAACTACGTGCCCGTGCCGGACAATGTTACGGCGGCGAATGCAAAGCATTACATCGGTGTGCAGGGAACGTTCTGGACGGAACACGTATCGTCCGACGAATACCTCGAATACCTTGCCCTCCCCCGACTCATCTGCGTGGCAGAAGCGGGATGGAGCACACAGGGCCGCAAGAACTGGAACGACTTCAAGACGCGTCTGACGCGCGACACGGAAATGCTGGATGCCGGCGGATATGTCTACGGACGTCACTGGATGGACAACTATGTGCACCGTGTGTACAAAAACCCCATTGCCGACGGTGCTGTGGTGAAGTTCACCAACCAGAGTACCGACCGTCCGCGATGCCTTGCCGACCAGAACGGCACCTTGAACGGACAGGGCGACGCCTGTACGGAATGGAAACTCGAGGCTGCCGAAAAGGATGGCGAGTACTACATCCTCAGCAATGAGAGCGGAAAGTACCTTAACGCCTCGGGCACTGCCAGCGGCAGCACCGTCACCCTGGGCACCAAGAAGACGGCCTGGACCTTCGACGAAACCACCATGTCGGGCTATGTGGCCATCTGTCTGGCGGCTAACAAGGATGTAGCGGTGAACAACAATGTGAACAACGCCTCCCACGCCCGCCTCTTTGCCCACGGCACCAGCAACGGTGCTTCGTTCTGGAAGGTGGACCTCGTGCAGGAACCGGATGCCGTAGCACAGGTACCCACAGCCACCGGACACCCCGTACAGAAGGTTTACGACCTCTGCGGACGCCCTGCGCGACGCAACGGACAAGGCCTCAGAATCGTGGACGGCACCAAGGTTTTCGTTAAGTGAGAGCAGAGGATGAGTCTTGACTCAGACTATGCCGAACGGAGAAAACCAAGGTAGCAATACCAAGGTTTTCGTTAAGTGAGAGCAGAGGATGAGTCTTGACTCAGACTATGCCGAACGGAGAAACTGACGAACGAAGCATGAGCAATGAGGTGCTTGCACATTCATTGCCATGCAAGGAGGAAGAAGGCGAAGCCAAACCAAGGTAGCAATACCAAGGTTTTCGTTAAGTAAGAGCAGAGGAT
>SAMEA3663097__coassemble_750_pt1 | contig 14924 bp, 13 predicted proteins | sample SAMEA3663097__metabat2_low_PE_001 | metagenome-assembled genome bin SAMEA3663097 (sample SAMEA3663097) | pig gut metagenome | biome: pig gut; feature: pig-associated habitat; material: faeces | place: France | collected 2012 | reverse complement strand
GAGGAAATCGCCGCACGCATTGCCGGCTATGGCATCTGCTCCGCACCGCAACTGCAGACGGCCCAGGAAGTGGTGGCCTACGCCCTCCACCAGGTGCTCGGAGGCGGCTACTGCGGTCCGCTTGGGGTGGACATGATGCTTACGCCCCACGGCCTGCACCCTTGCGTAGAAGTGAACCTGCGCATGACCATGGGACGCGCGGCAATATACAAGGCCCTGCACAGTGTAGAGCGGCAAGCACCTACCACACGCTGACGCCTTATCCGGCAGGCCATTCCCGGCAATACACAGCACACACAAACATAAACATAAACTAAACGGCTAACTATGAACCTATTCATCCGCAAACCCATCGCTTCTCTGCTGCACGAGGCGGAGAACGAAGGCAGCACCGGTCTGAAGCGCGTGCTGGGCCCCTTCGGACTTGTATCTTTGGGCGTCGGCGTCATCATCGGCGCCGGCCTTTTCAGTGTCACGGGCAGCGTGGCAGGTGCCCATGCCGGTCCTGCCATCACCATTTCATTCGTGCTCGCCGCCATCGCCTGCGGCTTTGCCGGACTGTGCTATGCCGAGTTCGCCTCGATGCTCCCTGTTGCCGGCAGCGCCTACACCTATTCCTATGCCACCATGGGCGAATTCGTGGCATGGGTCATCGGCTGGGACCTTGTGCTGGAATATGCCGTGGCGGCCGTCACCGTGAGCATTTCGTGGAGCCAGTACCTTGCCGTCTTCATGAAGGACATCGGTTGTCCCCTGCCTCCCGAACTGCTCGCCTGCCCCTCGGAGGGTGGCATCGTCTGCCTGCCGGCCATGATTCTCGTCGTCGTCCTCAGCCTGTTGCTGGCAAAGGGCACCGAAAGTAGCACACGCTTCAACGACTTCATCGTCGTCCTCAAACTGTTCGTCGTCGGAGCCTTCATCATTCTTGGATGGCAGTATATCCACACGGAGAACTATACGCCCTACATTCCGCAGAACACCGGTGTTTTCGGGGAATTCGGCTGGAGCGGCATCCTCCGCGGCGCCGCCATCCTCTTCTTTGCCTACATCGGCTTCGACGCCATCAGCACCGCAGCCCAGGAGACCATCAACCCGCGCCGCAACATGCCCATCGGCATTCTTGGCAGCCTGCTTGTCTGCGCCGTCATCTACTGCCTCTTTGCACACGTCATGACGGGCGTGGCACCCTACACAGCCTATAGCAAGGGCGACATGGCCCCCATCGCCACCGCTGTTCACGCCATGAACGACGCTGGGAATCCGCTCATCGACATTGTCATGTACAAGGGTACCACCTTTGCCGTATTGCTGGGCTATGCCAGCGTGGTGCTGGTGATGCTCATGGGGCAGAGCCGCGTGTTCTTCTCCATGAGCCGCGATGGCCTGCTGCCGCCCTTCTTCTCCCATCTCCACAAGCGTTTCCACACTCCAGCGCGTTCCAACATGCTCTTTATGGTTGTCATCGCCCTGCTGGCCGGACTGGTCCCTGCGGATGTGGCAGGCGAGATGGTGAGCATCGGCACGCTCTTCGCATTCACCCTCGTCTGCACGGGCATCCTGGTGGTTCGCCGCTCCATGCCTAACGCTCCGCGAGGTTTCCGCACGCCCTTCGTCCCCTGGGTTCCCATGGCAGGCATCATGTGTTGCGTGGGCATGATGCTTTTCCTCCCCGCCGACACCTGGATTCGTCTGGTCCTCTGGATGCTCATCGGCCTTGATGTATATTCCCTCTACGGTGTGCGCCACTCACATCTGGCGAGCGTCACCGACGGACGCCGCACAGGACAGACGGTGCTGAGCGTGACAGGCGTGGTGCTCTCCTTCCTTTGCTTCATCCTCGCCTCATGGCATCAGGAGACCATCGGATGGGAGCATATCGGTCCGCTCTTCATCTTCACCACCGCCTTCGGTTTTGTCCATGCGGGCTATTTCATCACCCGCCTCTCATGGAACCGCAAGGCCTGATGCGCTGATACCTCCCGTTTTTTCATCCTTTTTCTCCCGTTTCCGGCGGCAGTCCCCACGGCATTTCCATGCCACGAGGACTGCCGTTTTTGTTCTCCCAAAAACCGGTATTCGGCAATACATAATTACCCCCCCGCACAGAACTTCGGACTATTGGCAAAAGAACTTTGCAAATATTAGATTCTATTGGCTGTTTTCCTCTATTTTTTTCGACAAATTCATGTTTTTTTCGGAAATATAGTCCCTCTTTTGCACTCGTTTAAATCACAAACTTTTTAGAATCAATGAAACAAACACTTCAATTACTCATGCTCTCGGCATGCCTGGGCCTCACTTGTGCATGCAGCAACGATGACCTTCAGGACGGAGCGAAGTCACTCACAGAAAAATGCGCTCCCACCGAATCCCTCACAGTAACGCTCTACGGAAAGACCTACAAGCACGTACCCACAGCCTACACAGAACAGGGAGACTTCCGTGGCAGTTATACCAACGAAAGCAATTCGAAAATCTGAAAAAGCGAATTAACAGAACGTTTTCGACAAGCCAAATAAGCAGAGCCAAGCCTCAGCTTGAGTTATGCCATGGCGAGAAAACGTCTGGATTTATACTGACCCATTTTTAAAGAATAAGTAAAAGAAAATGAAGAAACTGCTCTATCTCTTTTTCCTCAGCCTATCCCTTTCGCTTGTTTTCATCGCTTGCGAAGACCCTTATGACATTCGCAGCGAAAGTTCCAGTGGTACACAATTTGACGATTGGTATGAAGGAGAATGGCTGGACCTGACCATTGATGGCGAAAAAATCAACAACTGCAAGGTTTACGAAGAAAGTAGACGAACCGAAGAATACGACTTCAGTCTTGACACATTCCCCACTAAATTCCACATCTTCGACTATCCCAAGAAGGAAGTACACCTCATCGCAAAAGGCGTGACCGAAAACGGTGAGTTCCGTAACGGATATGTTTACATCCGAGGCGGCCGCTACAAGGTGGAAGCCACACACCAGATTTTCCCCGAACGTCGGGACTCCGCACGTCTGACCCTCGTACTTACACGATATGAAAAGTAAGTTGCAACATACCCTCATCATATGGGCCTGTGCCACCCTCGCTGGAAGTGCACAGGCCTTCTCACAAAACGACACGCTGACAGGGGGTGTCTTCCACGAGGCCATCATCACAACGGATGCCCCGAAACGACACACCGAAAGCCTGCAGATGGGCTTGCACACCCTGGATTCGGACGACCTGCTCACCATGCCCGTCATCCTCGGCGAGCCCGACCTGGTAAAGGCCATACAGCTGCAGCCGGGAGTGGCACAAGGCGTGGAGGGATTCAGCGGACTCTATGTCCGCGGTGGAGAAAACGACCAGAACCTCTTCCTCTTCGACGGGCTGCCACTTTACCAGGTGAGCCACCTCGGAGGCATCTTCTCCTCGTTCAACGCGGCCAGCGTGTCGCGCGCAGACTTCTACAAGGCGGCATTCCCGGCACAGTACGGCAGCCGCATCTCGAGCATCGTCGACATACACTCACGGCGCCCCGACTTCAAGCAATGCCACGGACGGTTCTCGATAGGCCTGCTCAGCGGCAACCTCTTCGTCACCGCACCGCTGCGTAAGGACCGCACAGCCTTCACCGCTGCCGTACGACGCACATGGATTGACATCCTTTCCACCCCGACGCTCGCCGTCGTCAACGCCATCAAGAAGAAAAACGGACAGAAAATCTGTCTGGGTTATGCCTTCACCGATGCCAACGCCCGCATCGACCACCGGTTCTCGCCGGAACTGTCGGCACGCATCGTCGGATACTTCGGCCACGACCGGCTGAAGATTGCCGACCGCGACTTCAACAACACGGAGCCCTCGTACATCTACACCCCTTCAGGACCGATTCTCCAGAATCCGGATGCCTGCAAGGAATTCTACGACGAAGACCGCAACCGCATGACGTGGGGCAACTGGGGAACCGCTGCCAGCATCGACTATGCCCACGAGCGACATCTGCTCTCCGCCACGGCCTACTACAGCCGCTACAGTTCGACCTACAACCAGGAAACGGAACTTCAGTACGACATGGCGGACCCTCTCACCTACGGATACTCCGGCACACGGACCCGCAACCGCATCGGCGACCTGGGCGGACGGCTTGACTACCGCTACTCCTACGACGACCTGCTGGCACTGCGCACGGGAGCCGGGGCCATATGGCACCGCTATATGCCCTCCGACATCCGCACCCTGACCGTGGACGGAGAGTCGGAAACCACCATCCGCAACGGCAACGAAGAGGTGGACGGCAGCGAAAGCTATGCCTACGTCGAGGCCGATGTGCAGCCCATTCATGCCATCGCCGTGCAAGGCGGGCTGCGTGCCGTTTCCTTCGTCTCGGCCGGAAAGTCGCATTTCAGACTCGAACCCCGTGCCTCGCTCCGCATCATGTGCGGCAACCACCACAGTGTAAAGGCGGCCTACAGCCGCATGAACCAGTTTGCACAGCAGGTGTCGAGCAACTTTGCCAACCTCCCCACCGACCTCTGGCAGCCCACAGCCACCTGCTTCGAACCCCTGGAGAGCGACCTCTACACTCTCGGCGTCTACGGCAGCCTGCCTTGGCAGATGCTCTACAGCGTGGAAGGATGGTACAAGGAGATGCACCACCTGGCGGAATTTGCCGAAGGCACGGCACCCCTCAACACCGCACTCCACTGGACAGAAAAGCTCGTGGATGCCAAAGGATGGAGCTACGGCCTTGACGTGAACGTGGAACGCACCGTCGGACGCCTTACCGGACACCTGGGATACGGCCTCATGTGGAACTGGCGGAAGTCGCCCCAACTGAACCGCGGAGAGAAGTTCCCCGCCAAATTCGACAACCGCCACAAGGTGAACATCGGCGCGAACTACAAGTTCAACCCGCGCCTGGAACTCCATGCCGAATGGATGTTCATGACCGGCAACCGCATGACGCTGGCCGTCTACAACTACGACGAGCCCGGCAGCGCCTTCCCCGACGCACCGCAGACCGGCACCGGAAACAGCGGCGACATCAACATGCAGCTCACCGGATTCGGATACATCGGCTCGCGCAACAACGTACGCATGCCGGCATACCACCGCCTCGACCTTAGCCTCGACATCCACACCCGCACCCGGCGCGGCCACAAAGGCACATGGAACGTGGGGCTTTACAATGCCTACTGCCACATGAACGCCATGACCATCATCAAGGACGACGCCATCTACGATGACATCACACACCGCCGCTTCCGCAAGTTCTCCCTGCTGCCGGCAGTGCCTTCCGTATCCTATAGCCTGGAATTCTGATTATGACAATCCTTACCTATCCACAACATATCCTCAAACACTGGGCATCGCACATCCGCATGTTCATCATCGCGGCTACAGCGATGCCGCTGGCCGTGTCGTGCTACAGCGACATCTCGCTCGACGACTACCGCGACGACGAGGGGAGCCAACTGCTCGTCATCAACGCCATGGTCAACCCCGACTCCACCGTCTGCGCCATGGCCACACGCCCCTACTTCTTTTCCGACGTCCACAAGGGCCGCACCTATGTGTCGGACCTCGACATGCACCTCTACGTCGGAGGGCGCGACATGGGCACCATGCCCTACGACGTGGCACGGCACCGCTACACCTCGGACATCAAGCCGCAACCCGGCGACGAGGTGCGCATCGAAACGCACTTCAACGGCCGCGAAGTCTCCTGCACCGACACCGTGCCACGGCCCGTCAGGATGGAACGCATAGAGGCCGAATGCCAAGGTCCGCTCACCATCTACTGGAGCAACGACTATATCTACACCTACCGCATCACCTTCAACGACCCTGCGGGCGAAGACAACTACTACTTCCTCAGCTGGAAGGACAAATGGGTGTCCTACGACGAAACACCCAGCCTCGACATCGGCGAACGGAAATACTCCGACGAGTTCGTCTTCCAGCAACTTGCCCTGAGCATCCACGACGTGATGCCCGGATGGGAACCTTACCTCCCCGCCGGACTGCCCTTCTCGGACAAGGGCATCGACGGTACGGAACATACGCTCCTGCTGCGCGAAATCATACAGAGCAGCGGTGGGAACAGACTGGAATATTGCCCGGAAATGTGGCGGGAGTTCAACCTCTACACCATCTCGAAGGCCTACTACGACTATCTTGTAGGAGTGATTTGCAGCCGTACCGACCTCGACGACAACCTGCTGGGCAACGGACTGGTGGACATCGGTGCCGCCGAACCCGTGGCCATACCCTCGAACGTCATCGGAGGCACCGGCATCCTGGGATGCTACACCAGGCACAAGATCATGACCGATGTGAAATATGCCTACGACCGCCTCAAGGGCAACGGGGAGGAATAGCCGTCTTCCCCCCACCACCACCGAAGAGAAGAACAATGCGGCAACCGAAGTCCCGAACAGCACGGAAAAGGCACGGAAAGCGCACTCGCGGATGACATTCAGCGGAAGAAAGCGCGAAAATATTGAAAATTCCCATGCTAAAGCATTGCGTATAAACAGATTAGTATGTAATTTCGCACGCGGTTTCTACCAAGAAGCCATCTGATTTCCATTCATTTCTATTTTTTCATCACACATGTACTTAGATTCTGCTAAGAAGACTGAGATCTTTGGAACGTACGGAAAGTCCAACACCGACACTGGTTCTGCAGAGAGCCAGGTGGCTCTGTTCTCCTACCGTATCTCCCACCTGACGGAACACATGAAGCGCAACCGTAAAGATCATACCACTGAACGCGCTCTCGTTAAACTCGTAGGTAAGCGTCGCGCACTGCTCCGCTACCTCAAGGACCGCGATATCAACCGCTATCGCGCCATCGTCAAGAGCCTCGGCCTGCGTAAGTAATCCACTTCGCAAGTCCCGCGCTTACGACGGGTTCCGCAGGAACTCCCTCAGCGAGTAAGACACATCCCGGTATCCACCTCACAGGCGGATGCCGGGATTTTTTTGTCTTGCCGCTATGGCAGGACGCTTCATCCTCACTTTACCACGACGGCTACAAGGCATAACATAATATTATATGTGTGCAGACAAAACATTCCCACTGGAGTGCATCCCCTGCTTTTTATATCCGTGATGAGGGGGGGCGATTCTGACCACGGGGTTTGGAGATGAACGGGACGCCCAAACACCGTGTGCCACCCCGGTTTCGGAAATGAAAAACATCGGACTTCTTTGGGCAAAAGTGCCGAGGTTTTGCCTCGAAAGTACGGATGTTTCTATCAAAGAAGTCCAATGTTTTTGATTTCCGGTTTCCCACCTTCTCCCTTTGGGAAACAACCTTGAGATGCTCTCCCATAAATTTTTTTTTGAAAAAAATTCCTACATTTCCTACACCAACCGTCCAAACATCCTGTATTTACTGGCAGTTTCGGGTGAAGGATGGGGTGTAGGATAGGATGTAGGATTGTCTTCCCTGCCTTCCGAGGTGTAGGATTGCCTCGTTTTTTCGTGAAATAGGATACCAAAAACGGCAAAAAGTGAGGCGGAATCGTACCAAAACCACAAAGAAACTGCACGATACTGCATGGTTTCCTCGTCAAAACACGGACAAGGCCACAACATACTTTGCCTTTCAGTACCGAAAAAACAATGACTGTCCGCCAAGACTTCCGGAAGACGACACCTTTTAGATGAAAACAACACCCATTATATATAAAATATATAAATATGAGTGTGTATTTTCATCAGTTTTGGCCTGTTATGGTTATTCCGCGAGAAAATCAACTTGGGCAACAGCACACTCTCGTGGCTCTCTGCTCAGAGCTACGGCGCATACATTGTCCACTTGCCGCTGATGATATGCATCCAGCATGCGTTCGACAGTGTGTGGATGGGAGCCTTTGGCAAATTCATGTTCGTCGGTGTGGTTACAACCTTGCTGTCGTTCATCTTCACCTGGTTGCTGCGACTGATACCCGGAGTGAAGAATATTATTTAAGGGGTGTGGGCTTCACCTGCGTACCAAGCCAAATAATTATACAATTCAAATTTCGCAAGTTATATATTTTCACACGGACAATCACGGATGCCCACGGACGGCTCGGAGGATTATATCATCACACGGACAATCACGGATGCCCACGGACGACACGGAGGATTATATTATACAATAAGAACCCCCTTTCCGCCGAATGGCAACGCATGGACAAACCGGGAAAAACAGGAAAAAAAGGGTTAAAGCATCTGTCGGTAAGGAATGTCCATACCCTCCATTACCGCACAAAAGAGAGCAAATACCCTGCTGTTTACAGATAAATCGATACATTTTGAAAGCAAATTCAAAACAAATGCCAAAACTTTCAAAATTTTTCTTGGCATTATCAACCAAAAAAAACTATATTTGCATCCGTAACAGAAAAGCAAACCATACATTTCCTGACAGATGCTGTCCCTTTCCCCTCCCGGAAACCGATGGAGGGATATGCAACCATTGTTTGTCCGATTCCCACAACTTTTGCATAAACCCACATAAACCTATATATATATAATTAGGTCTCGCCTTTGCTTTTCTTTCTCTCCTTGGACATACCCCTACAGCATCTTCCCCAACTCTTTTGCAGAAAAACAAACAAAACGATAGCAGAATATGAAGAAAATCTACACCTTTCTCGTAGCTTCCATGCTGGCATTCACCGCTTATGCCCAGCAGGTAGAGCAAACACCCCAGTCGTGGAGACTCTATTCTCCCCAAACCGCCAGCCTTCAGGCTCCCCAAAAGGTTGGTAGTCTGGAAAACTGCAAGGAATGGGGCTACTACGACGGCAAGAACTTTGCCACCGACATGAACGTCAGCTGCATCGGCCTTGGCACGTCCGGCACCATCCAGGCCGGCTACCGCGTGACGGCCGACTACATGCTCAAGGGTGCTACCATCCAGGGAGTACGCATCCCCTTCAACGACGTGGATGTGGTCAAGGGCCTCAAGATTATTATCCTCAACAGCGACTATTCTGAAATCCTCACCTCGCAGACCGTAGACATCTCCAACCTGCAGGCTGAAGCCTACAACGACGTGGTGCTCAATAATCCCATCACCATTGACGACGACGTGGTAGTAACCTACGAGGTAACCACCGAAGGTGCTACGCTGAGTGCACTCTATCCACTTGTCATCGACGAAACTCTCTTCGTCACGGGCGGATGCCTGGTTCTGGCAGGTGGCTTCGTCAGCGACTACGGCCCCAGCTTCGGCACACTGGTCATGAAGCTCTGGATTTCCGAAATGGCCCTCTCCGACTATACCGTCGACGTACTTCCCACTTCGGGCTATACCCAGCGCGCCACCGAAAACACCGTGGAATTCACCCTCGAATCCAACTCCGACAAGGACGTGAAGAACGTGGACTATACCATCACCGTTGCCGACGGCGAGACCCTCACACAGCACGCTGAGGTGGAAATCCCCAACGGCCTGCACCAGAAGGCCACCATCCCCGTCACCTTCACCGCTCCCGACATGATTGGTATGTACAACGTGACGATGCAGATTGTCAAGGTGAACGGCGAGGACAACAACGTGAACTGCGCACCCGTCACAAGCGCATTTACCAACATCAACCGCCTCATCAAGCGCAACGTCGTGATGGAAGAGTTCACCGGACTCTCCTGCTCATGGTGTCCCCGCGGCATTGCCGGTATGGAAAAGTGCCGCCAGGCTTTCGGCGACCGCTTCGTGGGCATGGCTTACCACCTCTTCGGTGCCGAAACCGACCCCATGGCTCCCTCTGCCTATCCCGACCTCAAGGCCATGGGACTCAACAGCGCACCCAGCTGCCTCGTAGACCGGAGCGGCGAAAAACTCGACCCCTACTACGGACGTAACGTCGACGGCGACAACGACATCGTGAAACTCGTGCAGAACTACATGGAAGTGCCTGCTGCCGTAGGTTTCGACGTCAATGCCTACTATGCCTACGAAGACAAGGCAGTGGTGAAGATTGATGCCGAGGTAGAGGCTGCTGTTGCCGACGAATACGAAATGGTATACGCACTCGTGGCCGACGGCCTGGAAAGCCCTGCCTTCCGCCAGTCCAACTCCTACTGCGGATACTCCCTTGAAGCGCTGAACGTCGACCCCAGCGACCCGCTTGCTGACTTTGCAGCTGGCGGAAAATACGGCTCGACCTACTGTACTCCCGTCTTCAACGATGTGGTCATCGCTGCATCCTATGCCAACAAGGTGTCTGTGGGCGGTACACTCGAACTCGAAACCGGTGAGGTGAAGAGCGTTACCTATTCACTCGACCTCCCCACCAAGTCCACACTCCTCAACGCCATCAAGGCCGCCAACTACGACGTTTACGCCATCGTCATGGCTGTGAACTCCGACGGCACCGTGGGAAATGCCATCCGCGTGAAGGTGAAGGAAGACGGCACGGGCATCGACACCGTCATCCGTCCCTCGGAAACTGAAGAGGAAGAGGCACGCTACACCCTCGACGGACGCCGCACCAACGCACACAACGGTCTGAACATTGTGCGCATGAAGGACGGTTCCAGCATCAAGGTGCTCAACAAATAAACTTCAAGACACGGCGGAATGTATGATTACACCATGCCCGACGCCACAAATATCATCACGGCAGCCGTCCACTCTGGAACAGTCTCCACGAGGGGACGGCTGTTGGGGTTTACCCCCAAAAAGAGAAGTTACATAACGCGAGAGGAGAGGATGGCTGAGGTTACCTTTGCCATCCCGAAGCGCAACAAAGGTAGCAACACCTAACTTTCACGGGGGAGATTTCCTAACGATTCCTATCACACCATTCAAAACAGAAAAGCAGGATTCAAAGCTATCTCCCCCTTTCCACATAAAAACACCCTTTTCCATGAAAAAACTTTACCTTACGGCAGCGGCGTGGATGGCATGCAGCCTCGCATTTGCCCAGCAGTTCCAACCCTGCCCCGACACTCCCTACACCGTCATGCAGCAGGCTCCGGCACGCGCCGAAAGCGAAGAAGACGAAGTCATACGCTGGGGATACTACCAGGGCGAGGACTTTGCCAACGACCCTAACGTCAGCGCCATCGGCATGGGCGTGGCAGGACCGGTGAAGGCCGGCATCAAGGTGCCTGCGGCCGACCTGATGAAAGGCGCTACCATCAAAGGCGTCATGCTGCCCATCAACGAGGCATCCGTCATCACCGAATGCCGGGTATATGTCTACAGCAAGGATTTTTCTGAAATCCTCTCCACCACAGAAGTCGATGTCGCCACACTCAAAACCCACAAATATAACGAGGTCAACCTCGATGTGCCCGTGGTGCTCAACGAGGACCTTATCGTCGTCTACGAACTGGTGACGGAAGGATACGGCCAGGCCGTACAGTTCCCCATGTACTTCGACAAGACTCTCATGACGAAAGGCGGAATGTACGTCTTCAACGACGGACAATGGCAGGACTTCGGCACTCAGGAATACTACGGAACCCTCATCATGAAGGTTTGCCTCACCGACTTCCAGCTTGAGGACTACAGCCTCACCTTCGTGCCTGCCAACGGATACAGCGAATGCGGAAAGAACGTCATAGGCGAAGTGACGGTGAAATCGAACTCCAACAAGGCTGTCGAAAACTTCACCTATACCATCACCGTCGGAAACGGCGAAGCCGAAGAACGGCAGGCGAAGCTGAAACTGGACCGCGGATTCGACAAGCAACGCAAAATGATTCTTTCCTTCATGGCACCTGAAGAGCCGGGGAATTACGATGTCAAGCTGAAGGTGACCAAGGTGAACGGCGAGGCAAACGATGAGAAAGCCGCTGCCACCACCCTGAAATACATTAACCTGACAAAGATGTATCCCCGCAACGTCGTCATGGAAGAGAACAACGGATGCGGATGCGGAAACGGAGCACGCGGCATTGCCGGACTGAAGAAGTGCACCGACGCCCTCGGCGACCGCTTCATCGGAGTTTCATATCATCTCTACGAGGACACCGACCCCATGTACATCACGGACCACCCCTACCTGGGATGGACGGGAGCTCCAAGCTGCTTCCTCGACCGTAGCGGACAGCAACTCGACTCGTACTATGGCTCTGACAACGATATCCTCGAGGACGTCAAGGCACGCACCACCGTTCCGCCACTCGTAACGGTAGACGCAAAGGCCGTCTTCAGCGAAGACTACCGCAAGGTGACGGTCAGCGCAGATGTCACTGCCGCAGCTGCCGGCACCTACGACCTCGACTTCCTCATCCTGGGCAACCAACTCGAAAGCCCGGCATTCGTACAGACGAATTTCTATTCCTACTACAGTGGCGTACAGGCTGGAATTCCCAAGGACGATCCGCTCTTCACCTTCATGGGTGGCGGTGAACTGGGCTATGCAACCTGCCTGCCCTCCTACGACGACATCGCACTGGCCGCATCCTACGCCAACGGACGGGCAAAGGGCGGAAGCATTACCCTAAAGGCCGGAGAGACCGGAAACGTGAGCTACACCCTCGACATTCCGCAACGTGAAAACCTCTTCAGCGCCATTGCTGCATCGCTCTACAACATCGACGGTGTGGTACTCGTGCTCAATGCCGACGGCAGCGTTGCCAACGCCGGACAGGCCAAAGCTGCCGACATGACGGGCGTCGGAACCGTGCTGGAAGACAGGGAACCTGAAGTGACGGCACGCTACACCACCGACGGCCGCAAGACCGGAGCAAACGCCCACGGCATCGTACTGGAACGCATGACAGACGGAAGTTGCCGCAAGGTCCTTATGCCATAACAAACGCCACCCCCAACCATTCTGCAGAAAACCTCACTCCCAAACTCGACATGAACAGACTTCATACCCTACTTGCCGCCTCCGTACTGGCCCTCAGCGCACAGGCATACACCGCAGAGCCTGCAACGGAACTTACGGTGGCCACCCCCTCGGCCTCCACGGCTCCCCTCAAGGCCAACAGCCTTGAAAACACCGTGGAATGGGGATTCTTCACACGCGACAATTTCTACGGCGACGGCGACGTGCAGATTTCCGGACTGGGATCGCAAGGCACCAGCGAAGCCGGATACCTCGTCACCATGAACAATGTGCTGAAGGGGGCAAAGATTGCCGGAGTACGCATACCCATCTACGACGAAAAGGTCATCACCGCCTGCAAGGTCAATATCTACAGCAGCGACGTCAAGCGGCTGCTGGCCTCACAGACCGTGGACGTCAGCAAACTCGTGGGAGCATCCTACAACGACGTCGTGTTCGACACCCCCTTCCTGCTCGAAGACGACATCGTCGTCAGCTATGCCGTCACCACCGAAGGATTCACCGATGCGGCAAAGTTCCCCATCTACTTCGACTCGCGCACGAAGGTAGAGGGCGGAATGTACGTCATCAGCGGACAAAGCGTCGTGGACAAAGGCATGGAATACGGCGCACTCATCATGAAACTCTGCCTCAGCGACCTTGATATGCCGGACTACAACGTGGTCTTCAATCCTGGTAGCGGCTACACCCAGAAGGCATCGTCCGCCACCTTTAACCTTACCTTGGAATCGAACTCCGCAAAGGCCGTACAGAATATCGACTACACCCTGTCGGTGGCTGGAGGTGAACCCGTGGAATACCATGCCAACGTGAACATCAAGGCAGGATTCAACTACACGGCCACCATACCTGTCACCTTCACCACCCCTGCCGAAAGCGGAACATACGACGTCGTACTTACCGTCACCAAGGTCAACGGCGTGGAGAACTCCGCCAACATTTCCACCACCTGCTCCTACAACAACCTCAAACGCCTCATTCCCCGCAACGTGGTGATGGAGGAATTCACCGGTACGGGTTGCGGATTCTGCACCCGCGGAATGGCAGGTATGGAAAAGTGCCGCGCCAAATACGGCGACCGTTTCGTGGGCATTGCCTACCATCTCTACGGGAACGGTACCGACCCCATGACACCGACGGCATATCCCGACCTCGGATGGGCGGGCGCCCCGAGCTGCTTCCTCGACCGCAACGGCAAACAGGCAGACCCCTACTACGGTACCAAGCAAACGGGAATCATCGATGACATCGAAGCCTGCATGCTTGTTCCGCCATTGGTAGAGGTGAACGCAGACGCCACACTTACCGAGGATTTCACCCGCGTAAAGGTGAATGCAACGGTGCAGGCTTTGGTAGAGGGAACGTACAACCTCGACTTCATCCTGCTTGCTGACGGACTGACGGGTCCGAAATTCATCCAGCACAACTATTATTCCATGTATACCGCTGACCAGCTGAACATCACCGAAGAGGACCCTCTCTTCCAATACATCAGCGGCTCCATCTTCGGCAGTTCATCCTGCAAGCCCATCTACAACGATGTCGCCATTGCCGCCACCTACAAGTACGGCTCTCCCACCGGTGGCAGCCTCACTCTGGGCGAGGACGAAACGGGCACTGCCAATGCCACACTGCGTATCCCCATCGGTGAGGACCTCCTCAATGCCATCCGCAATGCCGGATACGACCTCTACGCTGCCGTCCTTGCCCTCAACCCCGATGGCACCGTCTCGAATGCCGTACGCGTGAAGGTGCGGAAGCCCAGCGATGGCATCGAAGAAATCACCACCGGCAACGAGGTTTACGAGACTGCACGGTATTCCCTCGACGGCCGACGCCTCAGCCAACCCATGCCTGGAGTGAACATCCTGCGCATGAGCGACGGTTCGAGCCGGAAGGTTGTAGTGGAATAACCGACTCCGCCAATCCTATCGTACATCGCGTCTGCACCGCAGTCCTGCACCCTGCTGCGTGCCGCCTGCACCCCCATAGCAAAAGCCGCTTTCCGGACAACTCATCCGAAAAGCGGCTTTTATTATAGTTTAGGCTTATGTTATGGCTAAAGGGGTGTTCTATAAATTAGTTTTATTGCTGTCCGGTAAAACTTTTGCAAGCAAAATAAATTAGGGCTGACACTT
>SAMEA3663097__coassemble_747_pt1 | contig 14982 bp, 10 predicted proteins | sample SAMEA3663097__metabat2_low_PE_001 | metagenome-assembled genome bin SAMEA3663097 (sample SAMEA3663097) | pig gut metagenome | biome: pig gut; feature: pig-associated habitat; material: faeces | place: France | collected 2012 | reverse complement strand
TTTTTGTTTTTGTATCCATATACCCTCACTTCCACAACGTGGGGGAAACGTTCACAATATACATTTTGACGTTTGGCATTTGAATATGCGACAAAATATGTAGAAATCACGTAAAGAAAGCCTTTCTTTCGGAAATAATTCATAATTTTGCCTCCGTTTGCCTTTGTGCTGTCTCCGTCCGGTTACAGAAGGGCTCAACGTAATCCCCCTTCCTGATGTCCCCCCTCAAAAGAAACCCTTTTATGAAGTCCCTCCTTTTCATCCTCCTCCTCTTCACGGTCCTCCCTGTCCGTGGTGCCGACGACGATGTGGTTCGGCTTGCTGCCCGCATGGACGATGCACAGGGCAAGGAACTCTACAGGTTGAGCCATCGGATTTTTGCCCGTCTGTACGAGGAAAAGAGCACGGACAGGCTGATATCCTATCCTGCCGACGTACCCTCCGACACCCTCCGCAAGCAGGTTGGGATGGAGGTGGCGTTCTATCTTTTCAATCTTCCCGACTATCCTCAGGCCCTGCATTATGCCCAGTCCGCGTTGGAGCATTGCCGTAAACCGGCAGATATGGGAAACATTGCCGAACTTGAAGCCCTCGTTTCCATCTGCCATTTCCGTCAGAGCGAATACGATGAGGCCCTCCGTCATGCCGAGACTTCGTACCGCATCCGCGAACGCCTCCACGACCGCGGTGGCATGAGCAGTTCGCTTGCCAACATGGCAGCCATACTCCTGACCTCGCAACAGCCCGAAAAGGCATTGCCCTACATCAAACGCGCCATCGCGAACAGCACGGCAAGCGGCGATTCGGTGCGGATGGCCATACAATATGGCATGCAGTCCGAAATCTACGGGGCCATGGAGCGGTATGACGATGCGCTGGGGGCTGCCCGACGTGCCTATCTCATCGACCTCGAAGCCGGCAACACCATGCGTCTGGGGACGAGATTGGCGCAAATGGGCCACATCCTGATGAAAAAGAACCAGCTGGACGCTGCCCGCGACACGCTGCAACATGCCATTTCGCTCCTTGAACATTCCGGCAACGCCCATTCCCTGGCCATCACCCTCACGCAGATGGGAATGGTGCTCAACCGTCAGGGCGAAAGCCGTCAGGCGGTGTTCTACCTGACACGTGCGTTGAGTTTCTTTACCAACCATCACGACCTCTACAACGAACGGAACGCCTGCTACGGCCTCTATGAAGCCCTGAAAGACAGCAACCCCCAGGCCGCTATGCGCCACCTCAAACGCTATGCCGACATCCGCGACAGCCTCTATACCCAGGACATGCAGCGGGAACTGGCAGGTGCCAATGCCCGGTTCGAGGTGGCAAAGGCCCAGGCCGAAAGCGCAGAGAAGGACCGTGACTTCTGGATTGTCACGGCAGTGGCGCTTGCCGTCATCCTGTCCCTCGCAACCATACTCTTTGTCGTAGTCCGTATCAGCCGCCACCGCAAGCAGCGTGCACAGCATCTGCAGGCCGAACACCGGCAGTTGCGCCACGACGTGGAGCAGATACGCGAGGAGCAACGGAGGAAGGACCATTTCTATACCGTACTTACCCACGACATCCGCACTCCCCTGACCATCCTACTCGGATGCAGTGCGAGCCTGCGGCGTGGACTGGCCTCACACACCTGTGTGGATGCCGACATGCCCGACCGCATAGAGCGCCAGGTGGACGGACTGCTCCGGCTGGTGACGCAACTCCTCGACCTGGCCCGTTGCCAGCATCCCACACCTCCCACCAGCTTCTGCCATGGCGACGTGCTGCCTATGGTGAAGGTGCTTGTAGAGGGTTTTGCCGACCTGGCCCGACAGCAGCGGCTGACCCTGCGGATGGAGGCGTCGGCCGAGACGCTGGAGATGGACTTCTCGCCCGACTATCTGCAGAAAATGCTCCTCAACCTCCTGTCGAATGCCTTGAAGAATGCCACCGCTGAAACAGAAGTCAAGATAGGCGTTTCGGGCGATGATGACGGTATGGTGCGCTTCCGTGTTACGAACACCGGTCCCGGCATCAGTGAGGACGACCTTCCGCACCTCTTCGACATGTTCTATTGCCGTCCGAATGCCAAAGGCGCCTGCTCGAGCGGTGTGGGTCTGGCCATCGTGGACCGTCTCTCCAAGGTATGCGGCGGAAAGGTGGAGGTGGAAAGTGCAGAACCCTCCGCTACCGTTTTCTGTCTGACCCTACCCCGGAAACAGCAGGGCGTGGAGGTTGTGCCCATGGTTCCAGAGGACCTCGACGACGTGGCCGAAGTGTTCCGTTCCTACCCCCTCACATCGAGCGAAGAGGAAGAGCTGCCACACTCCGAGGAAGATGCCACGCAGGACAGTGCGCAGCTCGAGGATGCCGGGGAATACGATGCACGGCCCATAGTCCTCATTATTGAGGACAATCCCGACATTTTCCGCCTGCTCGACGATGCGCTCGGCAAGGAGTTCAGAATGATTTATGCTGCCGACGGCAAAGAGGGTCTGGACATTGCCATGCAGGTGGTGCCCAACGTGGTGATGACCGACCTGGTGATGCCCCATCCCGACGGCGTGGAAGTGTGCCGGAGGCTGAAAGGTTCGGACGTGACGAGCCATATCCCCGTACTTGTCATTACCGGACGTACAGACCGCGAGACGCGGTTGGAAGTGACAGGCATCGGAGCGGAAGCTGTGCTGACCAAGCCCTTCAGTGTGGAGGAAGTGGCGGTGCAGCTGCGACGGGTCATCCGTCAGCGCCGCATCCTTTACAATTGCTATACGACACTTCATACCAAAGACCTGCAACGTCGGAGTCCGATGATTTCGCAGGCCGACACCGAATTCATGGAGCGTGTGGATTCGCTCTGCATCACCCTTATGGCGACGTGCCAGTTGTCCGTCGAGGAACTCTCGCGACGTCTTGGTATGAGTACCCGCCAGTTTGCCCGCAAGGTCAGCGCCCTCACCGGACGCACCGCCATTGTGTACATCACGCAACTGCGCATGGGACGTGCCATGAAACTGCTCAAGACCACCGAACTCCCCGTGAACGAAATCATGCAGAAGTGCGGCTACGACTCGGCATCGAACTTCAGCAATGCCTTCAAACTTGCTGTAGGATGCAGCCCCACCGTCTACCGTCGCAGGATGCATCAGGAAAATATGGAAGGAGAAGCGTAGAAATCTTCCCCGCCTTCTCCTCTTCTTTTTCTTCTTCTTGGTTCGGCTTAGGGGTGTTTGCTCCAGGAACTTCGTAAGGTTGGGCAATAAAACGGCGTTGGTGACGTTTTATTGGTCGTAGAAGTTATAAAAGGTGCTCTCTGAGGGGATGAAGCTCCATGCCTCCTTACGCCCTATATCAGAAAAACAGAACGTTTTCATTAAGCCAAATGAGCAATGATGAACTGACGAACGAGCGAGAGGAGAGCGGAGCTTACTCCAGCTATCCCGAGCGAGGAGGAAGAAGACGAAGTCAATTTGCTCAATCATTGCCATGGCGAGAAAACGAAGCCATGCCAAGGTTAAAACCAAGCATTCCCATTGTCGACAGAAAAGAACCATAAGGAAGCCAGTGTGGCGCGCGTGCTCAAATATACGGGTATATTGGGCGGCGTGCAGGGACTGTATGTCCTGCTGGGACTCGTACGCAATAAACTCACTTCCATCCTCCTTGGCGTTGGAGGTGTGGGGCTTATCGACATGTACAGCCGTACGGCCGACCTCATCTGCAGCAGTACGAATCTCGGCATCTCCTTCTGTGCCATACAGCATATTGCCGAGCTCAACGACAGGGGTGTGGACGAAGAAGGTTTGCCGTTGGCACCTGCCGACAATCCCCAGTTGGTGCATTATATCCGTCTGGTGAGGTCGTGGGTGGCCTATACGGCCATGGCCGGATTCCTGGTAGCACTCCTGCTGGCACCCATGTGGGCCTTCATTCTGCTCGGCTCCACGCGACATGCCAGCATGGTCGTCCTGCTTTCGCCGTTAGTGCCCGTCTTGGCCCTTTCGGGCGGAGAGATGGCTGTGCTCCGAGGATTGCGCAGGTTGCGCACCATCGCCCTCATCACCCTCTGCGGGGCCTTCACTACACTGCTCATCACTCTGCCCATCTATTATGTGCTGGGCACCACAGGCATCCCCCCCGCATTGGTGGCATCGGCCGCTGTGCTGCTCGTCATGCAATGGTTTGCTGCCCAACGTATCATGCCCTACCGCATCAACCTCTTTTCGTGGCGCTTCCTCAAACGAGGACGACGGATGTTGCAGCTCGGCGTGGGGTACATCCTCACCGGCATCGTCTGTTCGGGATGCGAACTCCTTGTACGTTCCTATATCGTCCATTACGGCAGTATGGCAGCCGCCGGACTCTTTGCTGCCGGACTGACGCTCACGGTCACTTACACCCGTCTGGTGTTCACCTCCATGGACTCCGACTATTTCCCCCGTTTGTCCGCTACAAACGGTGATGTGGAGCGGCAGAACACGGCTATAAACCGTCAGATTGACGTGCTCATGTTGCTGATGGTTCCTCTGCTGGTGGTGTTCGCCATCTTCCTCCCCATCATCGTACCGCTCCTGTATACCGAAGATTTTGTAGAGGCCATCCCCATGGTCTATGCCGCCCTTTTCTACATGTTCTTCAAGGCCGTTTCTTCGCCCATCGCCTATCTGTCGCTTGCGCGTAGCCGTAGCAGGCTCTATTTCTTTGTGGAGGTGAGCTACAGTGTGGCGTTTCTGCTGACCGCCGTCGTAGGTTTCTGTCTTTGGGATGTGGTAGGACTCGGAGTAGCCCTTTCGTTGAGCAACCTGATTTATCTGTTTGTCGTGTGGACGGTTTACGGTCGGGTCTTCGGCTTCCGCATGAACGGTGCCACCCTGCACCGTTGTCTGCTGTATTTCGTCATCCTTGCCACGGGCGTGGGAGCCTGCGCTTTAGGTGGAGGTAGCTGGCAGTCGTATGCTGTGGCGGGAACTGCCGCCATTGCCGCCATGTTGCTTTCCGCACTCCTGCTCAAGAATGAGGTGCCGATGCCCAAGCGTTGGCGCAAGTTCCTGCGCAGGAAATGAAGGGCGTAGGGAATGAAAAGCGGTGGAATGCAAGAAAGAGAATGCAAAAAGCGGACGAAAATCAAATATTTTCGCAAAAACGCTCCCGAAAACTTGGAAGCGTATATAAAAGATGTTAAATTTGCAAACGAATAAGTTCGTGAGGGGCTCGTGAGACGCTCCTCACTTCTTTTTAGGGGTGTTAAGGAAAATCCAACACCCCCTTAATTAATGACCAGGATGTCCAGGGCTTGTTGGTTGAAAAAACCGAAAACAGCTTTGCACGAAATGGTATTTAGTGCCCACTGAAGAAATGATCAGCAAAGAACTTGTCAGAAAACTTGTAGACCAGTGGTTGGACGATAAGGAGTATTTCCTTACCGACCTCACGATTAGTGCCGATAACCGTATTGTAGTGGAGATAGACCACGAAGAGGGTGTGTGGATAGAGGATTGCGTCAATCTTTCGCGGTTCATCGAGGACGGTCTTGACCGCGATGAAGAGGATTTTGAACTTGAGGTGGGCTCGGCAGGTATCGGGCAGCCCTTCAAGGTGCGACGGCAATACGAAATCCATATCGGCGACGATGTAGAAGTGCGTACCACAGAAGGAAAAAAACTCGTGGGAACGCTGGACGATGTAGACGAGACGGGTTTCACCGTCATCACCGAAGAGAAGGTTAAACACGAAGGGGAAAAACGTCCGCATATCGAAGAAGTGGAACACCGGCTCGACTTCAGCGACGTGAAGTGGACAAGACTCCATATCAATTTCAAGTAGAAAAAAGAAATACAATATAATGGCAAAGAAAGCATCCCAAGAACCCGTCCAGACGCTCATCGAAACCTTCAGGGAGTTCAATGAGACGAAACAGATTGACGAGACCACCCTGCTGGGTGTACTCGAAGAAAGCTTCCGTAGCGTGATTGTGAAGCTCTTTGGAAGCGATGACAATTACAATGTCATCGTCAATCCTGACAAGGGAGACCTTGAAATCACACGCAGCCGTGAGGTAGTGGCCGATGATGAACTCGTTGACAGCAACCGTCAGATTCCCCTTACCGAAGCCCAGCAGATTGAAAGCGATTTCGAAATCGGAGAGGAAGTGACTGAACAGGTGAACTTCGAAAGTTTCGGCCGCCGTGCCATCCTTACACTTCGTCAGACACTGGCAAGCAAAATCCTTGAACTCGAGCACGAAACGCTCTACAACAAGTACAAGGACCGTGTGGGAGAACTCATTACCGCCGAGGTATATCAGGTGTGGAAAAGCGAGACACTCCTCGTCGACAGCGACCACAATGACCTCCTCCTCCCCAAAAGCCAGCAGATTCCCCGCGACTTCTACCGCAAGGGAGAGAACATCCGTGCTGTCATCTACAATGTGGACAATGCCAACGGAAACCCCAAAATCTATGTCAGCCGCACCTCGCCCGAATTCCTCCGTTGCCTCCTGCAACTGGAAATACCGGAAATTGCAGAGGGTGTCATCCGTCTTGTCGACGTGGCACGTATTCCCGGCGATCGCGCAAAGATCAGCGTAGCCACCAACGATCCCAACATCGATCCCGTAGGAGCCTGCGTAGGTGTCGGAGGTTCGCGCATCAACAGTATTGTCAAGGAATTGCACAACGAAAGTATCGACGTCATCCCCTATAGCGACAATACCGAACTCTATATCCAGCGTGCACTGAACCCTGCACGCATACTCGAAATCAATATTGACAACGAAAAGCGCAAGGCAGAGGTGTACCTTGAACCTGACCAGGTGAGTCTGGCCATCGGAAAAGGCGGACAGAACATCAAGCTTGCCTCCATGCTCACCGGGTATACCATCGATGTCTTCCGTGATATGAACGGTGGACAGGTTTCGGACGACATTAACCTCGACGAATTCAGTGACGAGGTGGACCAGTGGGTGATTGATGCAATCAAGAATCTCGGATTTGCGACGGCAAAGGATGTGCTCAAGGCTCCAAGAAACATGCTCGTCACAAAGGCCGACCTCGAGGAGGAAACCGTAGACCATCTGCTTGCCGTCCTCCGGAAGGAATTCAAGGAGTTTGAAAACAAGGACTGATTCGTCGAAAGGTCACCGTACCCGTCCCTTTCTTTCCCTGCTTCCTGCCGCTGTGAACTCACACCGCATCCCACAAAGCCGCTTCCCCGGAACACCGCACGGCGACCGTCCGGAATCCCCTCTTCATTTGAGGCTTTGACTGTCAGCAGGCTCCGGCCAAGCGAAAATATGGAGGTATCCCATACGATGCCATCCTATAGTTGCCGTCGGAGGACCGATGATTCCCAACTCCACCTTTCCACCCTAAAAATACAGTAAATGCGTCTAAGCAAAGTTACAAAAGATTATAATGTAAGTCTTCAGCGTGTTGTTGCCGTCCTTCAGGAGCACGGAGTCGCTGTTGAACCTAATCTCAATAGCAAAATCGACGATAAGTATGCCGAACTTTTCGCCGAGAAATTTGGTGCCGACAAGGCACGTAAGGACCAGGCCGAAAAACAGTTCCAGGGGCGCCGTGTGGAAAAACAGCAGGCACTGGAGCAGGCCCGCATCGAACGCGAGGCGGAAAAGGCCGCCGAAAAGGCTGAAGCCGAGAGAAAAGCCGAAAAAGCTGTGCCCGCTGCTCCCAAGGCTGAAGGACAAAATACAGCACTTGCCGGAAAGGCAGGAGATGAAAAGGTGCAAAGCGTGGAAAACGTGAACGCTGCCGAAAGACAAGAACAAAGGGAGGAAGCCGCCGAGCAGAAGCACGACGAAGCGCCCCTCAGAAAAAAAGAGCCCATCGGAACGGTGAGTGAGGACGGGGTGTTCAAACTCAACTCCACACCTTCGCTTGACGGTCCCAAGGTGCTCGGAACCATCGACCTTTCAACCCTTAACTCCAATACCCGTCCGGCAAAGAAAAAGGACCGGAAAAGGGGAGGAGGCCAGCAGCAAGGCAATGCTGGAGCTGCCAGTGGCGAAAAGAAAAAGCGCCCTCGCGTAGGACGCGAACGTGTCGACGTCAGTGCAGAAAGCCGTAATGTGCAGGGAAATGCACAAGGCGACAAGAAGAAAAAGAACCAGGGCAACGGTGGAGGCAATGGCGCCGGAAATGCCGCACGCCAGCAGAATGCCAATGCACAGGGCGGAAAGAAACGCGGAAAGAACCAGCCTAAGCAGGAGCCTCAGCAGATCAGCGAGGAGGACGTAGCAAAGCAGGTAAAGGAAACGCTTGCACGCCTGCAGGGCAAGACCAAGGGTGCCAAGGGTGCCAAATACCGTAAGGAAAAGCGTGAGGCTGCCCGTGAAAGGGCCGAAGAGGAAATCATGCAGCACAATGCCGAAGCAAAGGTCCTCAAACTTACGGAATTCGTTACGGCCAACGAATTGGCTACCATGATGGATGTGCCCGTGACCAAGGTCATCGGTACATGCATGAGCATCGGCATCATGGTCAGCATCAACCAGCGTCTTGACCAGGAAACCATTGACCTCGTGGCCGATGAGTTCGGATTCACTACTGAATTCGTCAGTGCAGAAGTCAGCGAGGCCATCGTGGAAGCCGAAGACCGTGAGGAGGACCTTGTGGAGCGCGCTCCCATTGTCACCGTCATGGGTCACGTCGACCACGGTAAGACATCGCTTCTCGACCATATCCGCAATGCCAACGTCATTGCCGGCGAGGCCGGAGGCATCACCCAGCATATCGGTGCCTACAACGTGCGTCTGAAGAACGGACGTGAAATCACCTTCCTCGATACCCCCGGTCACGAAGCCTTCACAGCCATGCGTGCACGCGGTGCACAGGTGACGGACATCGCCATCATCATCATCGCTGCCGACGACAACGTCATGCCGCAGACCAAAGAGGCCATTAACCATGCCGTGGCTGCAGGAGTACCTATCGTCTTTGCCATCAACAAGATTGACAAGCCCGGAGCAAATCCCGATGCCATCAAGACCACCCTGGCGTCCATGAACTTCCTTGTGGAAGAGTGGGGCGGCAAGTACCAGAGCCAGGACATTTCGGCCAAAAAGGGCATCGGAGTCTACGAACTCCTCGAGAAAGTCCTCCTCGAAGCCGACATGCTGGAACTCAAGGCGAACCCCAACCGTAATGCTACGGGAACCGTCATCGAGTCGTCGCTTGACAAGGGACGCGGTTATGTAGCTACCGTACTTGTCAGCAACGGTACCCTCCATCAGGGCGATATCGTGGTTGCCGGAACGAACTACGGACGTGTGAAGGCTCTCTTCAACGAGCGCGGCCAGCGCATCACCGATGTAGGTCCGGCACATGCCGCCACCCTGCTCGGATTTAACGGTGCACCCCAGGCCGGCGACCAGTTCCACGTCATGAGCACGGAGCAGGAAGCCCGTGACATTGCCGGAAAACGTCTCCAACTCCAGCGCGAGCAGAATTTCCGTACCGCCAAGATGCTTACCCTTGACGAAATCGGCCGTCGCCTGAAGATCGGTGATTACCAGGAACTCAACATTGTGGTGAAGGGCGACGTCGACGGTTCCGTACAGGCACTCTCCGACTCCTTTATCCGCCTTTCCACCGACAACATCCAGGTGAACGTCATCCACAAGGGTGTGGGTCAGATCAGCGAGAACGATGTCACCCTTGCCGCAGCCTCGAAGGCCGTCATCATCGGCTTCCAGGTGCGTCCTTCTGCCGGTGCACGCAAACTTGCCGACCGTGAAGGTGTGGACATCCGCCAGTATTCCATCATCTACGATGCCATCGAAGAGGTGAAGGAGGCCATGGAGGGTATGCTCAAGCCTATCGTCAAGGAAGAAATCACCGCTATGGTCGAGGTGCGTCAGGTATATCACATTTCCAAGGTGGGATATGTTGCCGGTGCCTATGTCGTTGACGGAAAGGTAAGCCGTTCGAACAAGGCACGCATCATCCGCGAGGGTGTGGTAATTTACACCGGAGAGATTGATGCCCTCAAGCGTTTCAAGGATGATGTCAAGGAAGTGACGACCAACTTTGAATGCGGTATCTCGCTCAAGGGCTGCCAGGATATCAAGGAGGGCGATATCATCGAAACCTTCACTGAAGTGGAAATCAAACAGAAGCTTTCATAATCTGCGATATTGCGGAATGGCGGGGCGGCAATGCTTCCTGCCATTCCGTCAATTCGGGATATTAAATATATATGTATAACAGCAATGAAGAAAATAGTTTTCCCCATATGTCTTGCTGCCATGGGGCTTCTCATGACCGGTTGTTTTTCGACCGGTAATGGTGCCCTTTCTTCGCTCATCGGTGGAGCGCAGGGCGGTACGGCTTCAAATATCGCCAGTTCCGTGGCTGGAGCCGTGGCAAACACCGGAACCCTTGAAAACATCCTCAGTTCTTTCCTCGGAAAGACCACGCTCAATGAGAATTCGCTCTACGGCACATGGAATTACCGTGGTGTGGACGTAGCCTTCGAATCGGACAACCTGCTGGCACAGGCTGGTGGTGCCGTGGCTGCAGGACAGCTTGAGAGCAAACTCGACAGCCAGCTTCAGAAATTCGGCCTGAAGCCCGGAAGTTGCTCTTTCACCTTCAATTCCGACCACACTTTCCAGGCTACCATCAGTGGGAAAAACATCAATGGTACCTATACCTATGATGCTTCGTCGCGGAAAATCACACTTACCGCAGCCCTCGGTCTCTTCAACCAGACGGCTACCGTAGGCACTACCGCCACAGGTATCAGCCTGCTCTTCGAGGCCGACAGGCTCCTTTCGCTCGTCAGCGCCGGAAGCTCGCTCCTCGGAGGCGGCAACAGCATGCTCTCAAGTCTTTCCTCTCTTGTAGGCAACTACAAAGGCATGAAGGTGGGACTGGGACTTACCAAGTAAAACAGCAATTCTTTCCGAAAACAAAATACAATCAGGTCTATGCAAGATACGAAGAAGATAAAGACGGCGCTTGTTTCCGTATTCCACAAGGACGGTCTCGACGAACTGCTCGCCGAGCTCCATGCACAGGGTGTACAGTTCCTTTCTACCGGAGGCACCCAAAGTTTCATTGAAAGCCTCGGCTATCCCTGTCAGAAGGTCGAGGATGTCACCACCTACCCCTCCATCCTTGGCGGACGTGTGAAGACACTTCACCCCAAAGTGTTCGGAGGAATCCTCGGCCGTCGCAGCCTTGAGAGCGACCGCGAGCAGATGGCAAAGTACGAAATCCCCGAAATCGACCTCGTCATCGTCGACCTCTATCCCTTCGAGCAGACCGTTGCCAGCGGTGCGGACGATGCTGCCATCATCGAAAAGATTGATATCGGTGGCATTAGCCTTATCCGTGCCGGCGCCAAGAACTTCAACGACGTGGTCATTGTACCCTCGAAGGCTGAGTATGCCGCTCTCCTCGACATTGTCAAGAAGCAGGGAGCCGCTACGACACTCGAGCAGCGTAAGTGGTTCGCCACCCAGGCTTTCGGTGTAAGCAGCCATTACGATACGGCCATTCACAACTGGTTCTGCAAGTAACGATACGGCGCACTGCAGGACAGGAGACACAGCATAACTTTATCCTCTTCCAATCTAACAGCAAGAAATGGGAATGTTCTCGAACTTCTTTTCCTTCAAACGCTTCTTCTCCATGAAGCGTGAGCTGGCCATGGACCTCGGTACCGCCAACACCATCATCATTGCCGATGGTGAGATTGCCGTCAACGAGCCATCGGTAGTTGCACTTGACCCTCATACCGAAAAGACGATAGCCGTCGGTGAGCGTGCAAAGCTCATGTACGAGAAGACCAACGACAAGATACATGTGGTACGCCCGTTGCGCGACGGTGTCATCGCCGACTTCAACGCCTGCGAGCTGATGATGCGCGGACTCATCCAGATGGTGAGCACCGGCCGTCATCTTTTCACCCCCACACTCCGTATGGTCATCGGTGTCCCCTCGGGTTCTACCGAAGTGGAGCTCCGTGCCGTCCGTGACTCTGCTGAGCATGCCGGCGGACGCGATGTGTACCTTATTTTCGAGCCTATGGCCGCAGCTATTGGTATCGGTCTCGACGTCAATGCCCCTGAGGGACAGATGGTAGTCGACATAGGCGGTGGTACCACCGAAATTGCCGTCATCTCCATGGGAGGCATCGTTAGCAACAACTCCATCAAGATGGCCGGTGACGACTTTACCGCCGACATCCGCGAATATATGGCACGCCAGCACAATGTCAATGTGTCGGAGCGTATGGCTGAACGTATTAAGATCAATGTCGGCTCTGCCCTTTCTGAACTTCCTGCCGATGAGGCTCCCGAGGACTTTACCGTTCACGGCCCGAACCGTATTACGGCATATCCTATGGAAGTGCCTGTGTGCTATCAGGAAATTGCACACTGTCTGGAGCGTTCTATTGCACGCATTGAGACCGCTGTCCTCAACGCCCTTTCCAACACTCCTCCCGAACTGTATGCCGACATTGTGAAAAACGGCATCTACCTCACCGGAGGCGGTGCATTGCTCCGTGGCCTTGGCAAGCGTCTTACCGACAAGATCAATATCCCCTTCCATGTGGCAGAAGACCCTCTTCTCTGCGTGGCACGTGGTACCGGCAAGGCACTTGAGAACATTGACGACTATCCCTGTCTGATGCGCTGACAACGGTGTGCGGCACTTTCCCCCTTATTCCGGCTTCGCCTTCATGCTTTGGAAGGCGAAGCCGTTTTGGCACGCTGTAGGACAAAATCCTGTACACTCCTAATGCAAGTGGGTTTCTGCTGCCTTCCCCCTCTCTATAATTCCCTCCAAGATTCCTGAAATATGCAAGTGCTACTCGACTTCCTGCGCCGCTATAACTATCTGTTCCTCTTTCTGATACTGGAAATCTTCAGCATCCTTATGCTGGTACGTTTCAACCGGTATCAGGGATATGTATGGCTTACCGGCGCCAACGAGGTGGCAGCCTCCGTCAACGGTGCCTATACCGGTGCCGTAGCCTTCACCGAACTCCGTGAGGTGAACCGCTCCCTTACGGATGCCAACATCCGTCTGCAGCAGGAAAACCATGCCCTGCGCGAGGCTCTTGCCGACACGAAGTACGACACGACCTATACCCACCGCCGGGTGCTCGATGAACTTCAGGGTTACCGCCTCATTCCTGCACGGGTGGTAGGCAACAAAATCAGGGTAGGTGCCGACAACTATCTTGTCATCGACCGTGGCAGCAGTGACGGTGTGACGGCTGAGATGGGTGTGGTGAGCGGCGGCGGAGTAGTGGGCATTGTCTATCTCACCGGCCGGCACCATTCGCTGGTGATGCCTGTCACGCACAGCAAGTCGAGCATCTCATGCAGCGTGCGGGGACAGAACTATTTCGGTTATCTGCAGTGGGACGGTAGCAACACGCGTACGGCTTATGTGGCTGATGTTCCCCGCTATGCCAAGGCCCGCAAAGGACAGGTCATCGAAACCTCAGGATATTCCAGTGTCTTCCCTCCGGGTATCTTCGTCGGCCGCATCCATAAGGTGAGCAATGCTTCGGACGGACAGAGTTACCGCCTTGATGTAGTCCTGGGCAACGATTTCGCCTCACTCCGCGATGTCAGTGTGGTGGCCACGCCCTATAAGTCGGAAATCGATACACTCAGACGTCGTGCGGAATTCATCGACATGAACAGCGAAGACTGATTTTCTCCTTTCTCCCCTTGTTCCTCCTCCAGCCGTATACCTGTCACACATTCTCCCTCCCCCCCATGTTTCCCGTATCCCTCCAGTATTTCTTCTTTGCCGTTGTGCTGACCCTGCTGCAGGTGTTGGTGTTCAACCACATCCACATCTTTGGCTATGCCACTCCCATGCCCTTCGTGTATCTTGTGCTGATGCTTCACAGCAACACCCCACGATGGATGTATGTGATGTGGGCTTTTGTGGCAGGTATCGTCATCGACATCTTCAGCAATACCCTTGGAGAATGTGTCGCAGCCATGACGTTCCTCGGACTCATTGCTCCACGTCTGCTTGAGGCTTTCTCTCCTGCTGACCATGGCGACGAAGGTTTCATCCCTTCTCCCCACACCATGCAGTGGAGCGGTTATGTGCGGTATGTGTCGACAGCGACTTTTGTCTTTACTTCTCTTTTCTTCCTTATGGAGAGCTTTTCTCTGTTCGATATCGTGCGTCTTTGCATACACATTTTCTCATCTTCGCTGTTGACCATCCTCATTGTCTGTGCTGTCGGACATCTCCGGCAGAACATCTCCCGGGGTTAGGCGTTTCCGGACCCCATAAATTAGTTTTGCAGAACACCTGTATTATATATTCTGAATGTCCAAGGATTACAGTTTCGAAAAGCGCAAATATGTTATAGGTGCGGTGGCTGTGGCCATCGTCGCCCTATACATTGTGCGTGTCTTCACCCTGCAGATCCTCAGTGACGATTATCGTCAGCGTGCCGATTCCAACGCTTTCCGCAAGGAGGTGCTCTTTCCCTCACGCGGTCTTATCCTCGACCGCAAGGGACGTCTGATGGTCTATAACGAACCGTCGTACAATATCAATGTCGTCATGCAGGACCAGCATGGCATTGATACCCTCGACTTCTGCAATACTGTGGGCATCACCCGTGAGGAATACATTGCCCGTATGGCTGACATCAAGGATTCGAAGAAACATCCAAACTATTCGCGCAATACGCCCCAGCTTTTCATGAGTCAGATTCCTGCTGAGGAGTTTTCGAAAATCCGTGAAAAGCTCTTCCGTTTCAATGGTTTTTCTGCCGAAAAACGCTCCGTCCGTTGTTATGCCGGTCCGTGGGCCGCCCATGTGCTGGGCGATGTCGGGGAGGTGAATCAGGCTGACATCGATTCAGACTCCTACTACAAGAGCGGTGACTATATCGGGAAACTCGGACTTGAACGTTCATACGAAAAGGTCCTTCGCGGCGAGAAAGGTAAGCGCATCATGCTCCGCGATGTCCATGGCCGTACCAAAG
>SAMEA3663097__coassemble_746_pt1 | contig 14993 bp, 8 predicted proteins | sample SAMEA3663097__metabat2_low_PE_001 | metagenome-assembled genome bin SAMEA3663097 (sample SAMEA3663097) | pig gut metagenome | biome: pig gut; feature: pig-associated habitat; material: faeces | place: France | collected 2012 | reverse complement strand
CTGGCTTTTTCAGCGCGGTGGGATGTTTCGGCAAGGATAATGTCGGTGTTTGTGAACGCTGTGGCATTCTGTTTGCGTCCGTGAGCACGGCGGGGTTTGCGTTGGGGTGCCTCCTGAAGTTCAGGCTCCTCTGCGTTGGTTGCAGAAGGCTCTTCGATGGTGTCTGCAATGGCATCATTGGGCTGAACCTCGTCTACAAAACCGATTTCGATGATATCGTTCTCCTTTTCGGTTTTTACGGCCGGAGCCTCCTTGGGGAGGGTTGCGTTGGAGGAGGTGAATTCGGAGAGCGGTGCGGAGAAATCGTCGAAGATAATCTCCATGGGCATCACTTCCACTTCAGGTTCCGCAGCCTTCGGCCTCTCCTTCAGGACAGGTCTTGCTATGCCGTTGGGGTCTGGTTTCATGGAAATGGGCAGCACATCGTCCGTTTCTGCTTCATGGGATGCTGTGGCATTCGCTGTGGAAGTACCGGCATTCTCTGCACTTTTCCGGCTTGCATCGGCATACGCACTGGCCATGAATGCTGCGGCGCGGGCGAAGACTGCGGCTTCCTTCTGCTGTGAGGCGGTGGTGTCCGTTGCCTTTTCGTCCTGCGGCGTTTCTGCAGGTTCTGCCTCCTTTTCTTCCGTTACGTCAACTGCCGTGTCGACAGCCTCTTTCGTTGTACCAGCCTCTTTCGTGGCTTCAGCGGGTGCTGGAACTTCTTCGGTTTCTTCTACGGTGATGCTTTCGTCGGAAATATTGGCAGTGTCTTCGGAAGGCAGTGACGTTGTTTCGGAATTCACGGGTTCTTCGGCAGGAACGTCCGTGTCGTCAGACTCTGTTTGGGCATCCTCTTCAGTGTCTTTTGGCGCCTCTTCAACTGCTGCAACTTCTGTAACTTCTGGCTGTTGTTCGGCAGTTTCGGTAGAGTCCGCTGTGGTTTCGGCATTGTTGCCGGCCTCTTCTTTGGTCTTCTCTTCGGTGCTGTCCTCTGTGCGGTCAGTGTCGAAGTTGGGTGTTTCTTCCGTCACCTGTGCGATTTCGGCAGTTTCTGTTGCAAGGTCTGTTTCCTTTACCGGTTCTGCGGCGGGGAGTTCAGAGGGCTGTGCTGCTCCTTCGGAATTTTCCTTTGCCGTGGTTTCAGTGGTCAGCTGCTCACTTTCAGTGTGGACGTTTTCGTCCTTTTCAGTGTCTGCTTCCATATTCGCTTCGCTGGCGGCTTCTGCGGCGACGGCGGCTTGTGCAGCCTGGCGTTTTGAAGGCTTGGCGGGTTTTTCCTTCTTTTCCTGCCGTTCGTTCTTTGCCGGTTTTTCTGCTATTACGGCCTTTGCCGGTTTCTGATTTTTTTCCGGCTTTTCTTCCGTGTTTTCTGACGCTGCACTTTCAGGTTCTTCCGCCTTTGCAGTCTTTCCCTTCTTTGTGTTTTTCTGCGCCTTCTTCTCTTCAGCCTTTACCGTTTCTCCGGCATTCTCTTCTTTGGAGTTCTCTGCAGAGTCGGCAGTATTCTCTTTGGCTTTCCGTTCGGTCTTCTTTGCCGTACGACGGTTTTCAGCGTTCTTGCTGTCGTTCTTGCCTTCGGTGTTGCGCTGTTCGCGGGCTGTTCTTTCGCCCTCTTCCTTTTCCCGTGCAATGTCTGCTTCAATCTCGTCGATGATGGGGAGCACAAAGCAGGGGTCGGCCTCCATGGCTGTGCGTTGTTCTTTGGAGCGGTAGATGCTGTCTTCGAAGTTCGGTTCGCGTCGCATGCGCAGCAGTGCCTCCCTTGCAGCGCTCTGGTGAGCCTCCTTTTTGGAGTAGCCTTTTCCGTCGGCGGTAAAGAGTCCTTCGATGATGATGCTTGTCACGAAAGAAGGGTTTTTGCCCTTTTCGCCCTCGTTCTTGTCGTTGAAAACGATTTTCAGACGGTTTTTCTGACAATATTCCAGAAGTTTGCTCTTGAAGTTCACTTCTTTCTGTGCCACACTTTCCAGGTTAAGTTGCTTCCCGAAGATGCGTTTTTCAATGAACCTGAAGGCATATTCAAAGCCTCGGTCAAGGTAGATGGCACCCATAAGTGCTTCGAAGGCGTTTCCTGCAATGAAGGAGTTGTGCGAACGGCTGTAGGTATGGCTTTGGATGAGGCGTTCGAGTCCGATTTCCTTCGCAATTCGTCCGAGTGATTCTCGGCTTACGATTTTGGAACGTGTGTTGGTGAGAAATCCTTCGCGCTTGTTCTTGAAACGCCTGTAGACGATGTCGCTGACGACGGTTTCGAGCACGGCATCTCCGAGAAACTCCAGGCGTTCGTTGTTCACCGGGCGGTCGCCGGATCGTTTCGACTTGTATTCCTGTGACTTATGGGCGAAGGCTATGCGGTATATTTCTACATCGTGGGGATAGAATCCCATGATGTTATAGAGCGCTGTGCGGAATTCCTTGTCTGTTTGGAAAAGGAGCTTCAGCCTGTCAATGAAATTACTCATAAGGTTGAGATACGTATATACGCTTAGCAGCATCTCCGCCTTGAAAAAAGGGTGGAAGTACCGCTAAGCGTATTACAGGGTCTTCTGCTTCTACGTCATGCTCCGCCCATTGCGTGGCATACGTTTTCTGCAGCCTGTGATGTAAATAAATGTGTGGTGCTGACTTTTTCCTTCAGGTTGTTTTAAGCCTCGTATTTCTTTACGATGCAGCATGCGTTGTGTCCGCCGAATCCGAAGGTGTTCGAAAGTGCGGCACGTACGGTACGCTGCTGGGCCTTGTTGAAGGTGAAGTTCATGTTGTAGTCGATGCGTTCGTCGCGGTCTTCGTCATCGTGGTTGATGGTGGGGGGCACGATGTCGTTCTTCACGCTGAGGCAGCAAGCGATGGCCTCTACTGCACCTGCGGCACCGAGGAGGTGACCGGTCATGGACTTGGTGGAGGAAATGTTGAGTTCGTAGGCGTGCTGTCCGAAGACTGCTGCGATGGCCTTTGCCTCGGAGATGTCTCCGACAGGTGTGGAGGTGCCGTGTACGTTGATGTAGTCAATGTCTTCAGGCTTCATTCCGGCATCTTCGAGTGCATTCTGCATAACGAGTGTGGCACCGAGTCCTTCGGGGTGCGATGCGGTGATGTGGTGTGCATCGGCGCTCATTCCCACGCCGGCAAGTTCGCAGTAGATCTTTGCACCGCGGGCCTTGGCGTGTTCAAGTTCCTCAAGGATGAGCACACCTGCACCTTCGCCCATGATGAAGCCGTCGCGGCTGGCGCTGAAGGGGCGGCTGGCACGTGTGGGGTCGTCGTTGCGGGTCGAGAGGGCATGCATGGCATTGAAGCCTCCTACTCCGCCAGGAGTGATGGCAGCTTCTGCACCGCCGGTTACCATGACGTTGGCCTTGCCGAGACGGATGAGGTCAAAGGCGGCAGCAATGGCGTTGGTGCTGGATGCACATGCCGAGGTGGTGGTGTAGTTGGGGCCATGGAAGCCATACTGTATGGAAATCTGTCCGGCAGCGATGTCGGCAATCATCTTGGGGATGAAGAAAGGGTTGAATCGCGGACCGCGTTCTGCGCCGTTGATGGCGTAGTCTGAAATCTGCTCTTCGAAGGTGTGGATACCACCGATACCGACACCGAGTACCACTCCGATGCGGTTCTTGTCGACGGTCTCGAGGTCCATGGCGCTGTCAGCGACGGCTTCCATGGCTGCTACGAGGGCGAGCTGTTCATAACGGTCCATCTTGCGCACCTCCTTCTTGTCGATGAAGTCTGCAGCGTTGAAATTTTTCACTTCGCAGGCGAACTGTGTCTTGAACTTCGAAGCGTCAAAGCCCTGAATGGGGGCTGCTCCGCTGACACCGGCTACGAGGTTGTTCCATGTTTCTTCGAGGGTGTTGCCGACGGGGGTGATAGCTCCGAGGCCAGTAACTACTACTCTTTTCAATTCCATATGGAGATAGTGTTGGGGGTGTGGATGTGTGTTTGGATGTGATGTGTGGTGGGGATGGCGCATGTGTGGAATGGAGTGCGCCGGTGCTGTGGCAGAGAATTTCCCGTCTTTCCGCCATTCCACCATTCCGGTGGTGGCCAAACGGCTCTTCCGATGACTTGCCCACGCTGTCCGTGTGCATGTCCAGACCCTTTTGCCCTTGCCGGTCCTTATGTTGGGGTACGGCATTACCGTGCAAGGGCAAAAGGATATAAACGTCCCGGAATGAGGTGTCTGTATGCAGAAAAGGATACCGCAGTGCGGTTTCCCCTTTCTCTACCAAATGTGCTAATATGCTACATTCTACCGTGATGGAGGACGTGGCATATTAGCACATTCACCTAAGGAAAGCTGTGGAGGACATGGGGTCGGGGACCGCTGTTCCTGCCTCGTGCGTTCCTATGTGTAAAGGTGAGAATTATTCAGCGTGAGCTTCGATGTAGGCGATAGCGTCACCTACGGTAGCGATCTTCTCAGATTCCTCTTCGGGGATGGTGATACCGAATTCCTTCTCGAGGTCCATCATGAGTTCTACAGTTTCGAGAGAATCAGCACCGAGGTCGTTGGCGAAGCTGGCTTCGTCCTTCACTTCGTTGGCGTCTACAGAAAGCTTCTCGACGATGAGCTGCTTTACCTTTTCAGAGATTTCAGACATAGTAACTAATTTTATATATATATGATTGATTGAATGATTTCGTGTGCTTTCGCCATGCAAAATTACGCGCAAAGGGTGAACTTTGCAAACATTTTATGCTTTTTTCGGTGTTTTCTGCACAAAGCATGGCTGTTTGTGCAAGTATACCGGACAAAACATATTGTATTTGCAATCTGTCAGGCGTCAATTTCGGCGTATTGTGCATGGTCTTCGATGAAGACGCGGCGGGGCTCCACATCATCGCCCATGAGCATGGAGAACACGTGGTCGGCTTCAGCAGCACTGTCAATGGTCACCTGCTTGAGCATTCGTGTTTCGGGGTTCATGGTAGTGTCCCAAAGCTGTTCGGCGTTCATTTCACCGAGACCTTTGTAGCGCTGCAGGGTGATGCTCTGTTCGCCCTTTGTGGGGTCGCCGTATTTTGCAATGAACTCGTCTTTGTCGCGGTCGGTATAGCAATACTGTTCCACTTTACCCTTCTTGCAACGGTAGAGGGGCGGCATGGCGATGTAGAGGTGTCCCTGTTCGATGACTTTGGGGAAATAGCGGAAGAAGAGTGTCATGACGAGGGTGGCGATGTGCTGTCCGTCGACATCGGCATCGGCCATGATGATGACCTTGTGGTAGCGGAGCTTGTCGATGTTTGCTTCCTTGGAATCCACTTCCTCCTCACCTTCCTTCTGTACGCCGAAGCGTATGCCGAGGGCCTGGATGATGTTGTTCACTTCCTGGCTTTCGAAAGCCTTGTGCCACATGGCCTTTTCGACGTTGAGGATTTTTCCGCGCAAGGGGAGAATGGCCTGTGTGGCACGGCTACGGCCCTGTTTGGCCGAACCTCCGGCGGAGTCTCCCTCGACGAGGAAGAGTTCCGACTCTTCGGGCACCTTGCTCTGGCAGTCGGCAAGTTTTCCGGGAAGTCCGCCTCCGCCCATCGGGCTGCGGCGCTGTACGGTTTCGCGTGCCTTGCGGGCGGCAATGCGTGCCGAGGCGGCAAGAATCACCTTGTCTACAATGATGCGTGCCTCGCGGGGGTGTTCCTCAAGGTAATTGCTGAGGGCTTCACCGACGGCGGAATTCACAACACCCATCACTTCGGAGTTGCCAAGTTTGGTCTTGGTCTGTCCTTCGAACTGGGGCTCTGCCACCTTGACGCTGATGACGGCGGTAAGACCTTCGCGGAAGTCTTCACCGGAGATTTCCACCTTTGCCTTCTCAATCTGCTTGGCAGCGGTCTCCTCAGCATATTTCTTCAGCACGCGGGTGATGGCAGCGCGGAAACCTGCAAGGTGCGTACCACCCTCGATGGTGTTGATGTTGTTGACGTAGGAATGGAGGTTTTCGCTGTAGCCGGTGTTGTAGACGATGGCCACTTCCACGGGGATGCCGTCACGCTCGGTGTTGATGTAGATGACATCGGGGATAAGGGGCGTGCGCATGGAGTCCTGATAACGGACGAACTCGCGCAGTCCGAGCTCGCTGTGGAATACCTCCTGCCGGGGCTTTCCTTCCTCGTCCTTCTCGCGCATGTCGGTCAGTGTGATGGTGAGTCCGGCATTGAGGAATGCCAGTTCGCGCATGCGGTTGGCGAGGATGCTGTAGCTGTATGTGGTGGTGGTGAAGATTTCCGGGTCGGGCCAGAACTGCTGGCGCGTGCCGCGCAGTTCGGTCTCGCCGACTACCTTCACGGGATATAGGGGCTTTCCAATCTCATATTCCTGCTGGTAGATCTTTCCATCGCGGAAAACCTGGCTGAGCATATGGGTGGAGAGTGCGTTCACACAGCTTACACCCACTCCGTGCAGGCCTCCGCTGACCTTATAGGAACCTTTGTCGAACTTTCCTCCGGCGTGTAGCACCGTCATTACCACCTGCAGTGCGCTGACTCCCTCCTTTTCGTGGATGTCGACGGGGATACCGCGTCCGTTGTCCTGGACGGTGATGGAATTGTCCTCGTTGATGGTGACTTCGATGTGCGTACAGAATCCGGCAAGCGCTTCGTCGATGGAGTTGTCGACGGTTTCGTACACCAGATGGTGAAGACCTTTTTCGCTGATGTCGCCGATGTACATGGCGGGACGTTTGCGTACGGCTTCAAGACCTTCGAGCACCTGGATGTTCGACGCGGAATAGTTGGCGTTTTTATTTGTTGCTTCTTCCATTTTTTTGCTGTTGGCTATATCGCCCTTGGGGTGGTGTGCCCGTTAGGGCGGTTTATAACGTGGCAAAGATACGCAAAAAAAATGACATAGCGGTATCCCCGGTGATTTATTCGCCCTTTTTCGGGTTTTCCACGCCTCTTTGTGCCGTCTATGGGCCAAATGGCCTTATAAATTTGCCTACGGGAGATGCGTTTCGGAAAATGAAAACATCGGACTTCTTTGGGCAAAAGTGCCGATGTTTTGCCTCGAAAGTACGGATGTTTCTATCAAAGAAGTCCGATGTTTTCAATTTCCGAATCCTACTCCACAAAAAATGTTTTGTAATTTTCTCCTACATTCCTACACTGGTCTGGTAAAAATCCCTTTATATACTGATGTTTTCCGGTGTAGGATAGGGTGTAGGAATAAGATGAGGAGTGTAGGATTTTCCGTCGGATTTCGTCATTTCCTGCGTTTTCGGTTGCTTTTTGTGGCATCGTTTTGCATTTTGCTGTGGATTTTGGGCCCAAAACTATAAGGATAATGCAATCTTGTTTTTAGTTTTCCGGCAAGCTATGACGCCAAATACGCCGAAAGGCTCCGGAATCCTGTCCTCTTCGAGGTGGATTTCCGGAGCCTTTTCTATGTTAAGCCCCCAATGAAGGAGAATAGTGGAACTGTTGCTTATGGGGAAAGAAGCTGATTATCTGGTGATGATTTGCCGCTGGAGTCGGGACGCATCATGGAGCAGCAGTCTGCGCAATCCAAAGTGCTGGCGTTTCCGGATGTTTGCTTCTTGGAGCCCCTTTCTTCAATGTTTGGAGAGGAGTCGCTCTATAGTCATACGGGCATGGCGGGCGGCGATGCGTGCCGAGGCGGCAAGAATTACCTTGTCGACAATGATGCGTGCCTCACGGGGATGTTCCTTAAGATAGTTGCTGAGTGCTTCTCCGACGGCGGAATCCACCGCGTCCGTCACTTCGGGGTTGTTGAGCCAGGTCTGCTCTTCTAATTGGGGATTAGTCACCTTGACGCTGATGACGGCGGTAAGTCCTTCGCGGAAGTCTTCGCCGGAGATGTCCACCTTTGCCTTCTCAATCTGCTTGGCAGCGGTCTCCTCGGCATAGTTCTTCAGTACGCGTGTGATGGCGGCTCTGAAACCGGCAAGGTGCGTACCGCCCTTGATGGTGTTGATGTTGTTGACGTATGAATAGAGGTTTTCGCTGTAGCCGGTGTTGTAGACGATGGCCACTTCCACGGGGATGCCGTCACGCTCGGTGTTGATGTAGATGACGTCGGGGATGAGGGGCGTGCGTTTGGAGTCCTGGTAACGGACGAATTCGCGTAGACCAAGTTCGCTGTGGAATACTTCCTGATGGGGTTTCCCCTCCTCGTCCTTCTCGCGCATGTCGGTGAGTGTGATGGTGAGTCCGGCGTTGAGGAATGCCAGTTCGCGCATGCGATTGGCAAGGATGCTGAAGTTGAAAGTGGTGGTAGTGAAGATTTTCGGGTCGGGCCAAAACTGAAGGAGTGTACCATGCTGTTCGGTCTCGCCGGCCACCTTCAAGGGATAAAGGGGCTTTCCTGTCTCATATTCCTGCTGATAGACCTTTCCATCGCGGAATACCTGGCTGAGCATATGGGTGGAGAGTGCGTTCACACAACTTGCCCCCTCCTTTTCGTGGATGTCGACGGGGATGCTGCGTCCGTTGTTCTGGACGGTGACGGAATTGTCTTCATTGATGGTGACCTCGATATGCGTACAGAATCCGGCAAGTGCTTCGTTGATGGAATTGTCGACGGTTTCGTACACCAAATGGTGAAGACCCTTTTCGCTGATGTCGCCGATGTACATGGTGGGATTTTTTCGTATGGCTTCAAGACCTTCGGGCGTGAGGCCGTTCGATGCTGAATCTTTGGCGTGCTGGTTTTTGGCTTCTGTCATTTTATATTTTGGTGTTTTGACCCTCCGAATGGTGACTGTAGGGACGGTTTATCACATAGCAAAGGTACGGAAATTTTTCGTTTTGGTGGTATTCTCTGGTCTTTTTCGCTTTGTTTTCGGTATTTCTTTTTTTCAAAATGGCTATAGCACTTTTCCAAGGTGCCCGAGAGCATATCGCTGCAGCATAAATGTGGGATTGTATGACAGAATCGTATAGGGTGATATACGCCGAAAGGCTCCGGAATCCTGTCCTCTTCGAGGTGGATTTCCGGAGCCTTTTCTATGGTAAGACCTAAATGAGGGAGTTGGTCGTGGAACTGTTGCTTATGGGGGAAAGCAGATTATCCGTAGATGATCTTGCCGTTCTCGTCTTCGTAGGGAGTGAGGTCCTTCGCGTACTGGTTCATGGCGCGCAGACTCATTCCCATGGATGAGAATCCTCCGTCGTGATAGAGGTTCTGCATGGTCACCTTGCGGGTGAAGTCGGAGAACATCATGACGCAGTATTCGGCACATTCCTCTGCGCTGGCGTTGCCGAGTGGCGACATCTTGTTGGCAAAGTCCATAAGGTTGTCCATGTCCTTGATGCCTTTTCCGGCAGTGGTGGGCGTGGGCGACTGCGAGATGGTGTTAATGCGGACGTTCTTCTCACGGCCGTAAATGTATCCGAAGCTGCGGGCGATGCTCTCGAGCATGCTCTTGGCGTCGGCCATGTCGTTGTAACCGAAGAAGGTGCGCTGTGCGGCCACGTACGAGAGGGCTACGACAGAGCCGTATTCGGCGATGGCATCCTGCTTCTTGGCTACCTGAAGCATTTTGTGGAACGAGATGGCGGAGATATCGAGGGTCTTCTGCAGATAGTTGTAGTCGAGGTCGTCGTAGGTGCGGTGTTTGCGGACGTTGAGGCTCATGCCGATGGAGTGGAGCACGAAGTCAATCTTGCCTCCGAGGAGCTTGACCGACTCGGCGAACACGTTTTCAAGGTCCTCCACGCTGGTAGCGTCGGCAGCGATGACGGGAGCATTGAGTTTTTCGCTCAGTTCGTTGAGTTCGCCCATGCGGAGTGCCACGGGGGTGTTGCTCAGGGTGATGGTTGCGCCTTCTTCAACGGCCTTCTCGGCAACCTTCCAGGCGATGGATTCAGCATTCAGCGCTCCGAAGATGATACCGCGCTTTCCTTTCAATAAATTGTGGGACATCTGTTGTATGGTTTCGTCTTTAACTGTGTGATTTCGGCACAAAATTACGCCATGTGTGCAAACATGGCAAGCGTTCTGCCGTATTTTTTGGCGCAAAACGGCTTAAAGTGTGCAAAACCGTCACCTCCACTTTCTGTTTGCCGGACGAGAGGGGGTGAGTGCCCCCTCCCATCTGCTACTGCTTCAGATTCTCGGGAACCACCGCCATAGCACCGGCCTGTGTGCAGACGTATGCGCTGACGTTGACGGCTATGCGGTGTGCCTCGGCCACGGGTTTTCCGCTGAGAACGGAGGCCACGAACGAGCCGGTGAATGAGTCGCCGGCACCGACGGTATCGGCCACCTCTACGTTCGGCGTCTCGAAGTACGACATGCTACCCTTGCTGAAGACGTAGCTGCCGTTGATGCCGCAGGTGAGGATGAGCATGTCGAGGTCGTACTTGCCGAGGATGAGCCAGCATTTGTTTTCGACGTCAAGCCCGGGATAGCCGAACATACGGCCGATGATGACGAGTTCCTCATCGTTGATTTTGAGCACATTGCATCGTTTCAGCGATTCGCAGATAATCTCCTTGTTGTAGAAGTTCTGGCGGAGGTTGATGTCGAAGATGCGCATGCAGTCGGCAGGAGCGGTTTCGAGGAAACGGTAGATGGTGCGGCGCGAGGTTTCGCTGCGTTGTGCGAGCGACCCGAAGCAGATGGCTCTGGAGCGTCGGGCAAGGGTTTCGAGTTCGGGAGTGAAGGGGATGTTGTCCCATGCCGAACCTTCGCGGATGTCGTAAGTGGCCACACCGGCCTCGTCGAGCGAAACCTGAACCTGTCCGGTGGGGAAGTCCACACGGGGCAGTGCGTGGTTTAGTCCGTTGGCGTCGAGCGCTGCTACGGTTTCGTCGGCCAATGCGTCGTTGCCGATGGCGCTCACAGCCCAGCTTTCATATCCGAACTGCGAGGCGTGAAAAGCAAAGTTTGCGGGTGCGCCGCCAATCTTGCGGCCTTCGGGGAGGCAGTCCCAAAGCACCTCGCCCAAACCTACTATGATACGGTCCTTCATTGTATTATAAGGCTAATAAGAAAGTTATGCGTATTGTAAGGTTAAATTACCTACTTGTAAGCTTACTTGATTTTTGGAATGTAGGTGAATAGATAGGCCACGCCGGCAGCCATGACGAGGATGGCGCCGAGCTGTCCGATGGCATCGCTGGCAAAACCCATGAGGAGGGGGAAGACGGTGCCGCCGAAGAGTCCCATGATCATCAGTCCGCTGATTTCGTTCTGACGGCTCTCGTCGGAGAGGAGGGCCTGCGAGAACACGAGCGAGAAGATGTTCGAGTTGCCGTATCCCACCAGTGCGATGGCGGTGTAGAGCACGGCTGCAGAGCTTCCGAAGGCGAGTCCCAGCATGGAGGCCGCCATCATGGCCACGCTGACGATGAAGAAGAGGCGGTGGCTCAGGATGCGCAGGAAGAAGGAGCCGGTGAGGCAGCCCAGGGTGCGGAAGATGAAGTAGAGCGAAGTGGCAAAGGCCGCTTCGTTGAGCGACATGCCCAGGCGCTCCATCAGCACTTTGGGAGCCGTGGTGTTGGTACCCACGTCGATGCCCACGTGGCACATGATGCCGATGAACGAGAGTAGGATGACGGGGCGTGCCAACAGCCGTACGCAGTCGGCGATGGACGACGCCTTGTCGGCGGGCTCCTCCTCAATGGCAGTGGACGAGAGCAGCAGCAGCGCGGCAATGCCTACGGCCAGATAGACGGGGAAGAGGATGCGCCACCCCATGCCGAAGGTGGGGATAAGGGAGAGAGCGCCCCACGATGCGATGTAAGGTGCCATGAAGGATGCGATGGCCTTGACGAACTGTCCGAAGGTGAGTGTGGAGGCAAGGTTCCCGCCGCGGATGATGCTTGCCACAAGCGGGTTGAGCGAGGTCTGCATCAAGGCATTTCCGATGCCCAGGAGGGAGAAGGAGACGAGCATCAGGGGGAAGGAATATCCGAATATGGGGAGGAGGAGCGAGAGCACCGTCACCACAATGGAAAGGAGCACCGTGCGCTTGCGGCCGATGCGGTTCATAAGCATTCCCGTGGGCACGGAGAAGATGAGGAACCAGAAGAAGACCAGCGAGGGCAGCACGTTGGCCACGCTGTCGCTCAGTGCCAGGTCGGCCTTGACGTAGTTGGAGGCGATGCCGACGAGGTCGACAAATCCCATGGTGAAGAATGTGAGCATCACTGGGATGATGGCAAGACGGTTGGGGTTTTTCATAAGGGGGCCGAAATTATTTATTGATTTTATATGTCTTTATCTTTGCTTTGCCTTTGACGGAAACCTTGGTGTAGCTTTCCGTGGGGAACACCAGGTTGGTCATGGCCATCTTACCCTCGGCATCGAAAATTTCGATGCTTGATTTGTCGATGAAGATTCTCAACTGCTGGAGTTTCCCGTAGGTCGGAGCAGACACTACAGCAGGGAAGGCATCGCTGAAGGATACATTTCCGGAATGACGGCGGTCAAAGTCGAACGTTCCGTGCAGTCCGTCGTAGGTCATTACCACCCGTTCGCCCTTATGGTTGCTCAGTGTAATTTGGGCATCCCCCTTGAGGTTGACCACCATTTCGCAGCATTCGTTGGGAGCGCTGATGGCCTTTCCGCGTGCGGCATCCATCTCTCTGACAGGCTTAACGCTGCAGTATGTCTCTCCGTTATAGGTAAAGAGCCCCAGTTCCCGGGCGATGGAATTGGCCGATCTGAACTGCCGTGTAGGCACCTGTGCGGCATATTGCCAGTTGCTCATCCATGCCATCGCCACGCAGCGGTTGTCTGGAGCGTTGGCGAAGGTGACGGTGGCATAGTGGTCCTTGCCATAGTCCATCCATTTCGTCACCTCTGGAGCCGATTCGCATTGGAAGGTGTGTCCGTCGAAGCTGCCTATGAAATACTGGGAGGCAGAACCTCCGGCCGGTCCGCCGGGGTTGATGTTGCAGAAGAGCATCCACTTTTCCTCGCCGCTACCGTCCACGGTCAGTTTCACCAGGTCGGGACATTCCCATACTCCGCCATGGCAACCGTAGTCCTTTCCGAAGGAACTTTCGTACGTCCAATCTCTGAGGTTTGTCGAGGAGTAAATCTGCATTTCCTGTCCCACGGCAAGGAGCATGTTCCAAAATCCTGCCTCGGCATTCCAGAACACTTTGGGGTCGCGGAAATCGCGTGCCGGAGAAGTGATGATGGGATTGAGGCTGTACTTCGTGAAGGTCTGTCCTCCGTCTGTACTGTATGCCATGCTCTGTGTCTGGTTCGCGCCGGCTGTGGTGTAGAAGGCCACTATGGTGTTTGCCCCATAGCCTGCGGTGTTCTCTTCGTCCACCACGCACGAGCCACTGAAGATGGCACCGAGTCCGTCGGGTCTGATTGCAACGGGCTGGTGTGTCCAATGCACAAGGTCGGTGCTCGTGGAGTGCCCCCACGACATGTTTTCCCATTGCGAACCGTAAGGGTTGTATTGGTAGTAGAGGTGCCATACGCCGTCCTTGTAGAACATGCCGTTGGGGTCGTTCATCCAGCCATAGAGCGGGGTGTGGTGGTAGAGGGGACGGTAGCGTTCCGCATTTGCCGTGTCGAAGGTGTTGCTGTACGTCATCTTCTTCCAGCATGTAAAGCCCTCTATGGCCCCGTCGGTGCGAAAATTCCCGTCGAAGATGATGTCAAAGCGTTCGCCCTCACCTGTTTCGTAGGGCACATAGTAGTCTACACGGTCGATTGCCAGGCGGCAGTTCAGTGTGCCTGTCAGCCGGTTGTCCCTGATGACGCGGATATGGGCCATTTCTGCGCTCTCCTGTATGGGTAGCAACAGGTATTTCTTCTGGGCATCCAGAGTGACCATGGCATTCCTTTCACCCAGGAATTTATGATTTACTTGAGCCGACATTGCGGAGCATGTCATAAAACCTGCAATGCAGAAAAGGGTCTTGAAATGATTCATAGTACTATAATTTATGGGCTTTTTTAGTCGTTGAAGGAGTGTTGGTAAACCAACATCCCTTAAAAAAACAATCTTTTACCAAAAAGAGGACTCTTACCTAAATTCTTCTTTTCTGAACGGAAAAGGCTGCATGTCGTCTCCTCGCGGATGATCCTGTTGCAGCATCCAAAGATATACCTAAATACGGGGGGGCGGACCATAGCGCTCCATTCCGGCCTTTGCCTTGCTCCCCCTCGTGGAAGAGAGCCGCAGGGTTATTCGTGTCCGGAGAGAGGGGGGTGAAGGTCCGCTACCCTCATGTTCAATATCCTTTGTTCTGGACATACAGTCCGGGAACATAATACATCTGGTTGTAGGGGACGGGATAGAATTCGTTCTTGTCGGCGGTGTAATGGGCATCCTTCAGATATTGGGCGTAAGGCTGTCCGTCGTAGACGTCGTTCTTTTCGCTTTCGAAATACGCATTCAGCGTTTTCGAGGCAATGCCCCATCGGCGAAGGTCGAAGTATCGGCCGTTTTCCATTGCCAGTTCCAGACGGCGCTCCCACTGCAGGCAACGGCGTGCGCTTTCCTTATTCCGGAAATATTCGGTCGGATACAGGGCAATCTCGCATTGGTCGGCAGCATAGGCAATATGTTTCGCCACGGAGTTCCTAGCTCTCTGACGGATGTCGTTGACGATTTCGCGCGCCTCCATCAGTCGGTTGCATTCGATGAGGGCTTCCGCACGCATCAGCATGACGTCGGAATAACGGAATACATAGTCGTTCATGGCAAAAGCCTGCCAGGGTTGGTTGAAGGTTTCGCCCTTCGAACGCTGCGGCACTTCCTTCATCGAAGTGTAGTAGCCGTAGGTGTTGGGCGTACGCGAATTCTCTTTCGTCAGGGTGTAGTCCTCCTCATATTTATAGGGGAAGGTAGGCATGCCTACGGTATGGAAAAGCCGGGGGTCCCATTTCTGGTCCGTGGGTTGTCCATAGACGGGATAGTCAATCTTTGTGTTGTAACCATCGAAATCGGGCAGGCCGTTTTTCGTCTTGAACGCGTTCACCAGGTTTTGCGAGGGTTTGTGGAAGTCCCATCCGCACGACCAGACCCCCCAGCAGCCGTTGAGCATGTTGCTCCAGTTGGCACGTCCGA
>SAMEA3663097__coassemble_743_pt1 | contig 15034 bp, 6 predicted proteins | sample SAMEA3663097__metabat2_low_PE_001 | metagenome-assembled genome bin SAMEA3663097 (sample SAMEA3663097) | pig gut metagenome | biome: pig gut; feature: pig-associated habitat; material: faeces | place: France | collected 2012 | reverse complement strand
CCTTCTGAAGCTGCAGAAGGGTCTGTTCGGCAAGGTCGGTGGTGGTGACGGCTGTGGAGTAGGCAGCGAGTGCGTTGCTCACCTCTACGCCCGCATCGATGAGTTTCTGCTCAAAGTTCAGTTGTGCAGATTCTGCATTGATTTTTGCCACCTGCAGGTTTGCACGGAGCTTGCCCTGTGCAAAGAGTGGCTGTGTGAGGCTTGCCACACCGGCAGCGAGCCATTTCCCGGGATTCATGATGGCGGTTCCGAGGGAATTGGTGAATGCTCCGCTTGCGGCAATGTTGAGGCTGGGGCAGAATGCTCCGCGTGCGGCCTGTATGCCATAGAACTGTTGGGCAAGTTGTGCCTCGGCAATGGCTACATCCGGACGATTGGCAAGCATCTGCATGGGGATGCCTGCCGAAAAGCTTTCGGGGAATCCCGTTGCTGAGAATGCGGGACGGGCGATGGCGTGCGGAGCCTCGTGAAGGATGCTGCAGAGCGAATTCTCAAGTTGGCGGATGTTGTCCTCGATGGTAGGCAGCGACGCCTCAATCTGGAGCACCTGGGCTTTGGCACTGGCAATGGCAGATGAGTTCATCATGCCGGCATAGTCCTTAAGGGCTTCCATAGCTTCGATGTCTTTCTGCCAGAGTTCGAGGTTTGCTTTTGTGATGCGCTGCTGTTCGTCAAGCATCTGCAAGCCGTAATACATGTTGGCAACGGCAGCAATGATGGCCGTGCGTGTGGCCTGTTGCGATGCCTTGGCAATGAGGACAGTCTGTTCGCCCTGTTTCTTGGAATTGTAGAGCGTACCGAAGGCATCAATCTGCCAGCTTGCCTGTAGGGGCACTTCGTAGGTCTTGCTGTTCGAAGCACCGTCAATGAAGGCCTTGGAGACTGTTCCGGATGGCGACAGTGCAATCTGCGGCAGATAGGCAAGCTTGTTGACGCGGAGGCCGATTTCTGCCTGCTTCACGGTAAGTTGTGCCTTGCGGATGTCGGTATTCTGTTCAAGGGCACGGCTGATGAGGGCCTGAAGTTGTGGCTCCGTGAAGACTTCCTGCCATGGAGTGTTTCCGAAAGAGGTGGTGTCGACGGCCGTCATAGGCGCATTTGCAGCCTGAGGGTCGCGATAGAGGTCTTTGGCTAAGGTCTCTACGCCCTGGGTGTCGCGCTCGTAGTGTCCGAACAGTCCGCAACTGCTCAGCAACGCACTGCCGGCAATGAGGATATATAGGGATGAATACTTCATTGGATTCATTGTGGATATAGGGATGTGCTATAAATTAGTTTTTAATTTATTTAGGAAGTGTTCTTATGCTTGGGCGTTTTTTGCCTCTTGCTTGCATCTTTCAGTTCTAAAAATACTTACATAGCCCGCTATGCGCGTATTTGAAGAACTGAAACCTACTGCGCAATAGTCTAAAACTCGCCTCAAGCTAATTTATAGAACATCCCTGATTTAAGCGAAGGGAATGGCGGCATGCCTGCCAGAGATGGCGTATGCCATGCCGTCTTCCCGTTCTATGGTTTTATTTGGTGTATTGCACTATGTCGGCTTCTGCATCCTTGCTCTCGCTTCCGCTGAAGTCCATGGGAGTGAATTTCTCCTGAAGGGCCTGGAAGATGCGGAAGAGTGCAGGAACGACGTAAATCTGGCAAATCATACCGATAAGCATACCGCCGATAGCTGCTGTTCCGAGTGCACGGTTACCGTTGGCACCGACTCCGAAGGCAAACATCAAGGGGAGCAGACCCACAATCATGGCAAGCGATGTCATGAGAATCGGGCGCAGACGTGCGGCGGCACCGTGCATGGCAGCAGCGGTTATGCTCATGCCCATCTTGCGGCGGTCGAGGGCAAACTCTACGATGAGGATGGCGTTCTTGGCAAGCAGACCGATAAGCATAATCAAAGCAATCTGTGTGTAGATGTTGTTTGACGGCGAACCGAAAATCATGTTTGCAATCTGACCTACTGTACCGGGAATCATGCTCAGACCACCCATGAGCCATACAAAGATGAAGGAGCCGGCAAGTCCGAACGGTACGCTCAGCAGCACAGCGAAAGGCAGCAGGTAACTTTCGTACTGTGCGGAGAGGAGGAGGTAGATGAATATGAAGCAGAGAATGAAGACGATGCCTGTACCTCCGCCGCTGTTGCCAGCCTCTTCACGCGTCAGGCCGGAGAATTCGTAGGAATAACCCACAGGAAGGTTTTCCTTGGCACAGCGGGCAATGGCTTCGATGGCCTGTCCCGAGGTGTAGCCGTCGGCAGGGTTACCGTTGATGGAGATGGATGTGAAAAGGTTGAAGCGGTTGATGACGTCAGGACCCTTTGTCGGGGTGAGCGTCATGAACTCCGTGATGGGGCACATTTCGCCCTTGTTGTTGCGGACCTTCACCTTGTAGAGCGATTCCACATCGGCACGTTGGCTCTGTTCGCCTTGAATCATCACACGGTAAATCTTACCGAAACGGTTGAAGTTCGAGGTGTAGAGTCCGCCGTAATAGCCCTGGAGCACACTAAGCACATCGCTGGGGCTGACTCCGGCACGTTTGCACTGGGCGGCATCAATGTCGATGGTAAGTTGGGGGAAGTTCGTGGAGAATGAGGTCTGTGCACTCTGGATTTCAGGGCATTTCTCGAGCTGCTTGATGAAGTCGTTGGCCACTTTCTCGAAATCGTTGATGGAACCTCCGGTACGGTCCTGAAGGTTAAGGGCAAATCCGTTTGAGACACCATAACCCATAATCATAGGCGGTGCGAAGAAGAGCACCTGTGCGTCCTTGAAGGATTTCTGCGATTCGAGGTAGAGGTTGATGAAGGTGAGGTTTGCGCTCTCGGTGATGGGGTTGCGTTCGCTCCAGTCCTTGAGTTTGACGATGCACGAACCGTATGAGGGTCCCTCTCCGCCCATGAAGGAATATCCAGAAATCATGGTGGAGCTTTCGACGAGCGGTGAAGCCTGCACCATGGAGTCGACCTGTGCGAGCAGCCGTTCCGTGCGGTCCTGCGAGGTTCCGGGAGGCATGGTGATGACGCCCATCAGCGTGCCGGTATCTTCGTTGGGCACGAGGGTGGTGGGGGTGACGGTCATGAGGCCCATCAGGGCAGCAATGCTGGCCGCTACAAGGACGAGGGTGAGATAGGGGCGCACCACAAAACGGTTTACGCCCTTCTTGTACTTCTCGAGCAGACGGTCGTAGAAGGCGTTGAAACTGTCGATGAAACGCTGACCGAACAGTCCGAGTATGCCGGCAATAGCCACGGCGTAGGCAATGATGCTGACGAAGACGTTCTCAAACTGGTAGCAGTCGGCCACCATGAACACGATGGTGAGGACAAGGAGAAGGAGTGTGACGATGGGAGGGAAGTTCAGTCCCAGTTTCTTGGGGGCATACTTCTTCTTCATGGCGTCCTTGGCGGCATCCTGAGCCTCGGCAAAACGTTCCTTGAAACCCTTGCTGTGGTCGGCGGGGCTATGTGCTTTGAGGAAGATGGCACAGAGCGCCGGTGAAAGGGTGAGGGCGTTGAGGGCCGAGAAACCGATGGCGATGGCCATGGTAATACCGAATTGCCGGTAGAAGGCTCCGCTGGTACCGCCCATAAAGCTAACGGGGACAAACACCGCCATCATGACGAGGGTGATGGAAACGATGGCACCGCCAAGTTCGCTCATGGCGTCGAGCGATGCCTTGCGGGCCGAGGAATAGCCCATGTCGAGCTTCGCGTGTACACCCTCGACCACCACGATGGCATCGTCGACCACAATGGCAATGGCCAGTACAAGTGCCGAAAGCGTAAGAAGGTTGATGGAGAAGCCTATGATGTAGAGGGCGAAGAAGGTTCCGATGAGTGCCACCGGGATTGCGATGGCAGGGATGATGGTGGAACGGAGGTCCTGAAGGAAGATGAAGACGACGAGGAAGACAAGGAGGAATGCCTCGATGAGCGTCTTAACCACTTCGTGAATGGAGGCGAAGAGGAAGTCGTTGACGTTCTGGGCAATCTGGTATTCCAGTCCGGAAGGCAGGTCGTCCTTGGTTTCTTCAAGGAGTTTCTCGACGTCCTGTACAATCTTCGTGGCGTTCGACCCGGCAATCTGGGCCACCATCATGTTGCAGGCATTATGTCCGTTGACGGTTCCGCCCCATGCATAGGATTCACGTCCGAGCTCGATGCGTGCCACATCGCCAACGCGGATGAGGGTTCCGTCAGGATTGGCCTTGATGACCATATTTTCGAATTCCGAAACTTCCTGCAGACGTCCCTTGTAGCGCAGGGTATACTGGAAGGTGTTGTTTTCCCGTTCGCCGATGGTTCCGGGAGCGGCCTCGATGTTCTGCTCGGCAAGAATACCGCTGATGTCAGAAGGTACAAGGCCGTATTCTGCCATCTTCTCCGGGTCGAGCCATATACGCATGGAGTAACTTCCGCCCATGACGGTGACATCGCCCACACCGTTCACGCGCTGTACGGCAGGGAGTACGTTGATTTTGACGTAGTTCTCAAGGAATTCCTTGGAATAGCGGTCTTCTGTATCTACAACAGAGAAAATCATCAGCATGGAACTCTGACGCTTCTGCGTGATGACTCCTACACGTGTCACCTCGGACGGCAGATAACCTGCAGCCTTGCTCACACGGTTCTGCACGTTCACAGCCGCCATGTCGGGGTCGGTACCCATCTTAAAGGTGACGGTGATGTCGGCAGCACCGGTGTTGGTGGCGCTGGACGAAATGTAGTCCATGTTTTCCACACCGTTGATTTGCTCTTCGATAGGAGCGATGACGGCGTTGAGGACCGTCTGGGCGTTTGCACCTGTGTAGTTGGTGGAAACCTGTACGGTGGGAGGTGCAATATCGGGATACTGCGTAATAGGCAGCGAAACAAGGCCAAGGAAGCCCAGCAGGACAATCAAGATGGAGATGACTGTCGAGAGCACTGGCCTGTTAATAAAGGTATCGAGTTTCATTGTATGGTGTTGCTACAATAAATAGTTGTGGATTCCCGTTGCTTTTTGGAAAATTACTGGCCAGGCATGGCCTTGGTGGCCATATGTTCCTTCGACTTCTGGCGCTGTGCTTCGCTCTGTGCTACGGTGATGGGCTTGATTTCCATGCCGTCCTTCAACTGGTTCACTCCTTCAACGACAAGACGGTCACCGGCCTTCAGACCGCCAGTCACTACAAAGTTCTCGCCGTCGTGCTGTTCAAGCACGGTGATTTCGGTATTCTTCACCTTGTTGTCCTTGCCCACAACATATACGAAGCGCTTGTCCTGGATGGCATAGGATGCCTTTTGAGGAATAACGATAGCCTCGCTGCGACGTACGGGGAACTGGAGGACGCCGGTCGCTCCGGAACGGAGCAACTTGTCGGGGTTGGCAAAGGTGGCACGCATCTGCAGGCTTCCGGTTGTGGGGTCGATGACACCGCTGAAGCTGGTCACCTTGCCGAGTTCGCCATAGATGCTGCCGTCGGCAAGGATGAGGGTCACCTCCGGCAGGCTCATACGTGCGGCCTCACTGCCTCCGTTTTCACGGGTGAGCTGGAGGAACTGCTTTTCGGTCATGGAAAAATAGGCGTACATCTTCTCGAGGTTGCTCACAGTGGTAAGAGGCTCTGCGATGCTTGCGCTGACGAGTGAACCTACGCGATAGGGAATCTCGCCGATGACACCGGAGCTGGTGGCACGTACGGTGCAATAGCTGAGTTGGTCTTTTGCAGAGCGGAGGGCAGCCTGTGCCTGGCCAAGCTGTGCCTCGTACATCGAAAGGGTGTTGGCAGCCACGTCATAGTCGTACTGGCTGATAATCTGCTTGGCCAAAAGCTGCTTCTTGTTGTCTACGGTGAGTTGCTGGGTCTGTACGCTTGCCTTTGCCACGTTAACGGCAGCCTGTGCCTGGTCAACGGCAGCCTGATACTGTGTGGGATCGATAATGAACAGCGGCTGTCCGGCATGTACAAAGTCGCCTTCGTCCACAAGCTGGCGGGTGATGTTGCCGCTTACCTTCGGACGGATTTCAATGTCCTGGACACCTTTGATGGTCGCAGGATACTTTGTGCTGAGGTCGGCCGATGAAAGGGCGATGGTCTCGACTGCAAATTCCTTGCTGCCGCCTGCGGCCTGCTGGCCCGATTTGTCGCCGGAGCATGCTGCCAAAGCGACTCCGAGGGCGAGGTAAAGAAATCTTTTCATTTGTGTTTCGCGGGTTATTGTATTATCATTTACTACTTTATGCGTATGTGATTGACTCACAGGTGTACTGTATTGTCGGCAAAATTATGGAAAACGATTGTATGCAGCAAAGTTTTTGTTCCTAAACTCCTGTGTTTTTACACAATTTTACATGGAGTTTATAGTAGAAGATGCAAAAAGCAGGGTGTAAACGCACTTTCCCCTAAGAGGAAGTTGAAGGCTGCAGCCTTTTCCTAAAAGTACGTAAACATGTGCTCAGAAGTCGGTTACGCTTGGAGTGTGCAGTCAGAGAAGATATTCCGGAAAAAGAAAGGAGAGGCATATACAGATGTACTGTATATGCCTCTCCTGGGAATGACGGACGTGGATGTTGCGTCGTTTAGCGGACGTTGTTAGGATTTCCGTTGCAGTATCCGGCAATGGTGCCGATGAGGGGTGCGATTTCGGTGTTGTCTATTCGGCCGTGGAAAGCCTCAGCTCCGGCTCCGACAGCGAAGACGGGTACGTAGCCGTTGGTATGCGTGCCGGAAGTCCATCCAAGGTGGACATTGTCGTTGAGGATTTTCTTGGCAAGATTTCCAAGGGCGTTTTCTTTAGCATACATGCTTTCCGAGCCCTTGTCGGTGCCTTTGGTCAGTGCCTCGTAGGCAAGCAGCAGGCGGTCTTCCTGCTCTTCCGTGACGGGAACCTCGCGCCAGAAACCGAAGTTTTCGGAAAGGTCGTTACGGACAGCCTCGAAGGTGAAGCCCTCCCCGAGTTCCTTACGGAGTTTGCCGAGGTGTGTGGAGTAGGTACTGGCACTGAAGTTTTGGTATTTCAGCAGGTGGGTGTAAAGCGTATAGTCGCTGTTTCCAAGTCCAAGACCGCCGGTTTCGTGGTCGGCTGTGACCACGATGAGCGTCTCTTCGGGATGCAGACGCATGAAGTCGTAGGCTATGCGTACGGCATTGTCCATGTCGATGACTTCGGAGAAGACCGTACGGGCATCGTTGGCGTGGGCGGCCCAGTCGATTTTTCCGCCTTCGACCATTAGGAAGAATCCCTTGGGGCTCTTGCCGTAGAGGAAGTCAATGGCGGCCCGTGTAATGTCCTGCAGGGTCATGTCGCCGGGTTTGCGGTCGATGGCATAGGGTATGGAGCTACGGTCGGCTTTCGATGCTGCCTCGCTTTGGAACATGATCATCCGTTCGGCTTTTGCCTTATGCTTTTGGTATTCCTGAAAACCTCTGACGATGGTATATCCTGCATCGCTGCAACGTGTATACAGGTCGGCTTCGCCCTCCTTCTTGCTGTCGGGGACCAGAAAGTCGGAACCTGCAAAGAAGTCGTAGCCGCTGGCGGCAAGGTCACAACCGATTTCGTAGTATTTGCCGCGGTAGGTCTGGTGGGCGTAGAATGAGGCTGGTGTGGCGTGGTCGACGCTCACGCTGGTGGTGATGCCTACCGCCATTCCTGCCTCCTTTGCCCATTTGGCAACGGAGGTGACGGAAGTGACGCTGTCGGGGCGCAGACCCAGACATCCGTTGTATGTCTTGCATCCTGTGGCAAGTGCGGTACCTCCGGCTGCGGAGTCCGTGATGCCGTTGCTGGCACTGTACGAGGTGGCGTAGGCGGTGTAGGGGAAACTGGCAAAACACAGTTGTCCGATGCCGATGCGGCCTTCGAGGGCTCCAAGATAGGTTTCGGTTCCGTTTACCTGATTAAGTCCCATGCCGTCGCCGATGAAGTAGAATACGTATTTTGGCGTCTTTGCCGCCCCGGCACAGAGGGCAACGGCAAAGAGTAGAACAAAGGTGAGAAATTTCTGGCGTTTCATATCTTTGGTTTTGAAGATGCTTGCAAAATGTTTTTTCAAAAGCACGACACCCCACCGTATTGTGCAGGGGGTGTCGTGAAATTGTCTTTCAAGGGGTGTGGTGCTAATGATTCTTTAAAGACTCTTTAATAATTCTTTATCTTATTCTCCTTTATCATCATAGCATCACAGCGTTCAGTTGCCCCTATGGGAACAGTCATCCTGCCTCCTCCCTTAAAGGATGGTGCATCCGGGGTTGGGCTTGAGTTGCTTGAAGAAGTCATTGCCCTTGTCGTCGACGAGGATGAAGGCGGGGAAGTCTTCTACCTCAATCTTCCAGATGGCCTCCATACCAAGTTCGGGGTATTCCACACATTCGATGCTCTTGATGTTGTTTTGGGCAAGGATGGCAGCAGGTCCTCCGATGGAGCCGAGGTAGAAGCCGCGGTGGTCTTTGCAAGCGTTGGTGACGTCAACACTGCGGTTACCCTTAGCGAGCATGATTCTGCTTCCGCCGTGGTCCTGGAATTCGTAAACGTAGGGGTCCATGCGTCCTGCGGTGGTGGGGCCCATGGAGCCGCAAGGCATTCCGGCAGGAGTCTTGGCAGGGCCTGCATAGTAAATGGGATGGTTCTTCAGATATTCCGGCATGGGCTCTCCAGCATCGAGGCGGGCCTTGATTTTTGCATGGGCAATATCACGTCCGACGATGATGGTACCATTGAGCGAAAGGCGTGTGCTGACGGGATACTGCGAGAGCTGGCTGCAGATTTCGTCCATAGGGCGGTTGAGGTCTACCTTCACGGCTTCGCCTTCTCCTGCCTGACGGAGTTCCTCGGGGATGAGCTCATAGGGCTTTTCGTCCATCTTTTCAAGCCAGATACCGTCCTTGTTAATCTTGGCCTTGATGTTGCGGTCGGCAGAACAGCTGACGCCGAGGCCAATGGGGCAACTTGCACCATGGCGGGGCAGGCGTACTACGCGGACATCATGGGCAAGGTATTTGCCGCCGAACTGTGCTCCAAGGCCAATCTTGTAGGCTTCCTGTAGCAGCTGCTTCTCCAGTTCCACGTCGCGGAAGGCACGTCCCGTTTCGTCGCCTGTGGTGGGGAGCTCGTCGTAGTAGTGGGTAGAAGCCAGCTTCACGGTGAGGAGGTTCTTCTCAGCGCTGGTACCGCCGATGACGATGGCGATGTGGTAGGGAGGACATGCTGCTGTGCCAAGGCTCTTCATCTTTTCTACAAGGAAAGGAACCAGTGTGCCGGGATTCTGGATGCGGGCCTTGGTTTCCTGGTAGAGATATGTCTTGTTGGCAGATCCGCCACCTTTTGTGACGCAGAGGAAACGGTATTCCATGCCTTCGCAGGCTTCGATGTCGATTTGGGCAGGCAGGTTGCAACGGGTGTTCACCTCGTTGTACATGTCGAGCGGAGCATTCTGGCTATAGCGCAGATTGTCTTGGGTATAAGTGTCGTAGACGCCGCGTGCAATATATTCTTCGTCTTCGTATCCCGTCCACACCTGTTGTCCTTTTTCGGCGTGGATGATGGCCGTTCCGGTGTCCTGGCAGAGGGGGAGCTGTCCCTTGCATGCCACCTCTGCGTTGCGGAGGAAGGTAAGTGCCACGTACTTGTCGTTTTCGCTGGCTTCAGGGTCGCGCAGAATCTTTGCCACCTGTTCGTTGTGGCTACGGCGGAGTTTGAAGCTTACGTCGTGGAAGGCTTGGTTCATAAGCAGGCGGAGGCCTTCGGCTTCAACCTTCAATATGGGGTGACCTTCGAAATCGCCGACACTGACATATTCCTTGGTCAGCAGGCGGTATTCGGTTTTGTCCTCGCCGAGTTGGAACATCGGCGCATAGCGGAATTCAGGGATTTGTGCCATATAGTTTCAAAATTAAATTTAAGTTTGCGGGAATGGGTAATTTCTTTATCAGAACGCATGGTGCAAGGCGGTTCCCTTTCTTCTGACAGGCAGGGTATCCGTATCTGTGTCTGCGGAAGAAGCGCCGGAAAGCCAATGCATTTCTTTTCATGACAGTGCTTTGAGGTGACAGTGCTTTGAGGGTTTATTTTTCAGCCTTTTCCGCATCTTTCATAGCATGCAGGAAGGGCTTGGGCATTGGGGTCTCGAAATGAAGATGCTCCCCGGTAATGGGGTGGTAGAAATCAAGGCGGAAGGCGTGGAGGCAGAGGCGTCCGCAGGGATCGTCGCCGTTACCGTACTTGATGTCGCCGCAGACGGGGTGCCCAAGGTCTTGAAGATGCACCCTGATTTGGTTTTTGCGCCCCGTCTCAAGTTTCAGTTCCACAAGGCTGTAATGGTCGTTGCTGCGCAGGGTACGGAAATGCGTGACGGCATATTTCCCGCCATTGTCAACGGGCGAACTGAAGGTGAAGTATGCTTTGTTGTCCTTCAGCCACGATTCTACGGTGCCTTTCTCGCGTTCCATGCGTCCGGAAGCCAAAGCCACGTAGCGGCGGTCGGTGACGATTGTCCGCCAATTGTGCTCCAGAATCTGTTCGGCCTCAATGGTCTTGGCGTAGACAAGCAGTCCGCTGGTGTCGCGGTCGAGGCGGTGTACCACATGGGCTGTGCATTTCTGCCGGCTCTTGCGGAAATAGTCGTCAAGGATGGTTTTGACGCAGAACTGATGGTGGTCCGTCGCCATGGAGAGAATGCCGATGTTCTTCTCAATGACGCAGATATGACGGTCCTCATATACCAGCTTGATGAAGCGGCTGACAAGGGGCGTAGCGTTCTTGCGCTTGGAGATTTCCACTGTCATTCCGGGCTCCAGCATGAAGTCGTGCTGTGTGACAATCTTGCGGTCTACCCGGACGCCACTGCCCGAGAGGATGGCTTTTGCCTTTGAACGGCTGATGCCATTGAGACAAACGATAATGAAAGGCAGGAGTTCCGAAGGCTCTTTCACCTTGAAGACCGTGTATTGTGGGGCGTTGGGATTATACATTCATGAAGGTTTTGGGGAGGGAGCCCTTGAGGCTTTTGCTCCGCTGTTCTTTTTTGATTCTGCAAAATTAACTTTTGCCCGTCAATTCTACAAAGGCTTTTTGAAAATTCCTTGTGCAAAGGGGTATTGTAGCGTTGATTTTAACGGCATATGATGGCATTTCTTGGCGTGAAGTACCGCGAACTACTCGATAAGGAGCAGTGAGATAAATCCCAAAAGTAAAGCATAGGTGGCCTGTTTTTGGTAGCCGTGGGCATGGGTTTCGGGAATCATTTCGTCGGAAGTCACATATAGCATGGCGCCTCCTGCGAAGGCGAGCAGCAGTGGGAGAAAAGCCTGTGAGACGTTTGCCAGGAAGTATCCCATCGCCACGCCAACGACTTCAAGGAGTCCGATGGCCACGGCGATGCAGAAGGTGCGCAGGCGGCTCACACCGGCAAGGAGAAGCGGGGCAATGACCACCATTCCCTCAGGTATGTTCTGAATGGAAATGCCGAGGGTGACGGTCCAGTCGGTAGAGCCTGCTACTCCACCGTTCAGACTGACGCCTGCCGCCATTCCTTCCGGAAATTTGTGCAGGGCTATGGCCATCACAAAGAGGAGGATATGGCTGATGCGACCGTTGGCACGATGTTGCTCAGGGTCGAGGCCGGTGATGTGATGAAGGTGAGGCGTGATGACGTCAAGCAGGTTGAGGAACCATGCGCCCACCATGACGCTGATTCCTACAAAAAGCCAGTGCATGGTGCCGCGTCCTTCGAAGCCGGGGAGGATTAATCCTACGGTGGAGGCTGCCAGCATGATGCCGGCGCAATATCCAAGGACGGTATCGTTCCACTTGTGGGGTAGTTCCTTGATGAAAAAACCGATGAGGCTACCGAAGACGGTAGCAGCGCACAGACTTGCGGCGCTGAGCAGTAAGGGATGCATAGTGCGGATGGTGTGGTATTGGCATTGCCCGGGAAATGTCCGGGAAGTATGGGAAAAAGGGTGTGCTATAAGGTGTAAAAAGGCATTCTATAAAGAAGATATAAAGAAGAGAGCGCACCGAGAAGTATCATCGATGCACTCTCTAACGTAATGCTGTGGGTGTTTCTGCAATGGGGCATCATCCAGTTTGTGGTGTCCGTTGTTGCCTGTTATCGGTAAGCACCCAATTCCTAACAGAAGCGGAGTGGAAAACTATCGGATGACCTCCTTCTTGCCGTTTGTGATGAAAATGCCCTTTTGGGTGTTGTAGGCACGGCGTCCTGCAAGGTCGTATGTGGAATCTCCCTGGTGTGTCCCGGCATCCACAGCGGAAATGCCGACGGGTTTTTCCACATATATTTCTATAAGGTCGCCAGCCGTGCTGGAAGGAATCAGTATGCTGCCATCCTCTTTGCTCTCAGGTGTTACGGAAGCACCGTTTACGGTAATCAGACCATTCTCGAGCGAAACGTTGGGGAATGTCATGCGCAAGGGCTGGCCCTGGTTGTTGACCACAGAGACAAAGGTAGCCTTCTTGTCCTTCCACTCGATGTTGACCGTGAAGTCTCCCACAGCCTTCAGTCCTTTGACGCTGCCTTGCGCCCATGCGCCAGGTAATGCGGGGAGGATGCTGATGGTTCCTGTGGCACTTTGCATGAGCATTTCAGCAATACCGGCACATGCGCCGAAGTTGCCGTCAATCTGGAAGGGAGCATGCGAGTCGAAGAGGTTGTAATAGATGCCGCCACGGCTTTGGTCCACTCCATAAGAGGTGGAGTGCTTCAGGGCGTTGTGAAGGAGTGTGCGGGCGTGGTCGCCGTCCTGTGCGCGTGCCCAAAGGTTTATGCGCCATCCCATGGACCATCCTGTGGAGTTATCGCCACGGAGCTTGAGGCTGTTGACAGCGGCATCAAAGTATTCGCTTCCGGGATAAACCTGGTTGAAGGGGTAGAGGCACATCAGATGGCTTTGGTGGCGATGTCCGTTCTCACCGCTGGTATAGCTCGAATATTTCCATTCGCGGAGGATTTCCGTGTTGCTGTTTATCAGACTTGTCCCCCAGTTTCCGGTATAGGTTTCAGTGGCAAGTCCGAGGTCGAGTTTTGCGTTCCGGTCCTTAATCTTTTCAAGCCATTCCGCGTCAAGTTCGCTTTCGTTGCCCAGCACTTCAATGGCTTCGAGGGTGTTCTCGAAGAGTTCGCGGCAGAGCTGCTGGCTGTGTGCCGTAGCGTTCTGGCTGCCGGGACCATGCTCCGGTGAATATTCGTTGGGACATTCGTAGGTGCCGTCGCTGGCAAGCTTCAGGCGTTCTGCCCAATACTGGGCACAGCTCCACATGGCGGGGAATACCTTTGCCAGATACTCCTTGTCGAGCGTATAGCGATAGTGTTGCCATAGGTGGCTGACATACCATGCATTGGCAATGGTATAGTTTGACATCCAGGAGCTCATACCGCCGAAGATGTTCGATTCGGTATGTACGGTCCATCCCACGCTCTGTCCGGCATTCTTGGCAGCAAGTTTCCAACCAGGCGATTGGGTCATGTTGACAATGTAGTTGAGGAAGGGCAGATGGCAGTCGCTGAGGTTGGTAGGCTCGGCAGGCCAGTAGTTCATCTGGATGTTGATGTTCGTATGCACGTCAGAGTTCCAAGGTGCCGATGCGGAATTGTTCCAGATGCCCTGTAGGTTGCTGGGGACATCAAGGCTGCCGCGGCTGGAGCTGATTTCGAGATAACGTCCGTAGTAGAAGTAAAGCTGTTCGAGGAAGAGTCCCTGTGCCGACTTGCTGTTGGCTGTGGAATTGTTGTAATATTTAATCAGGTCCTCGGTGGTTTTGGTGGACGCCGCCAGCTGTGTGGAGGTTCCAAGGTTGAGGCTTACGCGGCCCATATAGCTGCGGAAGTTCTCTACGTGCGCATTCTCAAGCTCGCTGTAGCTCTTCTTTGCAGCGGCATCGAGGGTGGAGGCGATGGCAGCGGCAAGCCCTTCGTCGCCCACACCAGTGGAGAATGTGGCAGGGTTGGTGCCGTCGTAGTCCGTCATGGCGGCAAGGAGCACGATTACTTCCTGTGCGCCGCTTACGTGCACGCCTACAGCGTCGGCGGTTACAGTGGCGTCTTCGCCCACGGGGATGACACGGAATGTGGTGTTATATTTGAGCAGGTCGGTGGAGCCTGTGAAGTATCCCTCTCCTTCGTTGTATTTCGGCATTTTTGCATTGATGCCGGTGCCAGGGTAAAAGCTGACGAGGAAGGAGAGCGTTTTGCCTTCGGCAGCCTGATAGTGAGCCACGATGACGTTGTCAGGCTCCGATGCGAAGTATCTCCGTGCATAGGCGTTGCCGTCCGCGTCGGTAAAGTCCACACCACCGATGCCGTCTTCGATGTCCAACCAGCGTTTGTAGTTGGCGAACGTGGCGTAGTCGCCGCTTTCGTCAATCACGTACAGCGAGCCGAGGTTCATGTATTTGCCATGGTTCGGGTTGGGGTTGATGGTGGAAGTTCCCGTCCACAGGCTTTTTTCGTTCAGTTGTATTTCGTCGGTGTGTACGCCTCCCATCAGGCATGCGCCAAGGCGTCCGTTGCCAATGGGCAGGCTGTATTCCATCCATTTGTTGCTGACAGTGGTAAGAGTGGTGGGGATGTTGTACCAGAGGGTCATGGGATTTACGGGTTCCCAGGTAGTGAGCTTTGTTCCGCTCTGAGTGTAGTTGACGGGGATAAGTTTCTCAAGCTCGGTATAGTCGGGGACATCTTCGGCACTGATGAACTGTATCTGGTCGTTCACGTCCTTGGTGTCCCAAAATCCGATGTTGTGTTCTGCGCCAGCACCGCCCCATGTGTTAAAGCCCACCGACGTGTTGTCAGTGGTGGTAATGACGAACTTTCCGGACTGTGAAGGCGAATTGAGGATTTGGAAATTCTTACCTTCGCTGCTGCTTTTGAGCAGGGTGGTGGACTGCCCGTTGTTGATGGCGGTTCCGTAGCCGGTGGTCACATAGTTTCCCAGCTTCGAAAGGAGTTGGAAACTGCTTTGCGAGCCAATGAAAGCGAAGAGTTGTCCGCCGGAGTTTGCTGCATTGTTGTTTGTGAGGAATGTTCCC
>SAMEA3663097__coassemble_736_pt1 | contig 15239 bp, 13 predicted proteins | sample SAMEA3663097__metabat2_low_PE_001 | metagenome-assembled genome bin SAMEA3663097 (sample SAMEA3663097) | pig gut metagenome | biome: pig gut; feature: pig-associated habitat; material: faeces | place: France | collected 2012 | reverse complement strand
CGGTCCCGGTTTGGGAACCATACAGCCCAGTCAGGCTGATTATATGCAGGCAACCCGTGGAGGCGGCAATGGCGATTACAACCTTATCGTGCTTGCGCCCAACAGTGTGCAGGAGATGGCTGATTTTGTGGGATTGGGATTCGACCTTGCCTTTAAATATCGCATACCAGTAATCATGCTTGCTGACGGTGTAATCGGACAGATGATGGAAAAGGTTGTGCTACAGCCGCAACAACCGCGTCGTACAAACGAAGAAATCGCCAGAGAATGCCCATGGGCAAGTTTGGGAAAGCCGAAGGGACGCGATGTCAATGTTATCACTTCGCTCGAATTGCAGCCTGAGAAAATGGAGGAGCGTAACATTATGCTCCAAAAGAAGTATCGCACTATAGAGGAAAACGAAGTAAGATATGAACTTTTGGGGAGCGAAAATCCCGATGTGGCCATTATAGCCTTTGGATGTTCCTCGCGAATATCCAAAAAGGTCATACAGGTGGCTGCTGAAGAAGGCATACAGGTAGCTCTCCTCCGTCCCATCACTTTATGGCCCTTCCCCAAAGATGCCGTGCGCGAGCTTTCGCAGCGTGTTAGGAGCATCCTTGTTGTAGAGAACAATGCCGGGCAGATGCTTTACGATGTCAAACTGGCAGTGGAAGGTCGTTTGCCTGTGGAGCATTACGGTCGCTTCGGAGGGATTATCCCTACGCCCCAGGAGATTCTCGACAAGATAAAGACCATGCTGTAGGGTAGACTTTGCTCACAATCTTCCCTACCCCAACCGCTTTCTGTAGGGCTTTCCCGGTGCACTTCCTCGTCCTACTTAGTTGGTATGAAGCCTTCTTCATCTTTTTCATTGTGCAGGAGAAATGCCCATCAGATATTTTATTGACAAAACTTCTATCATATTCGATTGTGACACAATTATGATACACCTTGAAGACAATCTTGGCAATCCTTTGAGCGAAAAGGAAATAAAGGCTCAACTGGAAACTTTGCAGAAGGAGCGTAGGATGCTGGTCATACGAAATTGGCTGAATGGCATTTTCATTGTTCTGGCCCTTGTGGCCATCATCGGAGTGCTCATCTTTAAAGGTGGGGAACGTGGACTTTATATTTCCTATGCCATAGCCGTCCTTGCCATCATTATCAAAATGGTGGAAGCATTGTTCCGTATGCCGGGATTCAAAAATAGGTAACGGACTGAACACACAGCAAACATAAGGTTATCCACTCCCGCTCCATTTTTCCCTCCTCCTGCGCAGCTCACTCGGATGGGTGCTAAGACTCAACAGAGGGGGCAGAAAGAAGCGTTGGGGAGATTAACAATTACCAGCAGCAAATCACTATGGAAAAATCAGAGATTATTGATAACGGCACCCTTGTTTACCGGAAGCCGGCCTTGATGAACGACACTCCCATGCACTACTGTCCGGGATGCAGTCATGGCGTGGTCCACAAACTCATTGCAGAAGTCATTGCGGAAATGGGTATGGAAGAGAAGGCCATTGGTATCAGCCCTGTAGGATGCGGAGTGTTTATCTACAAATATATTGACATTGACTGGCAGGAAGCTGCACATGGTCGTGCCCCGGCACTTGCTACTGCCATCAAACGTCTTCTCCCCGACCGTCTTGTTTTTACCTATCAGGGCGACGGTGACTGTGCGGGCATCGGTACAAACGAAACCATTCACAGTCTGAATCGCGGCGAAAATATTACCATTATTTACATCAACAATGCTATCTATGGCATGACCGGCGGACAGATGGCTCCTACAACACTCTTAGGACAGAAAACTGCCACATGTCCGTATGGAAGAGATGCGCGATTGAACGGTTTCCCGCTGAAACTTACTGAAATGGTCGCACAACTTGAAGGTACAAGCTATGTCACGCGGCAGAGTGTACACAATGTTGCGGCCATCCGTAAGGCAAAACGTGCATTGCGCCATGCTTTTGAGGTGAGCATGCAAGGAAAGGGATCGTGCTTTGTGGAATTTGTTTCCACATGTTCCTCAGGCTGGAAACTTTCGCCCGAAAAAGCCAACAAATGGATGGAAGAGAATATGTTCCCATACTATAAAATCGGAGATTTGAAGGACGAATGACTTTTCGTCGTATGACCTTTATTTCATGATTTACAGCAAATAACAACACAGTTAGACAATGACTCAGGAAATCATAATTGCAGGATTTGGCGGACAGGGTGTGCTCTCTATGGGCAAGATTCTTGCATATGCCGGTCTTATGGAAGGCAAAGAAGTTTCGTGGATGCCTGCCTACGGTCCAGAACAACGTGGCGGAACGGCTAATGTGACGGTAATTGTCAGCGACGAACCTGTTTCCTCCCCAGTTCTTTCCGCTTACGATACCGCCATCATTCTCAACCAGCCTTCAATGGACAAGTTCGAACGGATGGTAAAGCCTGGAGGAACGCTGATATATGATGACTTCGGCATCCTTGAGCCCCCCACCCGTACGGACATCCATATCCATTGTGTGAGGGCCATGCGGCTTGCGTCGGAACAACGACTGGCAAAGTGTTTTAATATGGTTGTTCTTGGCAGTTATCTGCAAGTCCATCCTATTGTAAGCCTTGACAGTGTTATGAAAGCCTTGCGTAAGACGCTTCCGGAGCGCCATCACCATCTGCTTCCCATGAACGAGGATGCCATCCGTCAGGGTGCGCAACTCATCAGATGATATGGGATAACATTTTGAAATTTATCCATGATACAGAGTCTTTCAAAATTCATCTTCAATAAATTGTGGGGATGGAGAGTCGACGTTACAGAACCGGTTCCGCAGAAATGCATCATGTGCATAGCCCCGCATACCTCAAACCTTGACTTCCTTGTTGGACAGCTTTATGCACAGTCTGCAGGATTTTCAGCAGGGTTTCTGATGAAAAAGGAATGGTTCTTCTGGCCTCTTGGTCCTGTGTTCAGAAGACTTGGAGGGATACCTGTATACCGCCAGAAGAACTCGTCACTCACCGATATTCTTGCAGATCGCGCCAAAGAGTCAGAAGTGTTTCGTCTGGCAATCACGCCTGAAGGAACGCGTAGCCTGGTGGCTACATGGAAACGGGGATTCTACTACATCGCCCAAAAGGCTGACATTCCTATTATGCTGTATGCCATCGATGCACAGAACCGCACCATAGTCTGTCACCGTACGCTCCATCCCACCGGAAACACAGACAATGACATGAGGGAAATTATGGAATATTACAGACCTTATATCGGCCGTGGTTTCCGTCCCAACCTTTCACAAGTGGAAGAGATCAGCTGATGCAGTACTTGAAAAATCTGATTTTTTTCTTTGTTTTTGCCCTTGCACAAACAGTTTCCGGACAATGCAACGCTATAGGATCCATCCAATCCGACAGTTGCACTAATGGTTTCGATACATATCTTCAGAATTTTGGCTATCAAGGAAATGCATGGACAAAGAACACTTCGAAGCCATACAATATTTCCCGTGGGCTTGAAGGACGGCATCTCAGTGTCTGGGCCAGTCATGGCCGCTATTTCGATAACCTCAAAAAAGTATGGAAGTGGCAACGCCCCTACCTCTTTTGCACGACGGAGGACTTGCTCAGCCAAAGTTTTGTTTATCCCTATCTCATTCCCATGCTCGAACGTTCCGGGGCTGTGGTCTTTACTCCGCGTGAACGCGACTTTCAGGATCAAGAGTCGGTTGTAGACAACGACACGCCTAGTCTCTACGGCTCTTACTACGAGAGTGGTGAATGGGAGACCGTTGATGGTAGGGGGTTCGGTCTTACGTTCCCCACCCTCAACGATACAATCTTCCCTTTCCAAATCGGAACAGTGCGTATGGCAGCCGGCGGCACCAATGCGTCTGCCGTATGGCAACCTCAAATACCCGAAACAGGAGAATATGCCGTATACGTAAGTTATGCGACACTTCCAAACAGCACCTCCCAGGCACACTACGTGGTTCACCACTCCGGACAGCATACCCACTTCCGCGTGAACCAGCAGATGGGCGAAAAGACGTGGGTATATATCGGAACCTTTCGTTTCGAGGCAGGGCAGGATGTAAGGAATGCCGTTGAACTTGTTGCCCATGATTCGCCATGCGGTACCGTTGTGACGGCCGATGCTGTGCGCTTCGGTGGAGGGCGCGGGCGTGCTGAACGCAGCAATCCACAGGTGTCCTACACCTTTTCCCAGCGTCATGTACAGGTTGCTGACACCCTTTCCACCGACTCCCTCCATGGCCAGGAAATGTGGGCGAGAGGCGTCGTGCCCGACAGCATCTCCAAAAGCTTTGTTGTACTCCGTGACACCATAGTTACGGACACGGTGGCACATTATGTTTATGGTAAGGGGGACACATCTGGCCTGCCTCTTCATCTTGAGGGTGCTCGTTACTATGCCCAGTGGGCAGGTCTGCCCGACACGCTCGTCACCCGTGAAAATGGTCAGAACGACTACAACGACGACCTTCGTTCGCGTTCTTTTCTCCTCAATGTCCTTGCCGGAGGCTCATCCTATGTGCCTGATACTGTGGGGCGTAATGTTCCCATAGAGATGCAGGTTGCCTTGCATACCGATGCGGGATTCCATCGCGACGGTTCGTTATACGGTTCTTTATCCATTGCCACGCCTTACGACGACAGTGGTAACGTGCACTATCGTAGCGGTCTGTCGCGCGACGCCTCAATAGCCATTGCTACCGACCTGCTTGCCGATGTGGCGAACGACCTCTCACGGACGTTTGCTGTCCGGTGGCCGCAACGTGAGGTAAGGGTAAGAAACTATTCCGAAACGCGCAGTCCGCAGGTCCCCGCTGTGATTTTGGAGCTTCTGTCGCATCAGAACTTCAGTGACATGGCGTATGCCCATGATCCCCATTTTAAGTTTGTTGCGGCGCGCGCTGTCTACAAAAGTATATTGCGTGCGATTTACAGGCTGCACGGTGCGGGCGACCCCGTGGTCCAGCCGCTTCCTGTGGAGGCATTGGGCGTCACGCTCAATGCTGGTCATGCTGTGCTGCAATGGCATGCCGTAGACGACAGTCTTGAAGTCTCGGCATCGCCCACTAACTACATCGTCTATACCCGCAGGGGACATGACGATTGGGACAACGGTGTGTTGACGCACGGAAAGACAAGTGTGCGCATCCCTTTGGAGCAGGGTGTACATTATCAGTTCAAGGTTGCTGCGCTGAACGATGGCGGGGAGAGTTTCCCTTCGGAGCCTGTCAGTGTATATCTTGCTGATGCAACGCTTCAGACTCAGGTGCCTACGATACTCATTGTCAATGCCTTCGACCGCCTGTCCGGACCGGCACGTGTGGAGGATTGTGGCCGTTTGGGCTTCGACCTCGATGCGGATGTCGGTGTAAGCTATTACGACAATGTATCTTTTTCAGGAGCCCAGCACGTGTTTTCCATGCAGCAGATGGGAAGGGAAGGTGCTGGAGCCTTGGGATATTGTGGGGTAGAATATACGGCGGTGAAACTTGCAGGCAATCGTTTTGACGGCATCGCGCTCCACACCGACGACATGCTGGCTTCAATGCCCCATGCAAATATAGTATCCGTCACCCGTGCCGCCTTCGACCATTTCTCGTTGACGGACCTTCAAGCTTACTCTTTAATAGATTATATAGGCGGTTTGCAAGCAGACGTGCCGTACAACCTAAAGCCTTACAGGGTTTTTACGGAAAAGTCCCAGGCATTGCTGCGTGCTTTCAGTCAGCAAGGTCGTCCTTTGTTGGTTAGCGGAGCCCACCTTGGTTGCCCCGGAGCCCACGCCGACAGCTTGCAGCGCGAGGTTGACGCACTTTTTCTTGCCGAGGTACTTCATGTCGCATTCCAGGCAGAGGTAGACCATCACCATCGCGGAATGTTCTACGGGTTGGGGATTTCCATCCCTGTTTACAATCGTCCTGGGACGGAGCACTATCCTTGCCAGCGTTCCGACATTTTGGAGCCTGCTGGTGACTCATGCTTTTCTGCATTTTCTTATGCTCCAGACGGCTATTCTGCCGGCGTAGCTTGGACTTCTCCGGGAAAGGGCATCGTCATGGGATTTCCCATCGACTGCATTAGTGACAAGAAGGTGAGGCAGAATGTCATGAAAGGTATCCTGCACTTTCTTTTATAGGGGGCTGAAATGCAGTTACAAATCACCTTTTGTATCTATTGTGCAGAAATGGGCAAGCGTATATTTTTTAGAAGCATACACCACTTAAACCCCAGATGTAAATAATATGGCCACAGTCGACGACAAGAAAATCATCTTTTCAATGGTGGGTTTGACCAAAACCATCAGACAGACTAACAAAACCATTCTCAAAAACATTTATCTCAGTTTCTTCTACGGAGCGAAAATCGGCATTGTCGGTCTGAACGGAGCGGGAAAATCGACATTGATGAAAATCATTGCAGGTATAGACACGGACTACCAGGGTAACGTCGTATGGAGTCCGGGCTACAGTGTGGGATATCTCCCTCAGGAACCCTATATTGACAGTTCGAAGACCGTGCGTCAGGTTGTGGAAGAAGGGGTGCAGCATATCGTTGATGCCTTGGCGGAATACAACGCCATCAACGAAATGTTAGCCCTGCCAGAATACTACGAGGATGCAGACAGAATGCAGGAGTGTTTCGACCGCCTGGCCCAACTCCAGGATGTCATCGATGCCACCGACGCGTGGAATCTCGACAATCGTTTGGAGCGTTCTATGGCCGCCTTGCGTTGTCCGGCTCCCGAGACGCCCTGTGCACACCTTTCCGGTGGTGAACGGCGCCGTGTGGCACTCTGCCGCCTGCTGCTGCAAAAGCCCGACGTCCTGCTCCTTGACGAACCTACCAACCACCTTGATGCCGAAAGTATCGATTGGCTCGAGCAACATCTGCAGCAATACGAGGGAACGGTCATCTGTGTCACCCACGACCGCTATTTCCTTGACGACGTGGCAGGATGGATTCTTGAGCTCGACCGTGGAGAAGGCATCCCCTGGAAGGGGAACTATTCAGGATGGCTCGAACAGAAGTCCACCCGAATGGTACAGGAGGAAAAAGTGGCATCGAAACGGCGCAAGTCCTTGGAACGCGAGCTTGAATGGGTACGTATGGCTCCTAAGGCACGTCAGGCGAAGGGCAAAGCCCGTCTAAATTCCTACGAAAAGATGCTCGGTGAGGAAGAGCGCGAACGCGAGGCCAAGCTCGAAATCTTCATACCCAATGGTCCGCGCCTTGGAAACAAGGTCATCGAAGCGCATCATGTCTGCAAAGCTTTCCCCGGACGTGGAGAACTCTTCAGCGACCTCAGTTTTACGCTGCCGCCCAACGGCATCATAGGTGTTATAGGGCCCAACGGTGCCGGAAAAACCACCCTCTTCCGCATGATTATGGGGCTTGAACAGGCAGATGGCGGCTCTTTCGAAGTGGGAGAGACCGTACGTCTGGCGTATGTGGACCAGCAACACCGCGACATTGACCCCGAAAAGACAGTCTATGAAGTGGTGTCGCAGGGCAACGAGATTCTCCGTCTGGGACAGCACGACATAAATGCCCGTGCCTACCTGAGCCGTTTCAATTTTTCCGGTGCCGACCAGGAAAAGAAATGCCGTGTGCTCAGCGGTGGCGAGCGCAATCGTCTCCACCTGGCACTGGCACTGAAGCAGGAGGGGAATGTGCTGCTTCTTGACGAGCCCACCAACGACATTGATGTCAACACCCTCCGTGCCCTCGAAGAAGGTCTCGATGCCTTTGCAGGATGTGCAGTCGTCATTAGCCATGACCGTTGGTTCCTCGACCGCATCTGCACCCATATCCTTGCCTTTGAAGGTGAAGGCAAAGTCTACTTTTTCGAAGGCTCCTATACCGAGTACGAAGTGCACAAGGCCCGCCGCTTGGGTGTTGAGGAGCCACGGCGCATCAAATATCGTGCACTGTCGTAAAGTCCGTACATCGTCAACATACCATTACTCTATTTCTTTTATCTTTATATAGTCAAGTAGTTATGAAAAATAATTTATGTTTGAATGTTCTGTTTGGATGCGCCAAAGAGAGTGTTCAGGCAAACCATAATAATTCTTACTATACTGACTATAAAATAAAATTCATTACCTACTACTTATTATTATATGGAACAGCTCTTTCCTGCAGTCGAAGGCTTTAACGTTATTCTGCTCGTTATGGGTGGAATAGCAGCCTTTGTATTCGTTGCGCTGTATTTTGTCAATGCCGGCTATGGCATGATGTATTCCAAACGTTGGGGACTGAGTGTGAATAACCGTCTGGGGTGGATTCTTATGGAGTTACCCGCCTTTTTGCTCATGTTTGTGCTCTGGTACCTTTCACCGCGGTGTTTTGACTGTGTCCCCTTAGTGTTCTTTCTTGTATTCGAAGTCCACTATTTCCAGCGCACATTCATTTTCCCCATGCTTATGCGTGGCAGCAACCGTATGCCTTGGCTTATCATCATTTTCGGTTGGATGTTCAACGCAGCCAACGCCTACATTCAGGGAGGATGGATATTCTATGTTTCTCCCGATGACCTTTATACTTCAGAGTGGCTTACACGCCCCTGTTTTTGGTTCGGACTGACGATTTTCATCATTGGTTTTGCCATAAATCTTCACAGCGATAACGTCATTCGCCATCTCCGTGCTCCTGGCGATACGCGCCATTATATTCCCCGGGCAGGTCTTTACCGCTATGTTTCGTCAGCAAACTATTTCGGTGAACTGCTGGAGTGGGTGGGCTTTGCCGTCCTTACGTGGTCGGCCGCCGGTGCAATGTTCGCCATTTGGACGTTTGCCAACCTTGCACCCCGTGCGGCAAAGATACATAAGCGTTATGCAGAGGAGTTCGGGGAGGAGTTTACATCACTCCATCTGAAGCGTATAATACCCTTTATATACTGATTATTCGATTATACTAATCCTCTGAATTTCCATACCGATTTCGAAAAATCAATACATATATATGTCGGAAAACCTTCTTTTTACGCCCGTCAATATAGGCCCTATAACGTTGCGCAACCGCACCATTCGTTCCGCAGCCTTTGAAGATATGTGTCCCGGGAACAGCCCTTCTTCGCAGTTGCGCGACTATCATCTATCAGTGTCTCGCGGCGGTGTGGGAATGACCACCGTAGCCTATGCTGCCGTTACACGTAGCGGCCTCTCCTTCGACAAACAGTTGTGGCTCCGTCCCGAGATTGTCGGGGCGTTGCGTACACTCACCGATGACATCCATGCCACGGGAGCTAAGGCCTCCATTCAGCTCGGTCACTGCGGCAACATGTCGCACCCCAGCACAGCCGGACAGATTCCCATTTCCGCTTCCACAGGCTTCAACCTTTATTCCCCCACTTTTGTGCGAGGAATGAGTGATAGCGAAATCCGGCAGATGGCTGTAGAGTTCGGCAATGCCGTACGCCTTGCAAAGGATGCAGGCTTTGACTGTGTGGAAATCCATGCCGGACACGGCTATCTCATAAGCCAGTTCCTTTCGCCTTACACCAATCATCGGCACGACCGCTGGGGCGGGGACCTGGAGCACAGGATGGATTTCATGCGACTTTGTATGAATGAGGTCATGCGTGCTGCCAACGGTGAGATTGCCGTGGTGGTGAAGACCAACATGCGCGATGGTTTTCGCGGTGGCAACGACCTTCCGGAAGGCATACGCATAGCCCAGGAACTTGAGTTGCTCGGTGTCGATGCTCTTGTTCTTAGCGGAGGTTTCGTCAGCCGTGCCCCCATGTATGTCATGCGCGGTGAAATGCCCATTCAGACGATGACGCACTATATGGACTGCTGGTGGTTGAAATACGGCGTACGCTACGGCGGAGGAAAGCTGATGATCAAGAACGAACCTTATCGTGACCTCTATTTCCTGGAGGACGCACTTCAGGTACGCAAGGCGGTTCAGCTTCCTCTTATTTATGTCGGCGGTTGCGTTTCTCGGAGCGGTATAGAACATGTCCTTTCCAGCGGGTTCTGTGCCGTTCAGATGGCAAGGGCTCTCGTCAATGAGCCTGATTTTGTCAACCGTATGGCACAGGGCGAGGAGCGTTGCGGATGCGACCACGTCAACTATTGCATCGCACGCATGTACTCTATAGATATGAAGTGTCACAAGCACTGCACCGACCTCCCCCCCCGCATTCTGCGCGAAATAGAAGAGATAAAAAGACGTCAGGAGGCAAGCCTGGCGTGACTTAAGCTCACAAAAAACATAAACAACACAAACGTAAGACTGCACTCAGATGTCCACATCTCTTACCCCCATGACAGCTCTTGTCACCGGAGCCTCGAGCGGTATAGGCCTCGAGTTTTCCCGCCAGCTGGCAGCCATGGGGCACAATATTGTACTTGTCAGCAACCAGGCAGAAGCCCTCGAACGCACGTGTGAAGAACTTGTAGACACTTATCCTCGGCAGCGTTTCCTTTCCTACTGCCTCGACCTCACTGTCCCCAATGCCGCCGACACCCTCTATGAATACTGTGAGCGTGAAGGCATTGAGGTCAGCATCCTTGTCAATAATGCCGGAATCTTCTCCTTCTGCAGCGTCCTCGACACCTCACCCCATACCCTTAACCTTTATGTTGACCTCCATATGCGTGCCGTGACGCAACTCTGCCATCGTTTCGGACACGCCATGTCATGTCGCCATTGCGGCTATATCCTCAACATGTCGTCCATGTCATGCTGGATGCCCATGCCCGGCATTGCGCTCTATGCTGCTACGAAGGCCTATATCCGCGTCTTCTCCCGTGCCCTTGCGCTGGAACTTGCCGATGAGGGGGTGAGTGTGACGGTGGCCTGTCCAGGAGGTATCGCCACCGACCTCTTCGGACTCCCTCCCCACCTCCAGCGCCTTGGCGTACGCCTTGGAGCATTGGCGACACCGCAGAAATTCGTTCGTGGAGCCTTACGCCGGATGTTCAAGGGCAAGAGGCAGTACGTCAACGGACTCCTCAACCGCCTTGCTGTATGCCTTGTTCCCCGTCTGCCGGAATGCGTGGCCAAGACCGTCAAACATCGTCTCCTCGACCGCTAACGATTCTGCTCTCTCTCATTTCTCTCCAACATCCCTTAAGCATCTCACTCATGTCTCCCATTGCACCCTCCTCTCATCCTCTATACATCGTTACTGGTGCCACTGGCGGCATTGGCGGCGCTGTGGCTGAAGCCCTCGCTCGTGAGGGAAAGACCCTGGTGTTGGCCTGCCGCAACGTAAATGCTGCCGAAGCCCTCGCACACCGTCTCCGCAACGACGTGCAAGGTGTAGAAATTCTTGTGCTGCACCTCGACCTTAGCAGTTTCAACGGCGTGCGACGTTTTGTTGACGATTTGAAAAAACTTTACCGCCCCGTGGCGGCATTGGTGAATGTGGCAGGCACCATGACGCGTCACAGCACCCCTGACGCTTCCGGAGTGGAGCTTGACTATCGTGTCAACTGTCTTTCCACAGCCCTCCTGGCACGCCTTGTGTCCCCGTTGATGCCTCCAAGGTCGCATATCGTCTTCACCACCAGTGTCACGCGTATGCTTTGGGACATCCCCCAAGCCTTTCCACGCGAAGGAAAGTTTTCGCAACTTGCCACTTATGGGCGCAGCAAGCTCGCCCTTACTGTTTTTGCCCACTGTCTTGCCGAAGAGCTCAGGCAGCGTGACATCCGTGTGGCGTGTGCCGACCCCGGAGTGGTGGACACATCCATGATTACCATGCACCGATGGTTCGATCGCCTGGCCGACATTCTCTTTCGGCCTTTTATTAGTACGCCCCGGAAGGGGGCGGAACCTCTGCTCCGTGCGCTTGCCGACGATGCAACGTGCCGGTTGCATACCTGCCGGGGATCGTATATACTTACTCTTCGGGAATCGTGGAAGCGGCGCGAGGCTGACATCTTGGCACAGGTCCCCATGGCATAGCATCACAGCCTTCAGTATGACAGAAAACATCGGAACTCCTATTTTGAGAATTCCGATGTTTCCTGTCTTCCCCCGAGCGACAATAGCGTATCAGGAATGCGTGCAACTTCCGCAAAACGGTGATGAGCGACTTTGTATTTGTTCCTTCCCCCCCTTCCGCTTTATATTTTTATATGTTGATGTTGCGGTTTTATTCGCCCATGCGCTGGAGGCACTGCCTGAGGGAGTCGACCCAATAGGGGACCTCAATGCCGAAGTCCCTCTTGATTTTCGTCTTGTCGAGCACACTGTATGCCGGTCGTTTCACGGGCGAAGGGAATTCGTTGGATCTGCATGGCATGATTCCACAGTGTTTTTCTCCTGTTATGTCGGCAATTGTCATGGCGAAGTCGTACCACGATGTGACACCCTCGTTGCTATAATGATATATGCCGGAATGCTTTTCGTAGAGCCGGTCTTCTAGGATGCTGAAGATTGTCGTGGCCAAATCTAGTGCATAGGTGGGTGTGCCGCATTGGTCGTAAACCACTTTGAGCGTGTCGCGCGAGCGCATAAGGGAGAGCATGGTCTTGACAAAGTTCTTGCCGAATTCGGAGTACAGCCATGCTGTCCGAAAAATCAGATGTTTACACCCGGAGGCGATGATATGCTGCTCACCGTGCAACTTGGTCACACCATACACTCCTGTAGGTGTTCCCTTTTGGTCTTCACGGCAAGGGGTGTTGTAGGGTTCTGCACCGAAAACATAGTCCGTGGAGATGTGTATGAGCCATCCGTCCACTTCCTTCATCACCGTTGCCAGGTTGTTCGGGGCATGGGCGTTCAATTTTTCTGCCAGTTCGTAATGGGTTTCTGCAGCATCCACATTGGTAAACGCTGCACAGTTGATGATTGCCTTGACGTCATGTTCAATCACAATGCACCGGACCGCATCAAGGTCTGTGATATCCAGAAAGACGATATCCGGACACTCTGTTCCGCAAACGTCGGTAAAGATATAATTGTCTTGGGATTTCTTGGAGACAATTCGCATTTCATTGCCCAATTGTCCGTTTGCTCCCGTTACCAGAATGTTCATGTTTTAGGGCTTAATATTCAGCTATAGGTCCTTTTGGGGGAAAGCCTCGTATACTTATTTTCTGTATAGCCTGTCGTTGATGTCAAAGTCCGGCACCGCATCAGCAAGACGGCTGTGCTTCAGGTCTTTTTCCGACAGGATGGCATCCGCTATGGGGATGCGCCAATCGATGTGCAGTGTCTCGTCCAGGATGTTTATGCCCCCGTCCGCTTCGGGATGATAGAAGTTGTCGCACTTGTACTGGAATACTGCGGTGGGGCTCAATACTGCGAAGCCATGGGCAAAGCCCCGTGGAATGAAAAGCTGGCGGCGATTCTCCGCTGTCAGTTCCACCACCACATGCTGCCCGAAGGTGCTGCTCCCGTGACGGATGTCCACTGCCACATCAAGTACTGCGCCCTGCACCACCCGCACAAGCTTGCTCTGCGTATAAGGCATGCGTTGGTAGTGCAGGCCACGCATCACCCCATATGACGACATAGACTCGTTGTCCTGCACGAAGCGGACGCTGTGACCCAGCAAAGGGACAACCTTGGAATCGAATTCCCGCTGTGAAAAGGATTCGAAAAAATAACCTCGGGAATCCCTGAAGATACGGGGCTCAAGAATCAGCACCCCGTCAAGCGCTGTCGTTATTACTTCCATCTTCAAAATAAGGAATGTTCAATATTCAAAAGGTAATATTCAATAGCTGTGCCCTTCCCTGCTCCACGCTCGTCGGGTAGCCTGTACAGTGTTTCAGAAGGCAAGGGCATCGCGTCCGAAACGTTTTACATCTTCAATCACCTTCAGCAGATATTGCCCATACTGGTTCTTTATCATGGGCTGTGCCAACTGTCGCATGCGCTCTTCTGTAATCCACCCCTTCCGGTATGCAATGCCCTCAAGGCACCCCACCTTCAGTCCCTGTCGTTTTTCAAGGACTTCGATATACGTTGAAGCTTCGGAAAGGGAGTCGAACGTCCCGGTGTCGAGCCATGCAAAACCCCGTCCCAGGGTCTGCACTTTCAGTTCGCCGTCTTCAAGGAATCGCTGGTTCACTGTCGTAATCTCGTATTCTCCGCGTGCACTGGGCTCGATGTGCTTCGCCACGTCCACCACCTTATTGGGATAGAAATACAGCCCTACAACGGCATAGTTCGATTTCGGACAGGCAGGTTTTTCCTCTATGGACAGGCAGTTGCCGTCGGCATCAAACGCCGCTACGCCATAACGCTCGGGATCTTTGACCCAATATCCGAATACCGTAGCCTTATGTTCCTCTTCTGCCGTACGGCGAGCCTCCTCGAGCATAGCGGTGAAACCCGCACCATGGAAGATATTGTCGCCAAGTACCAGACATGCGCAGTCATCGCCCACAAACTCCTCGCCGATGGTGAAGGCTTGTGCAAGTCCGTCGGGCGACGGCTGTTCGGCATATTCAAACCTTACGCCGTAGTCTCTGCCGTCGCCCAGAAGGCGTTTGAAACCCGGAAGGTCAAAGGGAGTGGAGATGATGAGTATTTCGCGAATACCCGCCATCATCAGCACACTGATGGGATAATATATCATCGGTTTGTCGAAAATCGGCATAAGCTGCTTGCTGATGCCCTTCGTGATGGGGTAAAGACGAGTGCCTGAACCTCCCGCCAAAACTATTCCTTTCATATTTTGGGTGTCGTTGAGAGTTTGTTTGTCTGCAAATTTACGGATTTTTATCGTTTGTAACGCAGAAAAGAGACGATTTTATGGTCTTGACGTGGCATTTACACCATAAAACGATGCTTTTCCACGAAAAAAACAGTCTTCGTCTTGTACAATCAGCTGACAATATCTAAATTTGCACTTGCAAACGCGCAGAAAGCGCTGATGCTGGGTCGTTAGCTCAGTTGGTAGAGCAATACACTTTTAATGTATGGGTCTCGGGTTCGAGCCCCGAACGACTCACTGAAGCCGGGATTTTCAGTTGAAAGTCTCGGTTTTTTTTCGCGTTTTGGGGCTAAACACGCCCCTCTCAGGCTCACAAAAGGGCAGCCTGAGAGGAGGGGAGGGCCCGACGTCACCGTGGTGACCCCTTACGCTGCTGCCCTGTTTGGCGCTGATACCGCCTTTTGTGATAAGGAGAGACCTCGGATAGGCGGTGAGGAAGGGGGGAGGGGGATGGGGGGGATAATGCAACGTTTCCTCCGAGCTTTTAATCGGGTAGGAGGTAAATGCTAATCATAAAAGGCATTTGTCTCCTACTTTCACA
>SAMEA3663097__coassemble_732_pt1 | contig 15325 bp, 7 predicted proteins | sample SAMEA3663097__metabat2_low_PE_001 | metagenome-assembled genome bin SAMEA3663097 (sample SAMEA3663097) | pig gut metagenome | biome: pig gut; feature: pig-associated habitat; material: faeces | place: France | collected 2012 | reverse complement strand
CCGCCGCAGAGGATGATGCCGTCCTTCTTCACTTCCAGGGTATATCCCTCGGCGTTGTTGAGCGAAGCACTGCGGAGGACAATGAAATCTCTTGCCGGCGCCTTGGTGACAATTTCAAGGCGCATGCCGGTGCGTTCTTCGATGAACTGCTGCAGGAAAGCCGCATTGCGCCGACAGGCTTTGCTCTTTTCGGTGACGATGACCGTAGAAGCCGTCATCGTGAAGTTTTCGGCACGGTCCTGATGTAAAATTTGTTGCGGCCGCGGCACAACGTTAAAGTTGGCGGTCTGGCCGCTGGCACCGGCTGCCGAACAGAAGGCGGCCAGTGCGAAGATGGTCTTCAGAAGGGTTCTTTTCATGGTATTTTTATTGGCTTTGCGCAAAGATACGTAATATTTTCGCAATTCATGCACTTTTGTGTCCATAAGATGAAGGCGGGAGGTGGCTGTGTGTCCGTTCCTGAAGGCATTTGACCAGGTTTGGGATGTTTGCTGCCTGTTGTTTTTTTTCTGTGTGGGATTGACCGGACGGGGCCTATCCTCGGACGGAGTTGACCGAGGGCATAGCCCAATGGTACCGAAAATAAGAAACAGGTGCAAAGCTACAAAAAACAAGCCACCGCTTTTGTCCTGTGGGCTCCTTTCCCACCGTCAGCCGACATCACATCGGTGCCCCAGTTAAAGTGGTCCACTGCTTTCATTTTAGTGCACGCGCGCAACGCGCATATGTAATGTATAGGCGCTTGTTTGAATCTGTGTCCATGCGGTTTCCTCCATAAAGGGTTATGCAGCCATACCCAAAGTCTTGCAGCATGCAGCAAGGGAAAAAATACAGGTTGCCGTGACACGCTTCCCCTCTCTCCCTCAAAAAAGTTTCTGAAAAAAAACTACATTTCCTACACCAGCCAAAGAAAATGTCAATAAAACCAAGACTTTTCCGGTGTAGGATAGGGTGTAGGATTCTTCTCTCGCTGGAAGTTATCCTACACCAATAGCACCGTTTTGGCTGACTTTACGCCCTGTTTTGCATGATATGGTGTAGGATATGGTAAGGTAAAGCCTGCCACACTAAACCTTATTTGTCCACAATAGAAGTCGCCAATACAATAGAACCCACTTTGAATTCTTTCCCGACGAGAATCATTTGAAAAAACTCGCAATAGTGCGACAGTTTCCTGCTTTGTTTGGCACGGAATCAGAAGAAAATGCCGGATATTGAGGGCAAAAAAGAGGAAAATACAAGATGAACGACACGGATAGTGCAGGATTCATCCTACACCCGGCCTGAATCCTACACCCTATCCTTCACCGGAAATCCCCAATATACAAAGGGGTTCTCAAGGATTGGTGTAGGAAATGTAGGAGAAAAACAAAAAACTTTTTTTGGAGGAGTAGGCTCCGGAAATGCAAAACATCGGACTTCTTTGAGGTAAACCTCCGTACTTTCGAGGCAAAACATCGGAACTTTACCTCAAAGAAGTCCGATGTTTTTGAATGCCGGATTTGTGACTGTCCGTTATAACAAAGAAAAAAATGCACCTGCAGTGCCATTTTGCCAGCGCTGCAGGTGCATAGGATTATAGGGTTTCAACTTTTAGCGGACATAGAGCAAACCCCAATGGAGATTTAGAAGAGAACCTTCTTGCCATCAACGATGTAGAGGCCCTTGTTGGCGCGGGTCACGCGGCGGCCTTGCATGTCGTAGATTGCGTGCTGCTTGGTGTTGAGGGTGATGTTCTCGATGCCTACGGTGACACCGTTGAGGGAATAGATCTTGCTGCCCTTGTTGAACTCGTGGGTGCCGTTGTAGTCGGTGAGGGTACCGTAGACGATGACTTCGTCGCCAGCCTTCAGATAGTCGTCGGAAGCAATGTCCTCGCCACCGATGCCATAGCCCTGGTAAATCTCGAGTTCATCGGTTTCCGTACCGTCGTCGCTGATGAAGTAGATGGCATTGTTGTTCTTGACGGACTGCACCCTGCTGACTTTTCCCTTCACGTAGACTGTCTGGCTGAGGTCGTTGTCGGTGTCGAGGATGATGGCGTGTGCTTCTGCCACGGTGTAGGCCGTTTCGGGGGTGTTGGCAATATCCTTCTTTTCCACTTCCTGACCTACGAGTTTGGCCTCGGTAACCACGATGTTGACATATTTCGAACCGCTGACGTACATGGCAAATCCGGTGAGGTCGTAGGTACTGCCGTTGGAGAGCTGTTCCTTGAGCGCGTCAGAAGGATAGACGATGGAACCGATGGCGGTGGTGGCTCCGTCTACGTTCACGTTGTAATAGTTGCCGGAAATGGCGAGGACGCCACGTACCTGGATGTAGTCGATTTCAGGTTCGGTAATCCAACTGTCAAGGTCAGCTCCGCTCATAATGGTGGGGTCGGGGTAACTGAATTCCATTGTGCCGAGTTTGGTGGCTTTTGAATCGTTGATCTGATTGAAGCCTCCGTAGGCAGAAAGCTTGCCCTCTACGCTTGTCTTGTCGCCGACTGCCATTTCGGCATTGTCGGTGTAGGTGTTGGTCTTGTAGCAGAAGATGTATCCGGTTTCGTCGCCGATGACAGCACTGTTGCCGTTGACGGCCATCACGGTACCTTCTACAATCACCGGGGTATTGGCAGCTGCAGCCTGGGCTTCCGCTACGGTCATCTTCTGGTATTCGGGCTCTTCGCCGGTGCCGCCGCCTTCGATGATGCCACCGTCTTCGGTGGTCAGCGAAGCGTCGTCAACGATAAGCGATGCGGTGGTTTTTTGGCTCTTCTGGGGCATCATGATGAGGAGTGCCACACGTGTATCAGCTTCAAGTTTAAACGTGTGTTCAACCTTTACCCATTCGCCTTGGATGTCGTTTGTGTATTCTCCATACTTGTAGCCGTTCGAGTTAACGTTGTTATTGTCGTCAACACCCACGTAACCAGCGCATGTGGCGGTGACGTTGCCGTCCGCACTCTTGGCCCAGAAGGTGAAGGTGTAGGTTCCCGCCTTGAGGATTGTCTCCTGGTATCCGAGGCGTTTGTTCTTCGATGCCAGAGTCAGCTGTACGGCGCTTTTGCCGGTGTGTGCGTCATCGCTCTGGGTGAGGGTTGCATTTCCGGCAGACGAAGCGGTGGTCCAATGGTCGGGTTTGCCGTCGGTCCAGTTTTCAAAGCTGGCATTTTCGAGCAGATTGGTTTGTGCGCTCATGCTGAGGGCACCCAGTGCTGCGAAGAGAAAGAGTAAAAACTTTTTCATGAGTGGTGTGTTTTGTTGTTATTCTTGTGGTATGTTGTGCATTGCGACACGAGTGCAAAAGTACGTTTTTCTTTTGAAAAAACAGTCGGTTTGTCGTGAAGAAAGGGTGAAAAATGCACGATGTTTCCCGAAATGTTGCCTTCAGCCCCTTTCGTTTGCTGTGTGGCATGAACGGCAGAGTCTGCCCTTTGCCCAAAGAAAACCCGCAGACAGAAGCCGTCTCCGGCAACTTGTCTGCGGGGAAAGTCTTATGTGGACTGTGTGTCTGTTACTTCAGTACGCCGAGTTCCTTGCCGACCTTGATGAATGCGGCAATGCATTTGTCGAGGTGCTCGCGTTCGTGTGCGGCGGAAATCTGTACGCGGATACGGGCCTGTCCCTGGGGTACTACGGGATAGAAGAATCCGGTGACGTAGATGCCCTCTTCCTGCAGTGCGGCGGCAAAACGCTGTGAGAGGGGCGCGTCGTAAAGCATGACGGCGCAGATGGCACTCTGGGTAGGCTTGATGTCGAAACCGGCTTCGAGCATCTTGTCGCGGAAATAGTTGACGTTTTCCACAAGTTTGTCGTGGAGGGCGTTGCTTTCGCGCAGGATGTTGAACGTTTCGATGGCGGCACCGACGACCGATGGGGGGATACTGTTGGAGAAGAGGTAGGGACGGCTGCGCTGACGAAGCATGTCGATGATTTCCTTGCGACCGGTGGTAAATCCTCCGACAGCACCTCCGAAAGCTTTGCCGAGTGTGCCGGTGTAGATGTCCACGCGGCCATAGGTGTTGTAGAATTCGCTTACGCCGTGACCGGTGGCGCCGACAACACCTGCAGAGTGGCTTTCGTCGACCATGACGAGTGCGTCATATTTCTCGGCAAGGTCACAGATCTTGTCCATGGGAGCCACATTTCCGTCCATGGAGAACACACCGTCGGTGACGATGATGCGGAAACGCTGTGCCTGTGCGGCCTGGAGCTGACGTTCCAGGTCCTCCATGTCGGCGTTGGCGTAGCGGTAGCGTACAGCCTTGCAGAGTCGTACGCCGTCAATGATTGAAGCGTGGTTGAGGGCATCGCTGATGATGGCGTCGTCCTTGGTGAGAAGGGGTTCGAAGACACCACCGTTGGCATCGAAGCATGCGGCATAGAGTATGGTGTCTTCGGTATGGAAGTATTCGCTGATGGCGGCCTCAAGCTGCTTGTGAAGGTCCTGGCATCCGCAGATGAAGCGTACGCTCGACATACCATAGCCGCGGCGGTCCATGGCGTCCTTGGCAGCCTGGATAAGGCGAGGGTTGTTGGAAAGACCCAGATAGTTGTTGGCGCAGAAGTTCAGCACAGTCTTTCCGCCTACATTGATGGCAGCTTGCTGGGGGCCTTCGATGAGGCGTTCGTTTTTGTAAAGTCCGGCTTCGCGGATGGCCGCGAGCTCGTCTTGAAGATGCTTTTGGAATTTTCCGTACATGGTGAGTGAGATTTTAGGTAATTACGAGGCAAAATTACGGCCTTTTTTTCAATTTTGTCCGTCTTTGTACAAAAAAACAAGAAAATTTTTGCCTGAAAAACCATCTTGGCGTAACTTTGCGGCCGTTGGAAGATGGATTGGGACTTAGGTGCCTGGTCTGTTCTTCCCTGAAAAACACATCCGACATTTCACTTTTATGTGGTTGGCCTTCGCAATATGTGAGGCCATAAATAGAATTCCTACGGCAGTGCATGTGAGGTGTTTGCCCCTCTTCCTGCCAGAGTGTTCCCGCGTCTTTTCCTGTTTCTGGAGGCCCCGTTTGTCGTTTCGTTTCAGATAAGACGTTACTATCTTTTCGTGCACAGCATCCTCCATCCTAAAGACTGTTTGCCTATCCCCTTTCAGAAGGATTCCCTGCATATTTATACACTACTTTTTTTCGTGCAGTGGCCTTGCTGACGTAGAGGGAAACGGTTTGCATGCACTCTTTCGGCTTGGTGTGCCGTAGCGGTGTATATTGTTCCCTACTGGCCTTCCGATACGTTATGGAAGTGCTTCAGCGTGTTAAGCCTTTTTTCACTCTCCTCACTACTACCAGACCCAGGCAAAAGCCCCCTTTTACAAATGTGTGAAAGGAAAGAATATGCAATCTCGTCCTGCCAATCAAAAACAAAAGAGTTCGGAGCATATTCGAAAAAAGAATATCACTTTGGGATTTGAATAGAGCAATTACAAGCAAAATGTCAGGCATTTACGCAAAAAAGACAATATTTGTTGGGCTTTGTACCCAAAAAGTTTTAATTTTGCCAAAAGTAGCGTAATGTATTGTCGACAAGTCAATATCCCCCAAGAAACATAACAGGAGCAGAAAAACAGTTGTGACGTGCTTCACAGGCTGTAGACAAAGGGAATTTATATATTGAAAGTCTCCCGTTTCCCCGTTTTTCCGGGCATATGGAAGACGTGTGAACGGACCGCTTCAGGCTTCCGTCTTGAATGCATGCATAGCTGTGTGCAAAGGAATGCATGAGCTATTAGAAGCAGTATAAATATACAGCATAAGCATAAAATCAGCAAAACAGGTATAATATGTCAAAAAAAATGACGCTTCTGCTGGCTGGAATGGCGTTGTCCGCCGGAACAGCCTTTGCCCAGAAGCAGGTCACAGGTACCGTCGTCGATACAGACGGCGAACCCGTCATCGGTGCGAATGTCATCGTTGAAGGAACGGGTATCGGTGTGACGACAGACAACAATGGCCGCTTCGTGATTAAAAACGTTCCTGCCAAGGCCAAGCGACTCGTCGTCACATACATTGGTATGGAAAAGAAGACCGTCAGCGTTTCCTCGAACGTCAAGATTGTGATGTCCATGGCCGAGAACACTTTCGGCGAAGTTGTCGTGACGGGTATGCAGAAGACTGACCGCCGTCTCTTTACCGGTGCTACCTCAAAGGTGGATGCTGAAAAGGTGAAGCTCGACGGTGTGCCTGACATCAGCCGTGCGCTTGAAGGTCGTGTGGCAGGTGTGAGCCTCCAGAATGTGTCTTCCACTTTCGGTACCGCCCCCAAGATCCGCGTTCGTGGAGCCACCTCCATCTATGGTAGCTCAAGCCCGCTTTGGGTGGTCGACGGTGTCATCATGGAAGATGCCGTAAGCGTAAGTGCCGATGACCTCTCCTCAGGAGACGCCGAAACCCTTATCTCGAATGCCATCGCAGGTCTGAACCCTGACGACATCGAGAGTTTCCAGGTCCTCAAGGACGGTAGCGCCACCTCCATCTACGGTGCCCGTGCCATGGCCGGTGTGATTGTCATCACCACCAAGAAGGGACGTTCCGGACACAGTTCCATCAACTATACCGGTGAATTTACCTACCGTCGCAAGCCGAACTACAACGAGTACAACATCTGTAACTCGCAGGAGCAGATGGGTATCTACCGTGAGATGGAGAAGAAGGGATGGCTTGAACTGGCATCGCTTGCCAACAGTTCCACCTCCGGTCTCTACGGACAGATGTATACCCTCATCGACCAGTACAACAAGACCAACGGACAGTTCGGACTTCCCTACACTGAGTCCGCCATGAATGCCTACCTCCAGCAGGCTGAGTTCCGCAATACCGACTGGTTCGACCTCCTCTTTAATAATAATATTATGCACAACCACTCCGTAAGCATCGCTACGGGTGGTGACAAGGCCAGCCTCTATGCTTCGCTCTCTGCAATGGCCGATCCCGGATGGACCAAGGATAGCCAGGTGAACCGTTATACCGCAAACATGAACGCCACCTTCAAGATTTCGAAGTGGGTGTCTCTGACCATGCGTACCAATGCCAGCTACCGTAAGCAGAAGGCACCCGGTACGCTCAACAAGAGTGTGGATGTGGTGAGCGGTGAGGTGAGCCGTGACTTCGATATCAACCCCTTCAGCTACGCGCTCAACACTTCGCGTACGCTCGACCCCAACGCTACCTATACGCGCAACTATGCGCCCTTCAATATCTTCAAGGAGCTTGACAACAACTACATCGACATCGATGTGATGGACATCAAGTTCCAGGGTGAGATTTCGTGGAAGCCTGTCAATGGTCTTGAAGTGACTGCACTCGGTAGCTACCGTACAAACCGTAGCAACCGTGAGCACGACATCCTGAACAATTCGAACCAGGCAGAGGCCTACCGTGCTGGTGTGGATAACCCCAACATCATGTACAGCAACCCCTACCTGTACCAGGATCCTGACAAGCCCAACTCGCTCCCCATCTCCGTCATGCCTACCGGCGGTATCTATGTGCTGAACCGCAACGCTGTGACTCAGCTCGACTTCCGTGGTACCATCCAGTACAACAATGCATGGAACAATACCCATATCTTCAACATCATGGGAGGTATGGAGGCTAACCGTGCCGACTACGATGCCAGCGAACAGGGTGTTTACGGTGTGGACTTCTACAACAGCCGTCTCCAGACCATCACTCCCGAATTCTACAAGCAGTTGAAGGAAGAAGGTACTTCCATCAACTCCTTCGGAAAGAGTTGGAACCGCCGTATGGCATTCTTTGCCAATGCCGTATATTCCTATAAGGGACGCTATACCATCAACCTTACCGGACGTTATGACGGCTCCAACCAGCTCGGACGCTCCAGCAACAGCCGCTGGCTGCCTACATGGAACGTTTCCGGTTCGTGGAATGCCCACGAAGAGGAGTGGTTCCGCAACTGGGCTATGTCTACCAACAACGCCTTTAGCCATGGTACCATCCGTCTCAGCTATTCGCTCGTAGGTGAGCAGAGTGCTGCTTCGAACGCCCTCGCTGTGTTCCGCGCAGGAAACGAATGGCGTCCGCAGGGCTCGCAGCAGGAGTCGGCTATCTACCTTACCCAGCTTGCCAACAGCGAGCTTACCTACGAAAAGAAGAACGAATTCAACATCGGTGTTGACCTCGGTTTCGTGGACAACCGCATCAACTTCGTTGCCGACGTTTACTGGCGCGAGAATTTCGACCTGATGGGTTATCTGAACACCCAGGGTGCGGGCGGTGAAATCCGTAAGTTCGCCAATGTGGCCTCGATGAAGTCAAAGGGTTTCGAAGCTACCCTCTCTACCCATAACATCAAGAGCGAAGACTGGAACTGGAACACCGACTTCACCGTTGCCTACTGCAAGACCGAAATCACCGACCTCCTCTCTCAGAGCCGTGTCATCGACCTTGTTTCCACCAGCGGTTTTGCTCGCGTAGGTTATCCTCACCGTGCACTCTTCTCCATTCCTTTCGTCGGACTGAACGATGAGGGTATTCCCCAGGTAATCAATGAGAAGGGCGAAGTGACCACCAGCGATATCAACTTCCAGGAGTTCGAGAACCTCGACTTCCTGAAGTATGAAGGTCCCACCGATCCCACTTTCACCGGTGGTTTCAACAATGCTGTAAGCTGGCGTAACTGGCACCTTAACGTCTTCATTACCTACTCCTTCGGCAACAAGCTCCGTCTTGACCCTGCATTCTCTTCGGCATACTCCGATATGAGCGCCATGACGAAGGACTTCAAGAACCGTTGGGTACTCCCTGGCGATGAGAACATTACGGACATCCCCGCCATTGCCAGCCGCCGTCAGTATTACAACAACCCCTCGCTTTCCTACGCTTACAACGCTTACAACTATTCTACTGCCCGCGTGGCCAACGGTGGCTTTATCCGTCTTAAGGATATTTCGCTGACCTATGAACTGCCGAAGAAGGTCCTTGGAAAGATCGGACTCAGCACAGCATCGCTCAAGGTCGATGCCAGCAACATCTGTCTGCTCTATTCCGACAAGAAGCTTAACGGACAGGACCCTGAATTCATCAACTCGGGTGGTGTGGCAACTCCGCTCTCCAAGCAGTTCACCTTTACCCTCCGTCTCGGTATCTAATCAGGTTATTATGGCCCTACGTCATTGCCTTACACTGCTTCAGTTGGGCTTCCGGCATGCCAACGTGCAGTGTTTTTAGTGTCCTCTCCTTATATATATAATAGAGTGATATCATGGAATGCCACCGTTTGACAAAAGCATTCGTAAAGCAAACGACTAAAGCCAAAACAAAAAAAGTCTTTATCTGAACATGAAATATATCAAAACCCTGTTCATGGGCCTTTTGGCCATCGCAGCAAGCTCGTGCTCCGATTTTCTTGACCATACGCCCGATGAGCGTACGGAAATCAATACCGAGGACAAGGTTGTAGGTCTCCTTATTTCCTCCTATCCCGGAGCAGCTCCCTGCTGGCTCGGTGAGATTTCGAGCGACAACCTTATCGACAACATGTCGCCGCACTTGCCGTCGAATCCCAACGACAAGCCCATCATGTCGCACTATGCCTACAGTCATTACGACCGTTACGACAACGAACTCTTCAAGTTCGAACCTGCCAAGTCGGCAACGTACAACAGCTATGACTCTCCGGGATATGTATGGCTCTGCTACTACAACTCCATCGCCAGTGTCAACCATGCCATCAAGGCTATGGAGACCATGGAGGGCGAAGGTGCAGACCCTGCAAAATTCTCCGAAAAGCTCCGTGCAGCTTGGGCTGAGGCACATCTCCTCCGTGCCTATTCGCACTTCATGCTCGTCAACCTCTTCTCCCAGGCCTATCGTGGCGAGGAGAGCAAGAACGATGTCGGTGTGCCTTACGTGACCGAGGTGGAAGACGTGGTTCAAAAGGACTACGACCGTTCCAACGTGGCTGAAGTCTACAAGAAAATCGGTGAAGACCTTGAAATCGGTCTGAAGTATATGAGCGATGTCAATTTCAAGACCGCTCCCAAGTATCACTTCAATACCAATGCCGCTCACGCTTTTGCAGCCCGTTATTACCTCTTCAGCCATCAGTATGAGAAGGTCATCGAGCATGCCGATGCTGTGCTCAGCACCGATTCTGCACAGATGCAGCGCATGATGATGGATTATTCCGTCTTCGGCGACTGCTCTACCGGCGACGACTACAGCAACGCCTGGCAGAATCCTGACCTCAACAACAACCTGATGCTCATCACCACCGGTTCGCTCCTCCAGCGCCGTATTTGGGGCTACCGTTACTCTGTGGCCAGCACCGCTGCCCGTGAGGCTATGATGATCCACAGCGGTCCCCTGTGGTCGGGTTATATCTGTCCTCCCACACTGCTCGTCAGCGGTCAGCTCTTCAGCAGCTCCTCCGGTGACTACGGTTTCATCAACTCCAAGATTTTCGAGCAGTTCGAGTACGCCGACAAGATTGCCGGTATCGGTTATCCCCACACCATCTATCGTGCCTTCACCAGCATGAACCTCCTTCTTGAACGGGCCGAGGCCGAAATCATGCTCCAGCGTTATGAAGAGGCCAAGCGCGACCTCAAGTTCTACTGGAACTCTGCCATCAACAGCTTCAGCGAAGAGGATTACAAGCAGTTTGTCGACGGACGCTACATCAAGCTGATGACCGATGACGTCTTTGAAGGCTATTACACCCGTGCCGAGAACATCAACTGCTTCGACAGTTGGGACTTTGCCCAGGAAATGGGTGTACAGGTTCCTGCCGATGCCGCTCCTCTTATGAACTGTCTGAACGACTTCCGTCGTTTCGAGAACTGTTTCGAGGGTCTGCGTTTCTTCGATATCAAGCGTTGGGGACTTCCCCTCAAGCACACTGTAGGACTCAACAGCGAAGAGTTCATTGTTGGCGTGCATGCTCCCGAACGTGCTATCGAAGTGCCTTGGGAGGCACTGTCTGCAGGTCTTGAGTCTTCGCGTGTCACCGTGCCGGCACAGAAGAAGCAGGTAAGCCTCAATTATGATTCATTTAGAGTTAAAAGCGAGTAAAAAACGATGAAAAATATCTTCAAACTCTGGCTCGCCGCCGTGGCTGTTGCTGTCGGCGCAGGTGTGACATCGTGCTCCGACGATGATTTCACCGCATCCATCTTCGATACCAATCCTGCGATTGACTATCTCGACAAGTCATCATATACCTTCCCCCTCGACACCTTCTGCAAGAAGGAGTTCCTCGAACCCTACAACCTCAAGTTCATCTACCGTTTCGAGGACAAGGGGTCGGATATGAACAAGAACCTTACTCCGCCCGACTACGACAAGAGTGTCGACCTCGCTGTACTCACCAAGTACCTTTGGTATGATATCTACAAGACTCTTGCCGGAGAGGAGTTCCTCAAGGCCTATAGTCCCCGCATCATTCACGTTTGTGGTTCCAAGAACTACAACCCCTCTCAGGGTACTGAGACGCTCGGTGATGCCAGCAACGGTATCAAGATTAACCTTTACAACGTAAACAATCTTGATCCTACGAATGTGGACGACATGAATCATTACTTCTTCAAGACAATGCATCATGAGTTCACGCACATCCTCGACCAGACCTACCTCCACCCCACATCGTTCAACACCATCTCCAACAGCCAGTACGATGCTTCGGGATGGAGCGATTCACCCGACTCTCTGAAGGCCGGACTCGGTTTCACCAGTTCCTATGCCTCCAGCGCAAAGGATGAGGACTGGGCAGAGACGATGTCGAACTATGTCACCATGGACACCCTCAAGTGGGTACAGCTCCTGAATACCGCCTCCTACGAATGGGAGGAAATCGATTGCGACAGTTATTCGGACTACACCAAGCTGCTCCGTCCGGGATGCAACAAGGACACCATCGGCTACTTCAAGGAGAACGACAACGGCCAGCACAAGATTTACCGCCGCAAGTGCGCACGCAATGCCGACGGCACTGTAGCGCTCGACGACGAAGGTAAGGTGGTATGGCTCCACGAAACCGGTGTTGACGGACGTGCCACCATCCTCCGCAAGGTGGAGATTGTCCGTGAATACCTGATGAAGAACTATGGTATCTCCCTCGACGAACTCCGCAAGGAGGTGCAGCGCCGAACCTACGTGACGGACGAGAAGGGCAATTTCAAGACCGACGTTTACGGAAACCTTGTCAACAAGCTCATGACGGAACAGGATGGCCAGACCCTTATGGACCGCCTCCGTCAGGAAGTCTATAAGTTCAAGGAACTCCAGCCTTCAGTAAAATAACCACGCCTACAGAATAAAGAATCATGAAGAAAAATATTTTCCTATTATCTCTCATTGGTGTAGGCATGCTTTTCTCTGCCTGCTCCAACGAGCAGGACATGCTCTTCGACGAGAGTGCAGCAGAACGCCTTAACGGTGCCAGCGAGCTCTACTCCCAGCGCCTGATGGCACACGAGAACGGATGGGCCGTCCAGCTTTACCCTACCCTTGAAGACGAGGCTCCCTTCGGAAGCGGTTACCTGCTCCTCATGAAGTTCGGTAACGACCGTTCCGTGACGGCTTCGATGAAGAACTCCCTCACCTTCGGAAACTACAAGGAGTCCACTTCGGCATGGCAGGTTATCACCGACAACGGTCCGGTGCTTTCCTTCAATACCTACAACGAAGTCCTCCACGCTTTCTCCTATCCTGAGGATGTGCCTACTACCGAAGACAACGAAACCGGTACGGGCATCGGAGGCGACTATGAGTTCGTCATCGTTGATGCTCCCGAAGACGGAAGCTATATGATGCTCAAGGGCAAGAAGCGCGGTACCTACAATCTGCTTACTCCCATTGAGGACGAAATCAACTACGAGGAATATCTCGACGATGTCAACGGTTTCCAGGCCAAGATGTTCTCTGAGTCTGCGCCTAACTTTGCCGTTATGCACTACGGCGACAGCGTATGCAAGTTCGTCGATGCCGGTGACGGCCTCCCCACCATCTATCCCTATGATGGCGACGTGGTGACCGAATCGAGCTTCAACCCCTTCCTTATCACCAAGCGTGGTGGCGACTATTATCTGCGTTTCCGCGACGCCCTTACCTTCGGTGATGTCACCGTGCAGGACTATCGCTACGATGTCGCTGCCGACCGCTTCATCAGTGTCGACAATGCCGATTTCTACCTCTGCGGTGACGACCCCTATCGTCTGCTTGCCGACTCCCTCGGCTCCCACAACTTCAGCGTCAAGCGTTCCAAGTATGTGGCCGACAAGGAGTACGCCTACTTCGGAAAGGCTGCGCAGGAGGCTTTCGAGAGTGTCTACAGCACCTATCGTAAGCTGAACAGCAAATACGGTCCTACGGAGTACAAGTTCCGTCTGATGGCTTCTGAAGATGCGTCGAAGAAGCTGAAAATATCCGTGAACTACAAGCCCAGCGATGCCAACACCAAGTTGAGTTATTACTACGACTATAAGATGGAAAACGGCAAACTTACGCTCAAGTACATCGGCGTGGCAACGGACGAGACCGACAAGATTCGCAAGCAGAGCGAATCGCACTATGACAGAGTGAAGGACGCCCTTGAGGTCTTCAATGGCGACTTTGAACTCTCCTCAGTTACCACAGCGTTCGACCTTTCGGACATCCTGGTCAAGAAGGTCGGCAATGCTGATTTCAACTTTATTCTCAGTTACTAACAGGATACAGTCATATTAACAAAACATAGTCATTATGAAGAATTTTATCTTTCTTTCTGCAATGGCCGTTGCCGCTCTTTCTGCCAATGCCCAGGCGGTAGAAAGTGGTCTTAAGGCTCAGCCCATTGGTTTCCAGAAGACATTCGCCAAGATGAATGTCAAGGGTGGTGAACTTGCTCCTCGTCTCGAAGGTGCCCGCACTCCCATGCGTGCCATTGCCGACGATGCTCAGGCAGCCATCGTAAACGGCGTGTTCTATCAGCGTCCCGAAGGTTGCTATTACAGCGCCTACACTTGGGGTTCTGCTGACGGCAGTTCGCTTTCCGGTCTGCTCGTACCCACCCTTGCACCTGTCACCTATCTCAATGCCTGCGCAAATCCTGCAGCTGCCTCTTGGACCATCAACGGTCAGGATGCTTCTGAGTTGGCTGATGCAGACAACAACTTCGTCATCACTTGGGGTGTAAACACCACCGACCAGATTGTAGGTGCCATGTATGCTCCCACCATCTCTGTAGGTGCCACCAGCTTCACCTGCCCTCCTCTCAGCATCGGTGCCAGTGGCGTTTCTCCTCAGATGACCTGCAACCCTGCTGCTGTGAAGATTTACGGCGGTTTCAGCGATGGTCCTGGTTTCGGTACCGGAAGTGTGCTTGAGGCTAATATTGAGGGCGAAACCGGCGGAAAGTGTACCGCTATTTACGATGTATACGAGAAGCCCGCGGCTCCTATGTATGTTGAGTCCTTCGACGTGCCTTTCTTCTCCAGCCTGGCAGATCCTCTTGGTGGCAAGACCCTCACCATGGAAATCTACGGCTTCAATGAAGAAGGTAAGCTCGAGGCAAATCCCCGCCACGTCCTCACCTGCTCCACTGTCGATGATTTGGATTCTTACAATGATCCCGAGACTGGCGAGACCATTTACTATGGTACCGCAGTCTTTACCCAGAATGTAGAGAACGAGTTCGGTGACCTCGTGGCTGAGCCCTTCGTCCTCGACTATGCTTATGCTACCATTCTCTCCGGTTACAAGGAGCAGGGTGTGGACGTACAGTTCCGTATGTGCTACACCGGTGAGGATATTTACGAGCTTATGTTCGCTACTCCTACCCGTCTGGTTACTGAAGTCGACGGCGAGACCCGCTACTACTATTTCGGCAATGACAGCGGTGCTTACAAGATGAACGTGTTCGTTAACTGCTTCTACGATGATATCGACTATCCCGAGTTCTACAACTCTCTCGTAGCTTCCAACGACGGACAGACCCTCGAGACCGACAGCCCCAACCTCGCTGAGGAAAACCGTGTGAACTTCGTACCCGTTTACACTGCTGCTCCCGTCATCGAAACCGATGAAAACGGTGAACCTGTGGGCTCCAACTACGATATTGTTGACTGCCCCGATTGGGTAACCCTCACTGTGGACGACAGCACCCGTGGACAGTATGGCTATTCTATCATCGTTCCCGAGGTTGAACCCCTTCCTGCCGGTGTAGAAGGCCGCGCTGCCTTCATCTACCTCGAAGGCCGTGGCGTGAAGAGCAAGAAGCCTCTTGTTATCCGTCAGGGTAATGTGGTTGGTATCAACAACGTAGAGACTGAGCACAGCGCCAACGTGATCCGTTACAATGTGGCCGGACAGCGTGTAAACAACGCCAAGGGT
>SAMEA3663097__coassemble_730_pt1 | contig 15378 bp, 11 predicted proteins | sample SAMEA3663097__metabat2_low_PE_001 | metagenome-assembled genome bin SAMEA3663097 (sample SAMEA3663097) | pig gut metagenome | biome: pig gut; feature: pig-associated habitat; material: faeces | place: France | collected 2012 | reverse complement strand
AAACGTGAAAGTAGGAGGTAAACGCCTACAATTAGCGTTTACCTCCTACTCGATTGCCCCCTCTAAGCCCTTATAGCCCTTTTCCCAGCATTTTCCCCTCCTCCTCCTCCTCCCCGCCCCCCCCGAGCCGTAAAATGATACGGAATCTTCCGCAAAATAGATTTATTTTGCCGCAAAACAATTTTATTTTGCGGCATTATTATGTCCAATCATCGGCAAAATCTGCAACATTACAACAATATAGCATTCTTATCCCCCTCCAACACCCTACCTTTTTGAAAAGTCTCCTCAGGGACAGGCCCTCGGGGTGACCGATGAAGGGCGGAGAACGGCGTGCGATGTAGACAAAAGGGACGTCGGGAAGACAAAAAATGCGTTTTGTAGCCCTGCCGGTGAGGGAAAAACCGTAAAAATGCCTAAATTTGCGCGGAGTAAAACCCAAAAGTTGAAGGGAAGCCCTTCATCCCCCTCGTCCCTCCGTCACTTTCTCTCCCCACACATACACAAAAAACCAAACCATTGTTTTTATGAGTTCAAATCTCAAAGTCTTCTGCGGTACGAAGTCGAAGTACCTTGCCGAAAAGCTCTGCGACAGCCTCGGCGTCCCCCTCGGAAAGCTCGAAATCACCTATTTCTCGGATGGGGAATTCGAGATTTGCTATCTTGAGAGCGTCCGCAATTGCGATGTGTACTTGGTGCAGAGCACCTTTCCGAGTTCCGACAACCTGATGGAGCTCCTGCTGATGATTGACGCCGCCAAACGAGCCTCTGCCCGGACCGTGAACGCCGTAATTCCCTATTTTGGATGGGCCCGTCAGGACCGTAAGAGCAAGCCCCGTGTGAGCATTGCCGCCAAGCTCGTTGCCAACCTGCTGAGTGTGGCAGGTGTGAACCGCGTGCTGACGATGGACCTCCACGCTGACCAGGAACAGGGATTCTTTGAGGTGCCCGTAGACCACCTCTATGCCTCGAGCATCATGGTTCCCTACATCAAAAGTCTGCAGCTTGAAAACCTTTGCATCGCCTCGCCCGATGTGGGAGGTTCGAAACGTGCCAGCAGCTATGCCAAATACTTCGACTGTCCGCTGATCATCGGCAATAAGACCCGCGCCCGCGCCAATGAGGTGGCTACCATGACTCTCATCGGAGATGTGAAAGACATGGACGTGGTGATTATCGACGATATGGTGGACACCGCCGGCACCATCACCAAGGCGGCAGACCTCATCAAGGCCCAGGGTGCCCGTTCGGTGCGTGCCATTGCCAGCCATTGCATCATGTCGGGGCCAGCCGACGAGCGCGTGGAGAAGAGTGCGCTCGAAGAAATGGTGTTTACCGACTCCATACCCTATCACGGGTCGTGCGGGAAGGTGAAGCAGCTCACCGTCGCCGCCCTCTTTGCCGAGACCATCCGCCGCGAGTTGAACGGACAGAGCATCAGCGACCAATACCTCTTCTGACCGTAGGCGGACCCTAGTGTGCCGTTAGGAGGGGAGAGGGGAATGCCAACGATGTCCTCCTCTCCCTCCCTCCCCTTCCCCAGCGCCCTGTCCTGCCCCTCCCCCGCCATTCCTCTCTACGAAACGATATCCCTAAAAAATATGCGCCGGAAGTTTGTCACCTTTCTCTGGAGTGTTTTTCTGCTCACTGTGGCCCTTGCCGCATTGGGCATGTACAGTATTAGCAAGGGATGGATAGGGTATATGCCCGACCTTGAAGAGATACAGAGCCCCATCAGCAAATATGCCTCGCAGGTTATTTCGGCCGACGGGAAACTCTTGGGAACCTGGTCGAAAAGCGAGAACCGTGTCTTTACGGGGTACGACAGCATTTCGCCCTACGTCTTCCAGGCGCTGATAGCCACCGAAGATGCGCGCTTCTATGCTCACTCCGGCATCGATGCCATCGCCTTGGGAAGGGCTGTTATCAAACGAGGAATACTGGGGCAGAAAAACGCTGGAGGAGGCTCGACCATCAGTCAGCAGCTTGCCAAACAGCTGTATTCCGAAACGGCAAAGTCCACTACTCAGCGTCTGCTGCAAAAACCCATAGAATGGGTGATTGCTGTGGAAATAGAGCGTTACTATACGAAAGAGGAAATCATGACGCTCTATCTCAACTATTTCGACTTCCTGCATAATGCCGTCGGCATAAAGACTGCGGCAAACGTCTACTTCGGGAAATCGCCGAAAAACCTCAGTATCCATGAGGCCGCCATGCTCATCGGCATGTGCAAAAACCCCTCGTACTTCAATCCCGTCCGCAATCCCGAACGCTGTCTGGCACGCCGCAATGTGGTGCTCGACCAAATGGTGAAGGCGGGCTACATCGGTGCCTCGGAGCGCGACAGCCTCGGGGCGAAGGAACTCGGGCTGAACTTTCACCGAGTGGACCACAAAGAGGGCACGGCAACCTATCTGCGCGAATACTTACGGCAAATCATGATGGCCAAAAAGCCCGAGCGCAGCAATTACCAACAGTGGCAGTTGCAGCAATATTATGTTGACTCTTTGGCATGGGAGCATGACGCCCTTTACGGATGGTGCAACAAGAACCGGAAGAAAGACGGTGCGCATTATGACATCTATACCGACGGCCTGAAGATATTCACCACCGTCGACTCGCGCATGCAACGCTATGCCGAGGAGAGTATGTACGGCTATGTGGCCCTTGAGCTGCAGCCGGAATTCAACAAACAGCGGCAGACATCACCGAATTTCCCCTATTCCACGAATCTCAACGCTGCGGACATCAACCGGATACTGCAACGCACCATGCGTCAGACCGAACGCTATCGGAGCTTGAAGGCAGAGGGAATGGACGAAGACGAGATTTTCCGCGTCTTCAGCCAGCCCGTCCCGATGACGGTCTTCAGCTATCACGGCGATGTAGATACGGTGATGACGCCGCTCGACTCCATAAAATACTACAAATCGTTCCTGCGCTCGGGACTGGTAAGCATCGACCCTTCGAACGGACATGTGAAGGCTTATGTAGGAGGCCTGGACTATACGCATTTCCAATACGATATGGCCATGCAGGGCCGTCGCCAGGTGGGCTCCACCATGAAACCCTTTGTCTATGCCCTCGCCATGGAAGAGGGTTATAGTCCGATGGACGTGGTTGCAAATGTGCACCGGACATACTATGTTTCCGGACAACCGTGGGCTCCGCGCAACGGCAGCCATGCACGGTACGGACAGATGGTGACGTTGAAATGGGGACTTTCGCAGTCGAACAACTGGGTGACGGCAGGATTGATGTACCAGATTGACCCCACAGGCAGCAAACTGAAACGCTATCTCGGTAACTTCGGCGTGAGCAACCGCGATATTCACCCCTCCATTTCGCTCTGTCTGGGCACCTGCGACATCACCGTGGCGGAGATGGCATCGGCATACACTGCCTTTGCCAACCGTGGCATGCGCTGCGCACCATTGCTCGTTACACGCATTGAGGACAACGAGGGGAATGTGGTGGCGGAATTCACCCCAAGGATGAATGAGGTGATTTCGGAACAGACCAGTTTCTACATGATAGACATGCTACGTGCCGTCGTTGACCAGGGAACAGGCCGGAGGCTGCGCTTCAAATACCAGCTGGAAGGGCCCATTGCAGGAAAGACCGGCACGACAAACAACAATTCTGACGGATGGTTCGTCGGCTTTGTTCCGCGACTGGTCACCGCATGCTGGGTGGGAGGCGAAGAACGCGACATCCATTTCAACAGCATGAGTCTTGGACAAGGAGCATCCACGGCACTTCCTGTATGGGCTTATTATATGAAAAAGGTGTTCCGCAACAAAGCATTGGGATACAGTCCTGCTGAAGAGTTTGAACTGAAAGCGGACAGCATTTCCGCCACCGGCATACAGATTGGAGCCGGAGCGGACGAAGGCGAGGTGGAGCTCACGCCGCCGGAGGGAACCACAGAAGATGTCTTTGACTGAAGCCACACAAAAAAAGCACACACCAAATATGAAATTCATCGCTATTATACCGGCAAGATATGCCTCCACACGTTTCCCTGCCAAGCCACTGGCATTGCTTGGGGGGAAGACCATTGTGCAGCATGTGTATGAGAAGGTCAGCGCAGTGATACCTGACACCTTTGTGGCGACTGACGACGAACGCATTTTACAAGCCGTGGAAGACTTCGGTGGAAAGGCCGTCATCACCTCCGCACAGCATCGTTCCGGAACGGACCGCTGCGAAGAAGCCGCCGCAAAATGCGGCATAACGGCCGAGGTGGTCATCAACATCCAAGGGGACGAACCCTTCATACACTCTTCGCAGCTGGAAAGCATAATGGCGTGCTTTGACGACCCTGAAACCGATATCGCAACCTTGGTGATGCCTTTCGACAGGAAGGCGGATTTCGAAACGCTCCACAACCCTAACTCTCCGAAGGTGGTGATAGGAAACGATGACCGTGCGCTCTACTTTTCGAGGAGCGTCATCCCCTATATTCGCGGAGTGGACGAGCGCGAATGGTTGAAGACGCACAGCTATTATAAGCACATCGGACTATATGCCTACCGCCGTCAAGTGCTGAAGCAAATCACCGCATTGCCCACAGGAACGCTTGAACGGGCCGAAAGTCTGGAACAGCTCAGATGGCTCGAAGCAGGCTACCGCATAAAAGTAGGATATACGGATATTGAAACCATCGGCATTGACACCCCCGAGGATTTAAAGCGGGCAGAGGCTTTCGTAAGAAGTCTAAAAGGGTGTGCTGTAAATTAGTTCGGTAAGTTCCCCCCCCCCCTTGATATAGTCAAGCCAAGGAAATCCCCCCCTACAGGAAGTGCGCTCTTTGCAGAGAGAAAAATACAGCCTTTTCTTGTCTGAACGACAAAATTGTGATATCTTTGCACGGGCGATGTAACGGAACATCCTGTGAAATGAGCCGCCCTAGCCGCAATGCTCCCCAAACAGCGAGACGAAGAGCTGCTGTTGCAGCCCACAAACCAGAAACCCACTGCGCGAAAATGATACGAAAAACAATATTAATCCTTACCCTTGCCACAATTGCCACCCTCAGCCTTACAGCCCAAAAACTACAGGTGGGAAGCTATACCTTCAAGGACGGTAGCGTATATACAGGGGACATGACGAACAACAAACCCAATGGTAAAGGACGCACACAGTTCACCAACGGCGATGTCTATGAGGGCTTTTACCTTAAGGGTAAGCGTAATGGCGAAGGCTTGCTTATTCTTGCCGACGGGGAAAAATACCAGGGGGCATGGTTCAATGACCAGCAACATGGCAGGGGTACCTATTATTTCCTGAACAACAACCGTTATGAAGGCCTTTGGTACCGCAACCACAAAGAAGGAAAAGGCACGATGTATTATTACAACGGCGATGTATATAGCGGAGAATGGAAAGCTGACAAACGCAACGGCGAAGGCACCTACACTTATATCTCTGGAGCATACTACAAAGGACATTGGGTAGACGACAAGAAACAGGGTAAAGGTGTCTTCGACTGGCACGACAATTCAAAATACGAAGGTAACTGGGCCGACAACATGCGCAACGGTTTCGGCACGTTCTACTATGCCGACGGTGATGTCTACACCGGCGAATGGCGCGATGACAACCAGCACGGAAAAGGGATTTACAAATTCCGTAATGGCGACGTCTATGAGGGCCAGTATCAGGCCGGTGCACGCACGGGAGAAGGCGTCTTCACCTTTGCCAATGGAAATAAGTATGTCGGACAGTTCGTGGACGGCGAACAGTCCGGACGTGGTGTCTTTACCTGGAAAGGGACAGCCACTTATAATGGAGAGTGGCTGCACAACAAGCCACACGGAGTGGGCGTTTACAAAACAAAATCCGGCGATGAATATAACGGAGAATGGGTAAACGGGCTGATGGACGGCGAGGGAATCCTGCGTTCCGCCAATGGCGACAGGTATAAAGGACGTTTCAAACAAGGACTGAAGCACGGAAAATGTATTGAAATACTTGCCGACGGCACACGCTTCGAAGGATACTATAATGAAGGCGAGCGTGACGGAAAATTCGTGGAATACGACAAAAACGGCAACAAGACTGCATCGGGAAAATACGTAAACGGCCGAAGGGAGACGAAATGAGGAGAGCGATTCAGCATTTATAGAACACCCTTCAGAATTGTTGTCAGGGATTCCCCTCCCTCCCTTGCATTTCATATGTCCAAAACCTAATCAAAGAAATACTATGGTAAAGAAGACCATCAAGGATGCTGTACAGAAAAAGTCTGCACCCAAACTCAAAATCGTCAGAAAGGACGCCTGGTTAGAGCCGTATAACGATGCTATCCAGGGACGGTACGACTATGCCAGGCGAAAAATGGAGGAACTTGCAAATGGCAAGACTTTGAAGGACTTTGCAAGTGGACACCTGTATTTCGGCCTGCACCGCACACCCCGTCAGTGGGTGCTTCGTGAGTGGGCACCAAATGCCACGGAAATCTACCTCGTCGGAGAGTGCAACGGTTGGAAGGAACTACCTGAATATGCCTTCAAGCGTCTTGGCGACAGTGGAAACTGGGAACTCAAACTCCCCGCAAAGGCCCTTCACCATGGCGATTTGTACAAGCTCTCCGTACATTGGGAAGGCGGACAGGGAGAACGCATTCCTGCTTATTGCACACGGGCGGTACAGGACGAAAAGACCCATATCTTTTCCGCACAGGTTTGGGCGCCCGAAGAGCCGTACGCTTTCAAGACCAAAAAATTCAAGGTCAACAAGGACCCTTTGCTTATCTACGAGTGCCACGTCGGGATGTCGCAGGATGCAGAGAAAGTGGGAACGTATAACGAATTCCGTGAGAATGTCCTGCCGCGTATAGTGAAGGATGGCTACAATTGCATTCAGATTATGGCCATCCAGGAGCATCCTTATTATGGCTCCTTTGGATATCATGTCAGCTCCTTCTTCGCCGCCAGCAGCCGTTGTGGTACGCCGGACGAGCTGAAGGCCCTCATTGACGCTGCTCACGCACAGGGCATAGCCGTGATTATGGATCTTGTACAGAGCCATGCTGTGAAGAACGAAAACGAGGGCCTCGGAAACTTTGCCGGCGACCCCTCGCAGTATTTCTGTAAGGGCGACCGTCGCGAACATCCTGCATGGGACAGCCTTTGCTTTGACTATGGAAAAAACGAAGTCATTCATTTCCTCCTTTCCAACTGCCGATATTGGCTTGAGGAATATCGTTTCGACGGATTCCGTTTCGACGGGGTGACGTCCATGCTCTATTACAGCCATGGGCTGGGACAGGCTTTCGGAGGCTATGGCGACTACTATAACGGCAGCCAGGATGTGGATGCCATCTGCTACCTTACGCTTGCCAACGAGCTCATCCATCAGGTTAATCCCAATGCCATCACCATTGCCGAAGAAGTGTCCGGAATGCCCGGACTGGCACTGCCCTTCAAAGACGGCGGTATGGGATTTGACTACCGCATGGCCATGAATGTGCCGGACTATTGGATAAAGACCATCAAGGAACTGAAGGACGAAGACTGGAAACCTTCCAGTATCTTTTGGGAACTTACCAACCGCCGTGCCGACGAGGCGACGGTTTCGTATGCCGAAAGCCACGACCAGGCACTCGTTGGAGACAAGACCATCGTATTCCGACTGATAGATGCCGACATGTACTGGCATTTCAAGAAGGGTGATGAAAACTTCATGGCACATCGTGGCATTGCACTTCACAAAATGATTCGCCTGGCGACGGCTTCAACCATCAACGGCGGATACCTCAACTTTATGGGAAACGAGTTCGGACACCCAGAATGGATAGATTTCCCAAGAGAAGGAAACGGCTGGAGCTACAAATATGCCCGCAGACAGTGGAACCTTGTTGACAACAAGGAACTCTGCTACCATTACCTCGGAGATTTCGACGAGTCGATGATTAGACTCATCAGTGGCGTCAAGAAGTTCCAGAAGACACCTGTGCAGGAAATATGGCACAACGACGGTGACCAGGTGCTGGCATATTCGCGCGGAGACCTCCTCTTCTTTTTCAACTTCTCGCCCAACCGTTCGTACACTGATTACGGCTTCATGGTGCCTCAGGGCGATTATTCCGTAGTACTCAATACCGACGACAAAAAGTTCGGGGGCTTCGGATTGAACGATGACAGTGTGAAACACTTCACCCTCTTCGACCCCCTGCTTGCACGCGACGGGAAAGGATGGCTCAAGCTCTATCTCCCGGCACGCTCGGCAATGGTGCTGAAGAAGAATGCCGTTGCTGAAGATTCAAAGGAACAAAAGACTGCTTGTAAAAGGCAGAAGAAGTAAATGGCGAATTGTTTTAAATGCAAACCGAATGACCTCCGAAGGGCACACTTTATCGTAGCTGTGCTCTTCGGAGCATTTGCATACTTCTACACCGTCACATTGCAAGGAGAAAGTGTGCTGGCATGCCTCCGACAGTTTGCTACTTCTGCCGAAGGGTCAGAACGGCTGCTGCTTGTGGAGCCGTGGCATGTGGGGGGAGTGGCCATGGCATCTGCCATGCTGGCTTCGGCCGTTTTGCTCAAGTGTATGCCTTTGCATGTTGCAAACGTAGATTGGCGAAAGGTGCTGTGGGGCACTTTTGCTGCCATGTTCCTGTTCTGCTTGCTGACAAGCCCCTTAGAAGAGCGTACCATTGAGCTGCGGATGCAACGTCTCAACCAAAAGGGGGAATATGCCGAAGCTCTGAAAACGGGGGCTACACGTGAGAATCCGTCCACTGCAATCCTGCACGAGCGCATGGTGGCTTTGGAGCATCTTGGCACGCTTGGTGAGGATTTCTTTGCCTTCCCCCTGGGAAAGGAAATACCCGCAGTTACTTCCCGTTTCGCTTCCGTTTCATCCTCAAGAGTCCGTCTCGGGTTGCTCCTCGCACGCGATTTGCAGCATTTGGGGAAAATCTGCAAGCATCTCCCTGCCGACTCCCTGCAACAGGCTGAAAAGGAGGCCCTTGTCCTTTACGCCCATACGTGGCTGCATGCTGATTGTTGTTTTTCGGATGCCGCCATTGAAGCCAATTATTTGGATTTCCAGCATATGAGAAAGGAAATCCGTAGGGAACATCACATCTCGGGCCACCATTCAATCATTGAGACCAACCTTATGCGCGAGGCATACGGCCGGACATATTGGTATTACTATTATTATGGACAACGTAGATAACCATCTGTTTAGGCGAGATGTGCTTGATTTTGTCAGCACATCCACGCAGTTTTGCATTTATCTTGAACAATGTGAGGGCGAAGAGCGCGGAGAGTTTTCGCGAAGCATGCAGCAAATGCTCCCTGTGCTGTATTACCGCGCTGCATCCTTGACCGACATCGAAGAGTGTTATGGCTATGTCCAAGGCATAGTCACCGAGCAGGATTACGAGTTTGTGCGACAAAGCATCGCTGCAATTATGAGGGACGAGGACGACTTCCTTGATGTCTGGCATCCTGACTTCCAGTATTCCGAAATGCCCCTTGTGACTACAGTGAGCGAATCGTTGGCAGACTGCTACCAGTCGCTCCGCAATATGGTCGAAACCTTCCGTCAGGAAAACGAAGAGGCCATGCAGGTGACACTGTACGAGTGTCTACAGGATTTTTCCGAACGTTGGGGACTGCGCCTGCTGGGGGCTTTGATGGCCTTGCACCAGCACATTCAAAGCGGTAATGTCGATGAACTCTAAACCTAATTTTCCAATGCAATCATTCTTCTCCAAAACGGACAAGGAATATATCACACATTTACAGCGCTATGTCTTTGAGGGCCGCATCGAAGTGGTTAACAGTGAAAGGGAAACTTTGAGGGCTGTGGAATATCTGAGAAAATGCAAACTGTTGGGCATTGACACCGAAACCAAGCCTTCCTTCAAACGGGGAGTGCAGCATCAGGTGGCGCTCTTGCAGGTTGCAACGGAGGACAGTCTGTGCTTCCTCTTCCGCCTGAACTTCATCGGCTTTCCTTCTTCCCTGAAGTCCATCCTTGAAGACCCCACCATTCATAAGGTCGGACTTTCTCTGCACGACGATTTTAGGATGCTCTCGCATCGGACAGAGGAGTTCCGTCCTGCAGGGTTTACCGATATCCAACATATCGCTGTCGGGATGGGGATTGAAGACCTCAGCCTGCAAAAACTCTATGCCAACATCTTCGGACTGAGGATTTCAAAAAATGCGCAGCTCACGAACTGGGAAGCCGAGGTCCTCGACGAAAAACAACGGGTATATGCTGCCACTGATGCCGATGCCTGCATACATCTTTACAAGACAATGAGCGAGCTGCACCGCTCCGGGAACTATCGGTTAGTGCAGTGTCCGGCAAAGGAAAACCAAATTAAGGGATGTTCTATAAATTAGCTTGTGATGTGTTCGCGGCTATCGTACCGTAGGTTTTTGGTCTTCATGAGGGAGCGTAACGGGCTACGTAACCGAATGAAAACCAAGAAGATATGGTGCGAGAGGCGTGAAGGCATCCAAGTAAAACATGAACACTGACTTCCCTTGAAAACTAATTTATAGATCAACCCTTAATCAAGATGTTTAAAAATATGACCGATATCGTATTGCGACACGGAAAAACTGAAAGCTTAAAAAGGTTTCACCCTTGGGTGTTCAGCGGTGCCATATACAAGATTGTCCTGCATGGCGAAGAGGAACTGCACGAAGGCGACGTGGTCAGAGTCTTGGAGAGTATCCCCTCTGACAATGGAAGCTTAGAGCGCTTCATGGCATGGGGACATTACCAAGTAGGCTCCATTGCCGTTAGGGTTCTTTCGTTCGAAGACCGTCCCATTGACCGCGATTTCTGGAAAGGAAGATTAGCCGAAGCATGGCAGGTACGCAGGAAACTGAATATTGTCAGGAGCGGCAATACCATGTTCCGGATGGTACATGGCGAAGGCGACAGACTTCCCGGACTTATCATTGATGTTTATGGTGACACAGCCGTCATGCAGGCCCATTCCGTGGGAATGCATCATGTCAGGAACATCATAGCCGATGTGATTGGAGAGGCTACAGAGGGACAGGTTCGTAATGTGTATTACAAATCTGAGACTACCCTACCCTACAAGGCACAATTGGAGGCCAAGGATGGCTTCATTCTTGGAAACACGGATATAAATGTCGCCGAGGAAAACGGTCTAAAGTTCCATATCGACTGGCTCGAAGGACAGAAAACGGGATTCTTTGTGGACCAGCGCGACAATCGTGCCCTTGTTGAGGAATATGCAAACGGAAAGAACGTCCTGAATATGTTCTGCTATACGGGTGGTTTCAGTGTATATGCCATGCGTGGAGGAGCAAAGAGCGTTCATAGTGTCGATGCCTCAGCCAAAGCGATAGAACTGACAAATGCCAATGTGGCATTGAACTTCCCTGACGACCATCGTCATGAGGCTTTTTGTGAGGATGCCTTTAAATATCTGGAACGTGCCGGAGGCAACTACGACCTGATTATTCTTGACCCTCCCGCCTTTGCAAAACACAAGGATGCACTCCGTAACGCGCTGAAGGGATATACCCGTCTGAATGCCATTGCATTCAAGAAAATCCGTCCGAGAGGTGTGATATTTACCTTCTCTTGCAGCCAGGCTGTAAATAAGGAACAATTCCGTCTTGCGGTATTTACAGCGGCAGCACAAAGCGGCAGACATGTGCGGATCTTGCATCAGCTTCACCAACCGGCTGACCATCCCATAAACATATACCATCCTGAGGGAGAATACCTTAAGGGGCTGGTGCTGTATGTAGAATAGAGACGGATTTTGTCCAGAAAAAATATGGTTTGACAGGGTCAAACCTATTTTCTGATACCTTGGTGTCACACCTTATCGAGACTGAACCGGAAACTACAGACTATACTTCTTGGGATATCTGAAGACAATGCCTCCTATGGCCACAAAGGCTAAAATGAAGTTGTAGTAAAGGTTGGGGATAATCTCCACAGGATTTAGTCCTGTCAATCCGGCAGCAATCAGCAGTTGTGCCCCATATGGCAGAACGCCCTGGACCACACACGAAAAGGTGTCGAGCAAGGATGCCGTCTTGCACCGGTTCACCCCGAACCTTTGTGCAATCTCTGCACTTATCTTTCCTACAGACAGAATGGCGATGGTGTTGTTTGCCGTGCAGCAGTTTGTCAGGCTCACCAATGCGGCAATGGCTGTCTCTGCACCTCTTTTCCCCTTGATGCGACGTGTAAGATGGTAAATGAGATATCCTATACCTCCACCACGGCGTATCAGTTCCATCAGCCCACCCGCCATCAAGGCCACAAGGATGGTTTCTGTCATGCTCTTCATACCGTCTGCCGATGCCCCCATTGCCGTCTCCACGGAAAGGTCACCTAACGCCAGACCCAATATCACCGCCATGATGTTACCTGCGGTCAGCACGACAAGCACGTTCACGCCTCGTGCCGCAGCAATCAGCACACAAAGGTAAGGCAGCATTTTCAGCCATGTCCCTTCCGGCAGCGAGCCGAATCCCGCAACCGAGAAGTCTGCACTGCCGGACGAAAAGGCAATACCCTGGAACAGCAGCACGAAGAAAGTCATTATTGCCGCCGGGACAGCAATCCGCACATTGGCCTTGAACTTGTCAGACAATCTTACGCCCTGGCTACGTGTAGCCACAATCGTTGTGTCAGAAATGAAACTGAGATTGTCGCCGAAAAACGCTCCACCCACCGTACTTGCCACCAACAGGCTCATCGGCATCCCTGTAGGTTCTGCCATCCCTGCCGCAATAGGAGCAAGTGCAACAATGGTACCCACACTCGTACCTATACTGATGGAAATGAAACATGCTGCCAGAAACAGGCCCGGAAGGACGAGTACATTGGGCAGAAATGCCAATGTCAGATTTACTGTCGCGTCTATTGCACCCATGGACTTTGCAATCTGTGCAAAGCTTCCGGCAAGCAGGAATATCCAAAGCATCATCAAGAGGTTTCTGTCACCGGCTCCCGTGCTGACAGCCTCAATCCTCTCACTTATCGTTTTGCCCCGGCTTATGCATACTGCATAAATCAACACGATTGCAAAAACCACCACAAGGGGTACTTTATAAAAGTCTCCCCAAGCAATGCCGAAAAAGGCAAACAATGTTGCCATGAGAATTATCGGGCTCAATGCCAACAGTCCGTTTTTATGGCTCATCTTTTGTATGTGTAAATATGTGAATTGTAAATCTTTGCATGTTTATTCTGCAAAATTACGTTATTGCCCATAATTTTCAGCCAAAAAGAATTAAAATTCCATAGAAGCATGTTTGAACAAGATACAATTTGTGCTGTGGCCACTGCAGCCGGCGGAGCAATTGGCATTGTTCGCATAAGCGGTCCTGATGCCATAGCAATTGCCGACAAGGTCTTTCAAGGGAGAGAGTCCCTTTGCGGAGTCCGGAGCCATACCCTTCATTTCGGACGCATAGTGACAGCCGATGGCGGTACACTTGACGAGGTGCTTGCAAGCGTGTTTAAGGCTCCCCACAGCTATACAGGAGAAGATTCCGTGGAATTCAGTTGCCATGGTTCAAGATTCATCCTGCAGGAGCTTTGCCGTCTGCTGGTTGCACATGGATGCAGAGGGGCGGAACCTGGAGAGTTTACCCGACGGGCATTCCTTAACCGCCGCCTCGACCTGGCACAGGCAGAGGCCGTTGCCGATGTCATCGCCTCCGACAGTGCCGCCTCGCACCGCCTCGCCATGCGGCAGATGCGTGGAGAATACAGTTCCGGACTCAAGGCTCTCAGGAACGAACTGACGGAACTTGCCTCACTGCTGGAACTTGAACTTGATTTTTCCGATCATGAGGACCTTGAATTTGTGGACCGTGAAGTCCTGATGGACAAATGCCAACATCTTGAAGACGAGATTTCGAGCCTTGCAGACACCTTTTCTGTTGGCAACGCCATCAAGAACGGTATTTCCGTAGCCATCATCGGCTCGCCGAACGTCGGAAAAAGCACATTGCTCAACGCCCTTGTACACGAAAACCGCGCCATTGTCAGCGAGGTGCAGGGTACCACCCGCGACACGGTCGATGCAACGGTCACACTCAGTTCCCACACCTTCAGGTTCATTGACACTGCAGGCTTGCGCAAGACGGACGACGTGGTCGAGCAAATGGGCATTGAACGGAGCATAAGGGCGGCAAAGGATGCACAGATTGTCCTTCTGCTATCCGACGGGAACAGCAGTTTTCCTGTCTTTGTGGCTTCCGAAGGACAGACCGTAATCAAAGTCCTTACAAAATCGGACATTGCATCATCCCACGGCAGCCCCACCACCGGAAGTGCCTCCGAAGATGCCCCACCCTGTCTGTCTGTTTCGGCATTGAAAGGACGCGGTATGGACACGCTCGAAAACACACTCGTCAGGGTGGCCGACAGCCTCTATGCCTCAAACTCTTGCGATATCATCGTCACAAACATCAGACACTACCATTCGCTGCTGAAGTCCAAAGCATCGCTCCAGCGCGTTTCCGAGGGTCTCCGGCAGGGTATCCCCAGCGAATTCGTTGCGCAAGACCTCCGGCAATGCCTGTCTGCGCTTTCCGAAATACTTGGAGGAGAAATTGTGGCGGACGATATTTTGGGAACTGTTTTCTCGAAATTCTGCATCGGTAAATAGACCGCCCGACCATACTTGCATATCGATTTTATAACTGCTTATAAGCCACCATTTTGGTGGCTTTTTTCGTTTTAACACTTTCCATTTGCAATTTGTTGCTACCAGTTTTTAGAGGTAACTTTGGCTCAAATTTCGTTCCTGCGTTTCAATCGTGCGACCAATTGGAATGGAAAAACGCTATGTTGGACACCTCGTGAGAAATACTGAGAATCCTCCATTATGCGACACCACCGCCATGTAGGGAACTCGTGAGAAATACTGCAAATATCTGATAAAGTCTGAGACAAAATCGAGGACCTCTTCTATCAAAAACCATTAGAATTGTCAAGGCAAAATGGAGATAATTAAAGAATGTGGAGTATGCGGAAAAGAGTTCGTTGCTACCAAAATGTCGTTCAAATACTGCTGCCGAAGGTGTGAGCGTGTCGCATCTCGGAGAAGAGAGGCTGAAAAGAAAAAGAAGGAGAAAGAAAATGCCGAATCTCTTCGAAACGCAGAGAAGAATAATTCTCTGCGAGATAAAGCATTCTTATCACCAGAAGACGTGAGCGTTCTGTTTAACGTTAGCCTTCCGACTGTATATCGCTATTTCCAGACGGGCTTAATCAAAGCTGTTAACCCAAGTTTGACAATCTAAAGGCCGTTCTTATTGCTGTTCAGTCATTTACATTTTTCCGTTTGCCTTTCTGGGTACTACAAACTTTTTGGAATCTGTATTTTTCTGA
>SAMEA3663097__coassemble_729_pt1 | contig 15433 bp, 14 predicted proteins | sample SAMEA3663097__metabat2_low_PE_001 | metagenome-assembled genome bin SAMEA3663097 (sample SAMEA3663097) | pig gut metagenome | biome: pig gut; feature: pig-associated habitat; material: faeces | place: France | collected 2012 | reverse complement strand
CGACAAGCCGAGAGCCATCAAGTTTACTTGGATGGCCGAGGTGCGAAGGAGGAAGGCGAAGCCATGGAGGAAGACGAAGTCAACCGACGACATGAGGGAGACGCCGTGCCGCAGGTCGACAAAGCTGCCGTGGAACGGATACTGCAGGAACGTCTGGGAGCACAGCGCATCCTATGGCTCCACCACGGTTATCTCGCAGGCGACGACACCGACAGCCACATCGACACGCTGGCACGGCTTTGTCCCGATGATACCATACTCTACGTCAGATGCGATGACAGCAACGACGAACACTATCCTGAACTCAAAGCCATGGAAGCAGAACTCACGGCTCTGCGTACTGCCGAAGGCAAACCCTTCAGGCTCATCCCGCTGCCTATGGCCAAACCTTGCGTGGAGAACGGCGAACGACTGCCGGCAACATATGCCAACTTCCTCGTCATGAACACTGCGGTGCTCGTACCCACATATGCACAGGAGAACGACGGACTTGCACTGCGCAAGGTGGCAGAAGCATTTCCCGGACGCGATGTCGTAGGCATCGACTGCCGACCGCTGATTGTACAGCACGGAAGCCTGCACTGCTGCACCATGCAGTATCCCCGAGGTGTCTACCAAAGACCGCAGGCAAAATAAAGCCGGTGCTCACCCCCAAAATTAACCGTCGGGCACCTCACCACATATCTTTCACACATCAAGCACCAGTCTTTGGCATTATACTCCCGAGCAGGGAATTCCGACATGGACCACCATACATCCACCCATTACGACGAAGAACTCACATCCGCCGGCATCCGCGTCACCGCGCTCCGCAGCCTGATATGGCGCACACTGCGGCAACAGATGCGCAATGCATTCTCGCTTGCCGATGTGGAAAACCTGCTCTTCACGGTCGACAAGTCAACCGTCTTCCGCACACTTACCCTGTTTTCCGAAGCACAACTCCTGCATCTCATCGACGACGGTTCTGGGAGCCAGAAATACTGCATCTGCCAATGTCACGATGACGGACACCATCACGGACACGTACATCTCACATGCATAAAATGCAGGAGGACATGGTGCCTCGACGAAGTGGACATTCCTGCGGTGGAAATTCCAGGAGATTTCATGGTTCGCGAAACGGAATATGTGGTAAAAGGCATCTGTGCAAAATGCCGGAGGATGATGTAGGGGGCGGCGGGGCTTCCACCTTCAATCATAATACGATTTCATGAAAACACAGATGTTACGGAAACTGTTGCTGACACTTTTGCTGGGCGCAGCAACCTCCTTCTCACTTGCATGGGGCGAAGCCGGCCGACACCAGTTCACAGTCACCCAGACCAAGGATATCTACGAAAGCATTGCCAAAGCACGCAGTCTGCCGGCAGGTGACACGGCATATATCCATTTTGCGAAGGGGACCTATGCTTTGGAAAGACCCATCGTGTTCACTGCCGACGATGACAGGCCGATGGTATTTGAAGGAGACGGCGGGGAGAAACCCGTCATCAGTGGCGGCATACGGCTCACTGGCTGGGAACGCACCAAAGAGGGCTGGTGGCGATGCCGGGTGCCACAGGCAGGAGTATACAAATGGTGCTTCGAACAACTGTATGTCAACGGCAGACGTGCCGTAAGGGCGAGGACACCGAACGAAGGGTGGTTCGAACTCGATGACATGCGGGAACATGTTGCGGCAAGCGGAAGCGGACGCATACAACCGCTGGCTGCGCAGACGATGACCACACGCCCGGAACACCTTGCTACATTGCGGGGAATTCCGGAAACTGAACTGGCTGACGTACAGGCAGCCTTCTTCTACAAATGGGACTATTCTCGCTCCTTCCTCCTCTATGCCGAACCCGACTCCGGACGCTTCTACACTGTTGGCAAAGGACAAAAGCCATGGAATCCCATCACAAAAAACACCCGATTCTTCCTTGAAAACTACCGTGCGGCACTTGATGCTCCGGGAGAATGGTTCCTTGAAAAGGACGGTACGCTAATCTATATCCCTTTGCCGGGAGAAGATATGCAGACGGCCGAAGTCTATGCTCCCGTTCTGGAACGGCTCGTTGAAATCAGAGGTACCGAAAACAGGCATGTGAGCGACAAACAGTTCCGAAACCTTTGTTTTGCACATACGGCCTACTATACCCCGAAAACGGGGGTGCCCCCACAACAGGCCGCTGCAAACATCGATGCCACCATTCAGGCTGACTGTGCAGACCGCATCGTGATTGAAGACTGCGAGATACGACACACCGGAAACTATGGCATATGGTTCCGCAAACATTGCAAGGACAACGTCATCAGCCGCAGCCTGCTCTACGACCTCGGCGCAGGAGGAATAAAGGTGGGGGGCTCCTATTGGAAGGAAAATGAAACAAACGTTACGGGCGGCACTATCATCGACAACAACATCATACGGCATGGCGGACTCTTCTTCCCGTGTGCGGGTGGTGTAGTGTTACTCCATACCAGCAACAACCGTGTCACGCATAACGATATAGCGGACATGCGCTACTCCGGCGTGTCGGTGGGATGGGTATGGGGATATTCTGCCAGCCCGTCGGTTGCAAACATCGTGGCATACAACCACATCCATCACCTTGGATGGGGACAACTCTCCGACATGGGGGCCGTATATACCCTCGGAGTCTCTCCCGGCACGCGCGTGGAGCGCAACGTCGTACACGATGTATATTCTTACGGCTATGGCGGTTGGGGACTCTATATGGACGAAGGGAGCACAGGCATCGTAATGTGCGACAATCTGGTATACCGATGCAAAAGTGGCGGGCTGCACCAGCATTACGGCAAGGACAACGTTGTCACAAACAACATCTTCGCACACAGCATCCTTCAGCAACTGCAACTTACAAGGGAGGAAGACCACCGTTCGATGACCTTCACACACAACATTGTATCCGTCGACCAGGGAAACATCTTCAAAGGCCCGTGGGACAAGGCGGACGTGGATATGGACTACAACTGCTACTACGACGAGACCAAGGCCGAGAAGGCATATTACGGCAAGACCTTTGCAGAGTGGAAGAAGCAGAAGGAACCCCATAGCGTGAGTGGAAATCCGATGTTCCGCAACCCTGCACAAGGAGACTTTACATTCACCTCCCTACGCACTGCCAAAGCCATCGGTTTCAAGCCTTTCGACACTTCCCAGGCCGGAGTATACGGTGACGACGTTTGGAAAGACAAAGCCTCCATGTCACCGTCGGAAATCGAGGCATTTGAGCGTATCGTCAAGTCCGGGCAAGAGTAAACCAAAACCTCTGTTTCCACAATCGTCCCCCCCACAAAAAATGGAGCAGCCTCCCACCCCACATCAGTGGAATGGGAGGCTGTTTTCTTTTTTACTCTACATCGACATCCTTGCGCCTAATGGGTCATTCTTGCCGGAAATAAAAGATGTCGAGGGCATGGGCAATGCCGTCTGAATCGTTGTCGAGGGTGACGAAACGCGCTGCCTCGCGGAGACGCGGAGTGGCATTCGCCATGGCAATGCCCATACCGGCATAGCGTATCATGCCAAGGTCGTTGTCCCCGTCGCCAAATGCCATCAACTGCGCAGGCGAGGCATCCTCAACCTGAAGGATGCGCTTCAAGGCCCCGGACTTGTCGATGCCTGCCGCTACAATCTCCATAAAATTCGGAGTGGAACGGCACACCTCAAGACGTCCCGCAAAGGCGGACTGCAACAGACGTTCTGCCTCGGCAAGTGGACCGGCTTCGCCTACCATCAGGAATTTTACCGGAGGTTGGGGCAGTCGTTGTAAGGTCTGCTCCAAGGCATCGCTCCCCACAACGGGCATGCCGTTGATGGAGGCGTTGCGGACCACATGGTCATTGAAGGGAGCATTGGTGAGGATGTTGCCATCGGCATGTGTGACCAGAGGAAGACCGAGCCGGCGGCTCCATGCACAGACCTCGCCAAGGGCCTCGGAAGGCAGACAGCAGCGATAGAGCAATGCGCTGTCAGAGGCTCTGAAAACCTCACCGCCATTGTACGCCATGATATACCCTCCCCGCGATGCCAGGCGCAACTCTTGGGCTATGGGAGCAATGCCTTCCGGCGGACGGCCACTGGCTATGATGAGCTTTACGCCCTGCTCCTGGGCGGCATAGAGGGCCTGCAGGGTGCGGGGGGTGATGTGCTTGCTGCTGTCGGTGAGTGTGCCGTCAAGGTCGAGGGCTATAAATTTTATAGTGTCCATTGGCTGATGATGCTCCCGGAGAGATGGTGGATGCTGAATGTACCGTCGCAAAGGGTAGCAAAGGTGGGAGGATTGCCGCCCTTGGGAAAGGTAGGGCTACCGGGATTGACGACCAACGTGCCGTCGGTGGCCTGCGTAAAACCCTGAAGATGGGTATGACCGTGGATGATGGCATCGTAACGCCCATGGGGAAGTGCCCCGGCATGATAGTGATGACCGTGCGTCAGGAAGTAACGATGCCCGTCATCGGCAAGGATGGCATAGGTGGCCATGATGTCGAAATGGAGCAACATCTGGTCGACCTCGGCATCGCAGTTTCCACGAACGGCAATGATTTCACCGGCATGAGCATTGAGGAGTTCCACCACCCGCGGGGCATTCATGCCTTCCGGCACACTGTTACGGGGACCGTAATAGAGGATGTCGCCCAAAAGAAGCAATTGGTCATAGTGGCCGGCATCGTAAAAACGGAGTATTTCTTCCAATGGGCCTGGGGCTCCGTGAAGGTCGGAAGCTATAAGATAGCGCATATCAAAAAAACGTTTGGTATGGGGGGCATATGGTTTAGGGGGCATACCTATGACTATGGGAATGCCGCCAAAGCGAAAAAGGCAAAGGTTGTGGCTATCGCAGTTGGAAGTGATAAGGCACGGTAATGCGGGTGCAGGTAGGGCGTCCGTTCATGGTACCAGGTTTCCATTGCGGCATTTCGCGCACCGCCTTCATCACAGCAGCATCAAGAATGGGATGCAGTTTGCGCGTTAATTGAGGTTCGAGTACACGTCCCTCCGTATCAATAATGAAACTTACTTCCACATCGCCCTCAATCTTATCCTTTATGGCCCGCTCGCTATAGATGCAATGGGTGTCAAGGAACCGGATAAGCGCCTTCAGCCCACCAGGAAAGACAGGCATTTCTTCCACTGCTTTTGTCGGAATCAACTGCGGGCCTTCCACAGGGAGCGTTTCATCTGCCTGCTGATGGTCGGCGGCACGGTCGGTAATGGTGTTTTCGGGCACGAAATCGCCCTCATCGGGACCCTTGACGCCTATCTCCGTCGACTGAAGTTCTGGAACGGCATCGTCCACAACCTCCGGGATGTCGTCCACGGCATCGGGCGAGGCATGCGGCACCGCCCTGCGACCGGTGGAAACATAGCGCTCCGTTTCATCGCGAAGCGGAGCAAGTTGTACCACATGCTGCATCTCTTCGGCCACACGGTTTATGGCCCGCCCGGCAAAGACCATGACAACTATCAAAAGAAGCGTAATCAACAGGAAAACACCCCCCACCACCATCAGGGCAAACCGATAGCGACGTCCTGCGCGGGCACGCAGGACGTAAGCCCCGTAAGCACGGTTGCGGCCTTCGAAGACCATATCGCACCATGCACGGCTATATAAAGGTGACACTTTCATGATTCAAGGGGGGGGGAGGCATATGCAACCCATGCCTCTTCCATTTGAAGGAGACACACACCGGAATGCACATAAAAAAAGACATTTCTCCGACACAGCCCAATCCTCCTGACAGAAAAGACAACGTTCCAACAGCCATAACAGTCATACACAGGAGAGACTGCAGGGTGTGAACTTTTTGACAACTCACCGCGGCGTTTTCGCTAACGCTACGGCTTTGTTGCCGGTTTTTGTCCGCTTTTATAGTGCAAAAATACAGCGGATTTCCAAATTATATCGTAATTTTGTCGCATTATTTGAAGATGAAAATGAAAAAAATATTAATTCCCACAGTTTTCTTCACCGTTTGCCATTTGGCCTATGCCCAAGGGGAGAGTTCTGCCATGCGCGTCATGACACTCCCTACGACGGCACACAATGTGGCATTGGGCGGCGAGAACATCACAGCCATGGACAACCAGCCGGGGGTGGGCTTGCACAATCCGGCGCTGCTGGCCGGCACCGACACCCGATGCGCGGCACTCCAGTTCATGACCTATGCAGACGGGGGAAAATGGATGGGCGCAGAATACGCCATGGCCTTCGGCGAAAGACACACCGGTGCGGCATACCTGCACTTCATGGGCTATGGAGAGATGGACGAAACGGATGCTGCAGGAAACGTAATCGGCACCTTTGCACCGAAAGATGCCGTCATGGGAGTTGGCTATTCCTACCTCCTCTCCGACCACTGGGCTGGCGGTGCAAACTTCAAGGCTGCCTATTCGCGCATTGCCGACTTCTCCTCTGCATCGCTTGCAGTAGACCTTGGCCTCAATTATTATGATGCCGAAAAAGCACTGAGCATTTCAATGGTGATGCGAAACATCGGAGCACAGATAAAGACTTACGACGGTGCGGTGGAACGTGTTCCATATAACCTGCAACTGGGACTGACGAAAGGACTGGCCCACTTGCCGGTGGAATTCAACATCACCCTTACCGACCTCACCCGATGGAAAAAGAGCGATTATCTGGCCATTCCAGACACTGACAAGGAAATGCAGAACCAGGACGAGAATCCCAGTCTCAGTACAGGAAGGCTGATGCTGAACCATCTGGTGTTCGGCATTGAAGTGAAGCCACGCGAGAACATTTGGATTGCTGCAGGATATAACTTCCGCCGGGGATATGAACTGCAAGCTGCCGGCAAAGGGCATCTCGCCGGACTTTCGGCCGGAGCAGGCATCAGGCTGCAACGCTTCAGCATCGGACTGGCATGGGCAAAATACCATATGGCAGCGCAATCCCTGATGGGGAATTTCGCCGTTTCATTCTGACGTTTCTGGAATCAAAACGGTAAAAAAGACGACAGCACCCATACCCCCATGAAGATAGAAATCGACGAACAATCAGGCTTCTGTTTCGGAGTGACGCGGGCCATTCAGAAGGCGGAAGAGGAACTCTCGCACAGCGAAAGCCTCTATTGCCTGGGAGACATCGTACACAACGGACGCGAATGCGACCGGCTGCACGAAATGGGACTCCTGATGATCAACCACGCCACCTTCGGACAGTTGCACCACACCAAGGTTCTGTTGCGTGCACACGGTGAGCCGCCTGCCACCTACCGGCAGGCCGAAGCACAGGACATCACCATCATCGATGCCACATGCCCCGTGGTGCTCAACCTGCAACGACGCATCAAGAAGGTATATACCGAACACCCCGAGGCACAAATCGTCATCTACGGGAAACCCGGACATGCTGAAGTGCTGGGACTGGTGGGACAGACCGACGGAACGGCTGTTGTGGTGGCAAACACCGACGAGGCAAAGCACCTCGACCTGCAACGCACCACTTACCTGTTTTCGCAGACCACCAAGTCGGTCGAGGGATTCAAAGCCATCGTCGACTATCTGACGGCACACATCCTGCCACCTGCCGAATTCCACTATGCCGATACCATCTGCCGGCGTGTGGCAGGACGTCTGCCGGATATCCAGAATTTTGCCCGTCGCCATGACGTTATCATCTTCGTCGCCGGAAAGAAAAGCAGCAACGGACGCGTTCTCTATGAAGCATGCAGGAACGTCAATCCCAACGCTTACCATATCGAAGATGCCGGAGAACTGCAAAGGGAATGGTTCGAAAAGGCTGAAAGCGTAGGGATATGCGGAGCAACCTCCACACCAAAATGGCTGATGGAACACTGCGCCGAGCACATTGCAGGGATGGTGTTGTAACCTTCGCCCTGCTCTGTGGCTTCGTCTTGCTCCTCCGCAAGGTTCCCTTGCCCATTCCTCCATTCCCGAAAAACCCTATAACAAAAAAAACAGGAAATTGCAGATACGGCAGGGATACCCTCCGTTGCAAATCCCTTATACCCCCCTTACGATGAACATTGCACTACTGCTTTCAGGAGGCGTGGACAGTGCCGTTGCCTGCCATATGCTGATGGAACACGGCCTGAAGCCCGACCTCTACTATATAAAAATCGGTATGGACGGTGACGATGAACTCACCTGTACTGCCGAAGAGGACCTCGAGATGTGCCGTTCCATCGCACACCGCTACGGACTGCCGTTGGAAACGGTTGACCTGCAACGCGAATATTGGGACCGCGTGGTCACCTATACCATGGACCACGTGAAGCGCGGACTGACGCCTAACCCGGACGTCATGTGCAACCGGCTCATCAAGTTCGGGGCTTTCGAAGAAAAGGTCGGATACCGCTACGACCGACTCTGTACCGGACACTATGCCCGATGCATCAGAGACAACGAAATCTTCTGCGACAACGCTACTGCAGAACCCGAACTCACCCGTCTGCTCCAGGAAAAAGGTTCCGGGGCATCCGGAACATGGCTCGCCACCGCACCGGACCCCGTAAAGGACCAGACTGACTTCCTTGCACAACTTTCGGCACAACAGGTGGAAAAAGTGATGCTGCCGCTGGGACATCTGCTGAAAGACGATGTCCGGCGCATGGCCACTGAGGCACGACTGGCTCCTGCACGCCGCAAGGACTCACAAGGAATCTGCTTCCTCGGAAAAATCAACTATACTGATTTTGTCCGTCGATTCCTCGGAACTCGTACGGGCGATGTCATAGAAATCGACACCGGTCGTAAAGTGGGTGAGCACCAAGGATACTGGTTCCACACCATAGGACAGCGAAAAGGACTGGGACTGGGGGGCGGACCTTGGTTCGTCGTCAAGAAAGACATCGACGAAAATATCCTCTTTGTCTCGCACGGCTACGACAACCTACTGCAATACGGAAGGAGTTTCAACATTGCCGGCTTCCATTTCATCACCGGCGACCCCTGGCCTGCCGAAGGACAAATCGAAGTGACCTTCAAGGTTCGCCACACCGACCGCTGGCGGACAGGCATACTGACACGCACTGCGCCCGACGCAACTAACCCGGAAGGCACCTTCCACATCGACGGAAACGACCCCATCCAGGGCATCGCACCCGGACAGTTTGCCGTCGTCTACACTCCCGACGGACATATCTGCATTGGAAGCGGCGAAATTGCCGTCTGAAATCCCCACTACTCATAGGAAACACACACTCTCTCCTTACATCATGATTGAAGATATACGCTCGGCCATTGCCGCCATCCACTATCCCCAACGTCCGGAAGGGCTCTACGAACCGATTGCATACGTGATGTCCATGGGCGGCAAGCGCCTGCGGCCCATGCTCATGCTACTTTGCTACAGCGTCTTCCGACCCGACTGGCAAAAAGCACTTCCCGCAGCCACCGCACTGGAACTTTACCATAACCACACCCTGTTGCACGATGATCTTATGGACCATGCCGACGTACGTCGCGGGAAACCCACTGTGCACCGCCGGTGGGACGAGAACACAGCTATCCTTTCGGGCGATACGATGCTACTCATGGCAGCCCGACAAATGGCACAGCAACGCATCGGACGACATGAGGAAGCCAACGAATGCTTCCTAAAAAGCGCAATCGAAATTTGCGAAGGACAGCAGTATGACGTGAATTTCGAAAAACGCCACGACGTCACCGAGGAGGAATACATCGAAATGATTCGGCTCAAGACCAGCGTCCTGCTGGGATGCGCGGCAAAAATCGGCGCACTGCTGGCAGGGGCTTCTGACAAGGACTGCAACATCCTTTATGCCTTTGCCGAAAAAATCGGACTGGCATTCCAACTGCAGGACGATTATCTCGACTGTTTCGGCAACGAGCAGACCTTCGGGAAACGTATCGGAGGAGATATCCTTTGCGGAAAGAAGACCTTTATGACCGTATCAGCCATGCAACGCATGGAAAACGAAGCCGACCGTAAGGCTTTTCTTGGCATCCTCGACGCGACAGCCGAAACCCGGGAGGCTGAACGCACAAAGATTGACCTCGTCATCGACATCTACCGGAAACTGGGCATTGCCGAAGTCGCCGACGCCCGCATACAGCAATTCTACGATGAGGCGCACCGCATCCTGCTTACCCTCGATGCAGACACCACTACGTTGTGGAACTATGCCACCTCGCTGCTCGGACGGGAATCCTGATGCTTCCGCAAAGGAAAGCGACACTTCATATTCTTTCAACACCGATGGAATTCATTGATACCCACTGCCATATCTATGGCGAAGAATTCGATGCCGACCGTGCCGAGGTGGTACAACGCGCCGTCGAGGCCGGAGCATCGGCACTTATGCTCCCGAACATCGACGCACGAAGCATCGGTGCCATGATGACCCTCTGCCGCCAGTTCCCTGCCCTCTGCCATCCCATGATGGGGCTTCACCCTACGGAACTTCCGGAAGAGCCAACGCCCGTGCTGGAAATGATGGAACAGTTCATCGCCGATGACCGGAAACTGCCACAACCTATGCTGAAAGCCATTGGTGAAGTGGGAGTTGACCTGTATTGGGACGCATCGCGCCGTGAAGAACAGATGGAGGTTTTCCACCGGCAGGCGCTGTGGAGTTGCCGCTATGGGCTACCGCTCGTCGTCCATTCCCGCTCGGCACATGCCGAACTCATGGAGGTGTTTTCGCCACTGCGAAACCGGTTGTGCGGAGGGGTCTTCCACTGCTTCGGAGGCACTGAGGAGGAGGCACGCGAGCTGCTCGGTTTCGAAAATTTTGTGCTGGGCATCGGCGGTGTCGTCACCTTCAAGAAAAGTCCGTTGCCGCAGGTGCTGCAACGCTGCGTTCCCCTTGAGCGCATCGTCATCGAGACGGACGCTCCCTATCTTGCCCCCACCCCGCATCGCGGCAAACGCAACGAACCGGCATTCCTCACATTCGTCATCCAACGTCTGGCAGAGGTCTACGCCACCTCTCCCGAAACCGTGGCTTCCGTCACCACCGACACTGCTAAACGTATCTTCAGACTCTGAAGTCCCCCCCCAAAAAAAACGCCACCTTCCCCCCATGCCCTATTATATCTCCAACTATTCCGAAGACCGCAGTCAGAACCTCTACAATGCCGTACTTGCACTGCTGAAGGACGAAGGACTTTTCCGTAAGCCCGAGCTCACAGCCAAGGCCGTTGCCGAACGCCTCGACGTGAACCCCTCAGCCATCAGCGCCGCCATCGCCTACAAGACCGACAGCAATTTCAACCGCCTTCTGGCACGACTCAGGGTGCGCGAGGCCTGCTTCATGCTACGGAATAGGAAATACGACGACCTGACGACAGAAGAAATCGGACTGCGTGCCGGTTTTGCTTCAAGGCAGACTTTCTACAACTGCTTTTCGAGGGAGATGATCATGACGCCCCGACAATACCGGAAAGCCAGCGCCGAAGAGAGGGAAAAAGTGGACAGAATGCTACGCATACATCTCTAGGGGTGCTCTATACTCCCATACGATATTATTCCACGTCAAACTCACTACACCTACGTTTCGAATGCGAGCGCAAAGGCCAAACCGACGACAAGCCGAGAGCCATCAAGTTTACTTGAATGGCCGAGGCGCGAAGGGAGGAAGACGTAGTCAACCGACGACAAACCGAGAGCAAGGCGAAGCCATGCTTGCTTGGGTTATCCCGAGTCGTGACAGAGGAAGACTATGTCAAGGAGGAAGACGAAGTCAGCTGTCTGGACTATGCCGAGCGAAAGAAAACGAAGGAAAACCAACCTTATATTCACACCATGATTGACCCCAAGACCCGCAAGAAACTGATTGCCTTGGTACACAAGCAGGTCGTTCCTGCCATCGGGTGCACCGAACCCATCTGCGTGGCTCTCGCCTGTGCCCGCGCTACCGAAAAACTTCAGGCCCTGACCGGGCGCACCGACCTTGTCCCCTCACGCATCGACGTGCGACTCTCAGCGAACATCCTCAAGAATGCCATGGGAGTAGGAATCCCCGGCACCGGAATGGTGGGACTTCCCATTGCCATCGCCCTCGGCGCACTCATCGGTAAGAGTGAGTACGGACTGGAGGTGCTACGCGACTGTACCCCTGAAGCCGTGGCACAGGGACGCAAGTTCATCGACGAAGGACGCATCGACATCCGCTTGGCCACTACCGAAGACTTTGAACGCAGCCATGTCACCCCCGACGAAAAACTCTTTGTCGACATCTGCGCCCACGACGAAGAGGGGCATTGCGGATGCGCCACCATCGCACACGAACACACCCACTTCACGGGATGCGTACAAGAAGCCAATACTAGCATACAGGCCCCCGCTGACCAAGATGCTGAAGAACTGTCTGAAATCCCCGACCTAAACATGCAGATGGTCTATGACTTCGCTACTACCGCCCCCTTGGAAGAGATAGCATTCATCAATGAGGCAGGAAAGCTGAACATGGAGGCCGCCAAACGGAGCCTTGAACACAATTATGGACATTGTCTGGGCAAAGCCATGCACCGTCCCCTTGGCCGTGGTCTGCTGGGCGATACCATCTTCAGCCACGTACTAATGGCTACCAGCAGCGCATGTGACGCCCGAATGGCAGGTGCCATGATTCCCGTCATGAGCAACAGCGGCAGCGGCAACCAGGGCATCTGTGCCACCAATCCCGTAATGGTATTCGCAGATGAGAACCACAACACCTACGAAGAGCGTACACGGGCCCTGATGCTCTCGCACTTGACTGCCATCTACATCAAGCGGCACCTGGGCAGTCTGTCGGCACTTTGCGGATGTGTGGTGGCATCCACCGGAAGCAGCGTCGGAATCACCTATCTTATGGGAGGGAAATACGAGCAGGTTACTGCCGCCATCAAGAATATGATTGCCAATCTAACCGGCATGATTTGCGACGGAGCCAAACCCTCGTGTGCACTGAAACTGACCAGCGGCGTAACCACAGCCATGCTCTCTGCCATGCTTGCCGTACAGGGCGAATGCGTGACAGAGGTGGAGGGCATCATCGACCGCGACGTCGACCGCAGTATCCGCAACCTTGCCACCATTGGTTCGAAAGCCATGAACGAAACTGACCTCTGCGTGCTGAATATCATGACAAACAAATAACACCGGACACAGGGATACGCACAGCACCGGCTCCCGCCGACTACAGGAGAAGCAACCTGCCCTCCCGTCCAGGATTCTCGACAGACATCCAAGACAGGACAAAGCAAAAGCACACATAATGAAAAGCAAGAAAATGACATTTCCCCTTGTGGTGGAACCCTTTCAGGAAGACTACTCGGGACATCTCTCATGGTCGAACCTCGGCAACTTCACCCTGCGCATTGCCTCACTCCACGCCGAGGCACACGGATTCGGCATCAGCTACATGATGAGCCACCGGCGCGGTTGGGTGCTTTCAAGACTTGCCATCGAGCTCCAAGAGCGTCCACGAAGTCTGCAACACTACAGCATCGCCACATGGGTAAGCCGTATTTTCAGACAATTCACCGAGCGCAATTTCGAATTCCGCGATGCCGACGGCTGCATCATCGGACATGGCATCAGCACATGGGCACTCATTGACTACGAAACCCGGCAGCCTGTGAACCTCGAAAACCTTCCCAACGGCGGTTTCCAGGATGCTGTATTGCCCGAGGTGCCTCCCATCGCCCCCTACAGCCGAATCCGGGTGAAGGAACCTTCCGTCAGCCTCCACCACCATTGCGGCATGACGGACCTCGACATCAACGGCCATGTCAACAGCATACGCTACATCGACTGGGTGCTTGACGCATTCCCCCTTGAATGGCACAAGGCACATGCCGTGCACCGCATAGAAGCCGCCTTCGGGCTTGAGGGATATGCCGGAGATGAGGTGGACATCATAGTAGAGGCTGTCGGTGAAAATGCCTATGCCGCTGAAATAAAACGTCAGTCCGACGGTGCCACGCTTGTAAAAGTGATGCTCTACTACCATTGACATCCCCAAAGGGTGCGGCATCATGCCAAGGAAAAACAGGCAGGCCGAGGAATCTGCCCCGACAAACGTCACGGCTCTTCCACATCACCATAATGTCCCCACCCTGTAGGTTATTCCCATCAAAAAAAGCAATACTGTACAGGCTTTGTTTTGCTGTTTCAACAAATCAAAACAGGCTTTTTTCAAAATAAATTGTCTCATTTTACCGTCTTTTTTGCACACCCCCTTGCAATTCTGAGCAAAAAACATCGTAATTTTGCACAGCAAACTTCAAAGTGAGCAATATTTTAGTGCTATGTTATTGAAGTGCTCTCAAAGACAGACGAAGAGTACAGTTAAGTGTTTTTTCAATTGACAGAAGACGGTTGCAGCCTCCCCGCTCCGCACGAAAAGGGACCAAGGGCTGTAACCGTCATTCCATTTTCCGGACATCTCCCCCCCGTTCATTGTGTCTTCAACCCGTTGTATCACCGCTTCGACGGCTACACTGCCGCCGTCACTGGAGTCAATATTGAATCTGTTTACCAGCCCAACTTATGCACATCATCGCCCACATACTTACTGATTTCAGTACGAAATTCGGCATTCCCCGCCAAAGCGGCCTTGTGGAAAGCATCCGTGGCACCATTGTCTTCACCCCTCCCTACCGCAATACAGACGCCCTGCGAGGCCTTGAGGGTTTTTCCCATTTATGGATTATATGGGACTTTTCTGAAGCACATCGTCCGGAATGGTCACCCACAGTCCGCCCACCACGTCTTGGCGGCAACCGGCGAATGGGAGTCTTTGCGACACGTTCACCCTTCAGGCCCAATCCAATCGGACTTTCGTGCGTAAAGATTGAGGGCATCGAACTGAAGACACCACAAGGCCCGGTCATACACGTCAGTGGTGCCGACATGCTTAGCGGGACTCCAATATACGACATCAAGCCTTACCTGCCCATCACCGATGCACACCCAGACGCTTCGGGCGGCTTTGCCGAGGGGACTGCGCAGCAGGAGCCTCTCAATGTGGAAATCCCCGATACTGTGCTTCGGATGTTCCCTGCCGACCGACAAAAAGCACTGACAGAAATTCTGGCGGATGATCCCCGACCACACTATCATGCCGATGCCAACCGCATATACGCCTTTGAATTCGCAGGTATACGAATCCGCTTCTGCGTGGATGACAATATCCGGACACTGCGGGTATTGGAATGAACGTTTTCGTTCAGCCATATGAGCAGAGATGAACTGACGAACGAAGCATGAGCAATGAAGAGCTGACGAACGAAGCATGGGCAGAGCATCGAATTCATTCGAATGCTTTGCCCTGCAAGGAGGAAGAAGGCGAAGCCAATTTGCTCAATCATTGCCATGCGAGGAGGAAGAAGACACAGTTAACCCAAGTTTGACTCAAAAAACTTTTTTTAGTTAATTTTATCGTGCTTTTGTGATGTAAGTGTCTGATACTCAATACCAGCAAGGTG
>SAMEA3663097__coassemble_726_pt1 | contig 15493 bp, 5 predicted proteins | sample SAMEA3663097__metabat2_low_PE_001 | metagenome-assembled genome bin SAMEA3663097 (sample SAMEA3663097) | pig gut metagenome | biome: pig gut; feature: pig-associated habitat; material: faeces | place: France | collected 2012 | reverse complement strand
CGGTACGACCACACTTTACGGCAGCGTCATCGACAGCTATAGCGAGACGTACTATGTAGGTCCCGGCATCTATGCCTATTCGCCCTACGATGTCAGCAACTTCTCGTGCGTGGCGAAGGACATCCGCGTCTACGGAGGCGGAACCTACGGCAACGGCATCTACTATGCCCAGGACTTCACGGAGAACAGGGACGGCACACTGGTACTCCCCGTAGCCCTCCACCTTTACTCGCCCAAGGACAACTGGTTCCTGACGGAAACCTACTACGGCATGTGGTGGGACAACATTGCCAGCGACCTGACCTACGACTACGCACAGCGCACGCTCTACGGTGTATTCTGGAACGAAGACTATACGAGCATCGACCAATTCGGATACATCACCTTCAACGACCCTCAGAAGGGGGCCTTCAAGGCGAACCCCATCGCCAGAATGCCCGAGCGCATCGCCGCCATCACCTCTTCGCCCGACGGCACCCTCTATGCTTTCGGCCGCAGCGGAAAGATGTACACCATCGACAAGGCCACCGGTGAGGCCACCGTCCGCGGACAGGCTGCGCCCGGAGAGATTACACCCTTCTACCAGTCGGCATGCTTCGACGAAACGACAGGCCACATCTTCTGGCACACCATCTACAACGACTGGGGCGACTGGGGCACCTTTGAGGTGGACCCTGCCACTGCCGAGGGCACACTGGTCGGCGACTGCGGTTACGACGGTTCGTACAACTACGACCAGGTGACGGGTCTGACCACCCTTACCGACCCTGCCGACGTGGTGTGCGCGCCATCGCCCGTAACGGACCTTACGGTGTCCATCCTGGGCGATGCCGTGTCGGCGAACGTACACTTCACCATGCCTACCACCGCAGCCGACGGCACTTCGCTTGCCGGAACCCTCACATATAATATTTATGTGGATGGCAAACCCGCCGCATCGGCCGAGGCAGAAGCCGGAAAGGCTGTAAGCGCCCAGGTGAAATTTCCCGACAACGGTACGCACCGTGTGACGGTAAGCGCAGAAAAGGACGGCAACGAGGGTCGCGTGACCGTAGCCGAAGTGGCCAACAGTACGCCAGCCCCCATGCCGCCTTCCGATGTCAAGGCCAGCGTCACCGCAAAAGGTGATGAGGAGAGCACCGTCAGCATAAGTTGGAACGCTCCCTCCACCGACGTGAACGGCGCACAGATTGATGCCGCATCGCTGACCTACAGCGTCGTTCGCCAGCCTGCAGGTGTGGAAGTCTACAGCGGCAACAGCCTCAGCTGCACCGACGTGGTACAGCATGTGGTGAAGCAGGACATCCGCTATGAGGTCAGCGCCACATACAACGGCCTGGTCAGCGAACCAGCCTCATCGAACACACTGACCGTCGGCATCGCTGCCGGTGCACCTTATGAATGCGACTTCAAGGGCGACTGCAGCGACTGGAACATCATCGACGCCAACAACGACGGTTCCACATGGACCATCACCAGCGGACAGGCCTCCTACCGCTACAATGCAGAGCATGCCGCCGACGACTATCTCGTACTGCCTCCCCTCACCCTCGAGGCCGGCGAACTCTACCATCTTGAGGTGACCGCCAACAACACCTCGCTTGTGGAACGTCTGGCAGCCTTTGTAGGAACGGCTCCCGAAGTGGAAGCCCTGCAGACGATGATTATCGAACCTACCGACATCACCTACGAGCCGCGCATCCACAAACTCCGCGGCAACTTCCTGCCCAGCACCACCGGCCGCTACTACTTTGCCGTACAGTGCTGCAGCGACGTCGACATGAGTACGGTCTATGTCACCCACGTCAGCGTAACGAAGACTCCCGGCTCCGCTCCCGCCGCTCCGGATGCCTTCACCGTCACTCCCGGCGACAAGGGTGCCCTCTCGGCAACCATCGACTTCGACGTACCTGCAAAGCGCATCAACGGCCAGGCTCTTTCGGCAGTAGACTACTGTCTGATACGCCGCGACGGCAACGAAGTGGCCCGTCTTGACGGATACGCCCCCGGCCAGCACCTGCAATATACCGATGCCGAAGATGTGAAGGCCGGCACCCATACCTATACGGTTTCGGCCGTGGCAGAGGGTGTAGAGGGCAACACCGTGAGCCAATCGCTCTACATCGGTCTTGATGCCCCCGGTCCCGTACAGCGTCTCCGCGCCTGCGAAGACCTCGACGAACCCGGTACCATCATACTTACCTGGGAACCTCCCACCGAGGGTCAGCATGGCGGATACATCAATCCCGACGACCTCGTCTATTTCGTCTCCTACGGTTACGGTGGCGACGAAGTTTCCACCTACGAACGCACCTACCGCCACAAGCTCGACATCTCGGGCGGACAGACCTACCAGGGCTTCAGCGTCTACGCCGAGAACAGCGCCGGCAGCGGACGCTACGTCTGGCAGACCGTCGTGGCCATTGCCGGTCCTCCCATCGAGGCTCCCGTGGTGGAATCGTTCCCCGGAGTCACCATGAACAGCGGACCCTGGCTCCCGGAAATCGTCATCGGAAATATCGGCGAAGCCTATTGGACACCCTGCGACGGCTCGATGCTTGCAGAAGGAAGCCAGGACAGCGACGGCGGAACACTGGTGTTCAATTCCTCGAAGACGGGAGTGGCCAGCCGCATCATCTCGCCGAAAATCTCCATCTCCAGCCTTTCGGAACCCATGCTCAGTTTTTGGGCATACTACACCGGCGCAAAGGACTCGCTGAAGGTGGAACTTTCGGCCGACTACAGCGAATATGAGACGCTCCTCAAACTGCCTATGGATGCCGAAACACCGGGTTGGCACCGCCACACCTACGACCTGAAGAACTGGAAGGACAAGGGTTTCGTACGTATTGCCTTCCAGGGTGTGAGTGTGGAGACGAGGGAAAGCATCACCGCCTTCGACAACTTTGCCATCAAAGAGGCGTCGGGCTGCGACCTCCAGGCCTCGCTGCTCGAAGGACCTGAAAAGATCAAGGTGGGCGAACGCGGCTATTTCACCCTCGAAGTGCGCAACATGGGCGAAACGCCTGTAGACGGCAGCAAATACACCGTGGAACTCTACAAGGACGGCAAGCTCTGCCACACCGCCAAGGGCCGCAATATAGCCACCGACGGCACCCTCAGCATCATGCTTTCCGACGTGCCGACCATCGACGACAACGAGACCTGTACATACTATGCCGTGGTGAAGGCCGAAGGCGATACCAATGCCGAGAACGACCGCAGCAACGAGGTGAGCGTAGGAATCGTCCTGCCCCACTACCCCTGCGTCACCACCCTCGAGGGTGCATGGACGGGCCACAGCATCCGTCTCGACTGGCAGAAGCCGGACCTTTCAACCATGCCTGCCCAAAGCACCACCGACAGTTTCGAGGACTATCCTGCATTTGCCATCGAAGGCTACGGTGACTGGATTGCCGTAGACCGCGACGGTGCGCGCACCATCCGCATCATGCTCAGCGACATGTTCGCACCGCTCGACTATCTCCACGCCGGCGAACCCATGGCCTTCCAGGTCTTCAGTTCGCTCGAGGCCGGAATCCCCTTCAGCACCTGGGATGCCCGCACCGGCGACCAAATGCTGGTGGCCTTCAAATGCTCCTCGCCCGACCAGGGTGCCACTGAGATTTACAACGACGACTGGCTCATCTCGCCCGCCCTCGACGGCACGGCACAGACCATATCATTCTATGCAAAGACCGGTATGGGCAGTCCCTACGTTCCCGAAAGCTTCGAAGTGCTGGCTTCGTCCACGACGACGGACATCGATGCCTTCGTAAAGATTGGCGACACCTACGACATCGACAATGTCAGCGGTTGGCAGGAAATCAAGGTAACCCTTCCCGAAGGCAGCCGACACTTCGCCATACGCTGCGTCAGCCAGGCCAAGTTCGCCCTCCTCATCGACGACATCACCTTCATCCCCGAAGGTGCCGTACCCGAGGAACTCAGCCTCACGGGATACAATGTCTATCGCGACGGTGAGCGTATGAACGAATCGCCCGTCAACGGCAACACGTGGGAAGACACCACCACAGCCCTTGACGAAATCCACACATACCGTGTAACGGCCGTCTACGACAAGGGCGAATCGCTCTATTCGAACGCCGTCAGCGTGCAGAACACTGCCATCGACAAGGTGGATGCCTGCACTCTGAACATCACCGCCGCCGAAGGCTGCATCGAGATTGCGGGTGCCGAAGCCAGGAAGGTCAGCGTCTACACCCCCGACGGCCGTTGCCGCCTTGCCACACAAGGACGCCGGCAGATGTCCATACCCGTGACGGAAGGCTACTACCTTGTAAAAGTGGATGGAAATCCTGCCGTAACACTCTACGTACGGTAACACACGTCTGACGACAAATTGGGGGACAATCTTTGGACAAACGACCTCCGATCCTTTCTGAAACTGCCCTGAAGGTGGGGCCTCACCTCCCCACTTCCAGGGCTTTATATCAAGGGGTGTTCTATAAATTAGTTTTATTATTTAATTAGGAAGTATTCTTATGCTTGGCTTCGCCTCAAGCTAATTTATAGAACATCCCTCAAGATTACACCCGAAAGAAAGCAACAAGTCCCCGAAAAATCATGGAAGATTCCACCGGGGACAATCCATCAAGAACAAATGACATCAAAACAGAAATTCCGTCTCGTCCTTGCCGCCCTTTCCATAGGCCACTGCGGAGTTTGGGGGCAGACAGCAGCACTCCCCTATAGCGAAGGCTTTGCCAGTCCGGCGGCATTGCAGCATTTCACCGTCATCGACCATAACTCGGACGGCGTGACATGGGACTACCGGTCGGGGGCCGTCGCCTATTCCTACAACGAGGAGGGCTACGATGCCGACGACTGGCTTTTCACGCCCCTCTTCGCCTTCCCGAAAGACTATGTCTACGAGGTGCAGTTCGATGCCAAGGTGTCGGAAGGCTATGCCGAGATTCTCGGTGTCTTCATGGCTTCTGCCGCCAACATCGGCAGCGTGACACGGACCCTGATGCCGCCGAGCGAACTCCTCTCGTCCGACGCCGGGCGCATGCGCTTCCTGTTCCAGCCCGATGGCGATGAGACCTCCTGCCTGGCTCTGCATGTGGGTAGCACCTTTGAGTATGGCGATGTGCTGACGGTCGACAACATCAAGGTGCGCCAGCGTGCCTCGGTACACGCTCCTGCACAGCCTGTGCTCAGTGTGGTTGCCGCCGAAAAGGGAGCCCTGCAGGCCACCCTCACCGTCACCCTGCCTACGACGGCCATCGACGGCACAGCGATTTCCGAACTCCAGACCGTAAACATCTATCGCGGTGATGTATTGGTGCAACAGCTTCCGGCGGCCGCTCCCGGCGAGGTCGTCACCGTGGACGACGTCCCACCCTTCAGCGGCGAATTCACCTACAGCGTATCCGCCGTCAACGAATGGGGCGAAGGCCTCGACGAACGCACCAAGGTCTATGTGGGCGAGGATGCTCCCTCGGCCGTAGAGGCGATGATGCTCGAGGACATCGGCAACAACCGCGTGGCCCTCACCTGGCAACCTCCCACGGTGGGAACCCATGGCGGATATGTCAATGCAGACGGGCTGAGCTACGAAGTGACGGATGCCGGGGGAAACACCTTTACCACCACGGAACTCCGTTACGAGGCTGACGTGGACGTGCCTGCCGGGGGGCAGACCATGACGTGGTTCAGCGTCCTTGCCAGCGGACTGAAGGGCCGCGGCCCGAAGACGGCGTCCGACACCCTGTTCCTCGGAAAGGCGTACACCATGCCCTACTATGAATCGTTCAGCCGCCACGGACTTGACAACGGACCGTGGAATCCGCAGATCAATCCCATGTCGGAGTGGAAGCTCCTCTCATACGGCACCTATACCGACCCTCAGGATGCCGACGGCGGCATGATGGTGTTTGTCAACGGCATCGAAAACGGAGGTGCGAAACTCGAAGGTCCGAAGGTCACCGTCAGCGGCACGCATCCCACACTCCGCTTCTGGATGTTCCACCATCCATTGGGACGCAACGGTCTCTCCGTCATCCTCAAGAGCGGACAGCGGCGTGTGCGACTGGCCCATCTTGATGTCGGCGACACAGAGTACCAGGACGGCGAATGGAGGTGCTACAATATCCCCATCCACGACTATGCGGAATGGGGCGACGTGCAGGCCGTATTCGAGGGTGAGGGCGTGCTCTCCGAAGAGGGAATGAATACCATATACATTGACCACATCGGACTTTTCGACTGGCATGACTTCGACCTCCGCTGCCACAGCCTTGAACCTGCCTTGACAAAGCTCCGTGTGGGCGAGACCAACACCTTCGTCCTCTCCTACAGCAACGAGGGCAGTCATACGGCCGAAGGCTACCGCCTGCAACTCCTCCGCGACGGCAAGGTGGTAGACAGCATCGCAGGCGAAAAGTTGGAACCCGGCGAACTGACCATTGCAGAACTGCATGATACACCCAACGGCGATGCCGGAGCAAACAGCGTGTACAACGCAGAGATTGTATGGGGCAAGGACCTGGAAACGGCTGACAACCGCACCGACGGGGTTACCGTCACCGTACTCCCCGGACTCCCGTTTGTGGAGCAGGTCACTGCGGAAATTGACAGTGACGGATGCCGCCTGCACTGGGAAAAGCCCGAAATGGGCAACTCGCAGCAGGCGGCAGAAACCGTGACAGAGGACTTTGAAAGCTATACGGCGTTCATGACCAACGACATCGGAGAATGGACACTCTTCGACGGTGACGGCCGTCTGACAGCCGGCATACAGAACGGTCATGGCGACTATGTAGAATATCCGCACGTGGGCGAGGCCATGGCCTATCAAGTGTTCAACGCACAGGCTGCCGGACTTTCCACCTCCACATGGGGAGCGCATTCCGGCAATCAGGTGCTGGCATCCTTCACCTGCGGACGCTATGCCCCGAACGACGACTGGCTCATCTCGCCCGCCCTCGACGGCACGGCACAGACCGTAAGTTTCTGGGCAAAAAGTCCTGACCATACCTATTACGACACGAAGGAGACCATCCAGACGCTGGTATCGGCCCAAGGGACTGAAACCACCGACTTCGAACAGGTTGGGAAGGAAATCACCGTACCCGGAAACTGGACAAAACTCTCCTTCGACTGCCCCGAAGGCACGCGCCATTTCGCCGTCCGCTGCACATCGCTCGACCAGTATATCCTCTTCCTCGACGACATCACCTTCTGCAAGGCCGGCACCGACCTCCGTCTGTTGGGATACCATGTGTACCGCGACGGCAACCGGATTACCGCCGAACCGGTAGGCGTGACGGAATACTGCGACAGCGAAATGCCTGAGGGCGACCATCTTTACGCGGTCAGCACGGTCTATTCCACCGGCGAAAGCCGCCAGTCGGCCGAAGTGCTGGTTAGCATGACCGCCATCCGCAATATTACTACTGAAGGTCTCCGCATCCATGCCGTCGACGGCTGGCTAGAGGTTGTTGCCGCTGCCGATACCAAGGTCTGCATCAACGACATGGCGGGACGTCTGATTCACAACGGCAAGGGCAGTGTCCGCATGGCGCTCCCCGAAGGTGTGTATGTGGTGAACGGCCACAAGGTATGCCTCGTCTACTAAGAACCGCGCGTACAAAACGTATGCCCTGACCACTTTCCAGGAGTCCGTCAATCTGGCTTTCGGAGACGGAATACCCATAAAAGTTACGGCCGGTGCCCCTTTGAATCACCCTATAGGGTATTCTTGGGGCACCGGCCATGTATTGAGTCCCAGGCTTACATAACGGAGGAAGACCGAGGGGCAAGGGATTAAAAACAGTCCAAAAGATGAGGTATTACCGTAATAGTAGGACAATTCAAAGAGTACCAAGGTGTTTTTTATCATCACTTAACACATTTTCCAAAAGAAAATCATTAACTTTGCCCTCAATCTGTGGAACTGCATCTCCGGGGAAATGTGGGTTCCACCGCACTTTCCCGACGGAAGTTCCGCTTCATCTTGTTACCTTTTCTTTTCCTACCACCATGAAACCTTTGAGTCTTCATCGTCTCATACTTCTTTCACTTTCGATTCTGCCGTTCTCCCTCCCCGCCCAAACGGTACTTGTGCAGGACGGCAAGCCCGTGGCGCGCATTGTGTGTGCCACCGGCGACAGCATTACCCAAAGGGCCGCCACCCTGCTGCAGGACTTTACGCAACGTGCCACAGGAGCACGTCTGCAGATTTCAGGAAAAGGCAAGCCACGCCACGGAGACATCGTCATCGGAGACCGGACATCCAATGCCGGAGAGGACGGTTTCGAAATACGGACTGCTGACGACGGAACGCTCCACCTCAAGACCGGAGGGGGGAAAGGTGCCATATATGCCGTGGCCACACTCCTCGAACGGCATCTCGGCATCAACTATCTGGCGCGCGAATGCTATACCTTCAACGGTGAAGTCCCGAAGGCCGACGGCACGGCACAACATCCTGCCACGGACATCACCATCCCCCAAATGGACACGGTGGAGACTCCGGCTTTCCGCTACCGGCAGACCCACAGTTATGGGTGCGAAGACCCCGTCTATCATGACTGGTTCAGGCTGGAAGAGCCCCACGAAACCTTCATCGGAAACCTGTGGGTACACACCTTCAACCGTATTCTTCCGGCCAGCCGCTTCGGGAAAAGCCATCCGGAATACTATTCCTTCCTCAACGGCGAACGCCGTCCGGGCGACCATAGCCAATGGTGTCTGAGCAATCCCGCCGTGTTCGAGGCCTGTTGCACCCAGCTCGACAGCATCTTCAAGGCAAATCCCGGCAAAAACCTTATCAGCGTGAGCCAAAACGACGGCAACGACACCTACTGCCACTGCCCCGAATGCATGAAAATCTATGAAGAAGAGGGGGCTGTGAGCGGTGCCTACATACGCTTCATGAACCGACTGGCAGAACGTTATCCTGACAAGCAGTTCAGCACTCTGGCCTACCTCTTCACCTGCCAGCCCCCGAAGAAGACCCGACCGCTGCCGAATGTCAACATCATGCTCTGCGACATCGACTGCAAACGCGAGGTCCCCCTTACGGACAACGCCTCTGGACAGTGGTTCGTCGGTGCGCTGGAGGGATGGAGCGCCATCACCGACAACATCTTTGTCTGGGACTACGGCATCAACTTCGACAACATTGTCAGTCCCTTCCCCAACTTCCACATCCTGCAACCCAACATCCAGCTGTTCGCCCGTAACCACACGACCATGCACTTCTCGCAGGTCAACGGCATCTGCGGCGGTGACTTCGCGGAACTCCGGGCCTATCTGCTCGGAAAGCTGATGTGGAATCCTGATGTCGACACCGATGCCCTGACACGCTCTTTCCTCAAGGACTACTACGGTGCCGCCGACCGCTGGATATACCAATACCTCAAGGTGATGCAGGGTGCCCTGCTGGCTTCGGGCAAGGACCTGTGGATTTACGACAGTCCCATCAGCCACAAGGAGGGTATGCTGCGCCCCCAACTCATCATGGTCTATGACGAACTCTTCGACCGTGCCGAGGAAGCCGTGAAGGACGATGCCGTCCGGCTGCAGCATGTACGCCTTTCGCGCTTGCCGCTGCAATACAGCAAACTTGAAATCGCCCGCACTTCGCCCGACCCGCAACCCGACATCAAGGAACAGTTGGCCCTCTTCGAACAGCGCACGGCGGAATATGGGGTGAAGACCCTCAACGAACGCAACAACCCACCTGCCGACTACTGCCGCCTCTACCGCCAGCGTTTCATGCCTCAGGAACGGAAGAGCCTGGCACTGGGCGCGAAAGTCTACTTCATGGAAAACGCCGATGACCGCAGGGCGGCTGAAAGCGTGCCGGGCACCACGCCGACATCACCCAGCGGCGCACCCGATGCCCGCTACCAGCCTATTGCAGAAACGGCACTCACCGACGGACTCTACGGCGGCACTACATACGTGGAAAGTTGGGTAGGATGGTGCGGAAGGAATGCCGACATCGTCATCGACCTCGGACGCAACTGCGACATCACTACCATTTCCGCCAACTTCCTCCACCAGATCGGAGCATGGATTCTGCTGCCGAAGAGCGTGGAATACCGCACCGCCACCGATGTGCAGGACTGCGGGAACCTCGAAAGCCTGCCCTGGCATCCCTTCGGGCGCCACGACTTTGCCGAGGACCGCGACGGACAGGTAAAGTTCGTGCCGGCAGAAGTGTCGCACGACGGCGGCAGCGTCAAGGCACGCTACATACGCATTCACGTCGAAAGCCTCGGACTGTGCCCCGACTGGCACTATGGTGTAGGATATCCGGCATGGTTCTTCCTTGACGAGGTCAACGTCTTCTAACGCAACTCCTGGTGGAACCTTACACCCACAGCTCACCCTTGCCTATTGTCATGTTTTTCTGAGTATTCCCTATGAAAAACCTTCTTCCGGCTATTTTCCTTGCCGTTTCCATACCTTCTGCAGCCGAGAATCACCGCACTTCGCCCTACCCTTGCGTGGTGGAACAGGGTTTCCTCTACGAAGAGGCCGCCTTCCCATCCTGCCATGCCACCACGGTAGTACAACTTCCTACGGGCGAGATGATGGCTGCCTTCTTCGGAGGCACCTATGAAGGGCATCCCGACTGTTGTATCTGGAGCTCGTGCTACGACGCCTCGTCACAGCGTTGGTCTGCACCTTCGCTGCTGGCCGACGGTATCTACACCGCTGCCACTCGCCGGGCGTTCGACTATGATGCGGACTTCGAGAGCCTCTGCCACCGCGACAGCATATTCAAAAACACCACCTGGACGGCACCGACTCCGCACAGCGGGAAACCGATTGTATCACCCCTCGTGCGGAAACCCTGCTACAACCCTGTGCTCTACTGCCTGCAGGACGGTACACTCGTCCTCGACTACAAAATCGGGAAATGGGTGCAGGACTGGACGGCATGGGAAATCCGCTCCAAAGACAACGGACAAACCTGGAGCCGTCCGCGGCCTCTTGCCGCCGACACCACGCGGAGGTTCACCCAACTGGGTCCTGTAAAGAACAAACCCGAGCTCACACCTTCGGGACGAATCATTGCAGGCTCGAGCACCGAGACGGGAGGGCGCTGGAAATTTCACTTCGAAACGTCGGACGATGCCGGCAAAAGCTGGCAGATGGTGGAGGTGGACTGCGACACCATAGAGTGTATCCAGCCCAGCATACTTTACCTTAACGGCAGGGATGACGAGATGCATCTGAAAGCCATCGGAAGAACGCGTCACGGACGGCTGGCAGAGACGTCGAGCATCGACGGCGGACACTCTTGGACCAGGGTGGAACTGGGCAGTATGCCCAACAATAACTCGGGCACCGACGCGCTGACGCTTTCCGACGGCCGGCACATCCTGGTATACAACGACTCAAGATGCGAGGGTGTCCGCACCCCTCTTAGCGTTGCCATCAGCACCGATGCCACGCACTGGACCAAGATTGCTGACCTGGAGACCGACCACGAAGGGGAATACTCCTATCCTTGCGTGGTGGAGGCCTCTGACGGACGGCTGTGGATACTCTACACCTGGCGCCGGCAACGTCCGGCATATGCCGTAATCGACCTTTCGCGATTGCCTGAGAACCTGCTGAAGGACTGATACGGAACCATTGTGATTCATCATGAAAAACAATATAAAAAACCTATGAAGAACCGATATTTTGCAGCCATTCTCATGGCTCTCTGCTGCATGTTTGCCGTACCTTGCGCACACGCAGCATCGCCCCTTGTGAAGAAAGTCAAGAAGGGACAGGGCATCGAAGTCGTCTATCGCTCCCTCTACAAGGGAAAAGTGCGGCCCGGTGAACTCGTCATGACCGTCATCGGCAACGAAGTGTCGCTGGCCAAAGCAGGTGCAGAGGCCGAAGAAGCCGAAGCCAACGGATGGCTCGTCACCGCCGACTATCAGGACTGGAGCAACCTTTCCACACGCCGGCTTGCCAAACTTCCCAGTGGAAGAGTCATCAACACGGGCTACGAATTCAAGGTCGGCGAAGGCCATGTCAAGGTGCTCGACGACGAAACCGTCTTCGGACTCCCCTGCCATGTCTATCGCTACAGCGTACGTAGCAACACCATCGACGTATGGTGGACGGATGCCCTTGAGGGATACCGCGGCACACCCCAGTTCATGAACGGCTGTGCCCCCGACGGACTGGTACTGAAAGTCGTACGCAATGGCGATGCCACACAGGAGGTGTCGGCCATCAATGTCCTCCGCGAAAAGCGGACACTCTTCCCCGAAACGTGGGGCGACGGCATGGACATCGATGACTATACCTACACCTGTAACCACTGCTACGACATCGACATCCGCATCTTCGACCAGCAGGCTGTGAAGTTCAGCGGCGAAAAGTTGGGCAATGTCACGGAACTCCGGGAGGGCGTGCAGTACAGTGCCGGAGGCGGAACCATCATCCTCAAGAAGGTGAAACTCCCCGAAAAAGCCCGCGACCGCGAAATCTACGCCACACTGACACAATATTCCGTGGGTGATGCCTACGACCGCACAGGTTCGGTATTCGTTATCCCCACCGGCAAGGAAAAGAGTTTCCTCGATGCCATGCACAACCTCCAGAGTGTACCGGCATTCCGCAGTGGCGACACCGACTATCACGGCCTCGTCAGCACTCCGGACTACGATGTTCCCGTAGAACTCATGCGCTTCTTCACCGGTTTCGGTGTACGCCAGTTCAACACCAACCGCGTTCCCGGACAGGATTGGGTGGACTCCGTCACCTACCAGCTCAACGTGACACCCCTCGTGGAGCACCTCGAGGGCGAGACATGGATTGGAGCCTACATCGGCAACTGGGACGCCAACGGCCACCGCATCAGCCTCAGTCTCACCTATCATCCGGGTGACGAGGACAGTGCACAGGGCATCCGCCATGCCATGCCCCTCTTCAACACCGTCAACCTGCTGGAACAGGACGGACAGCCCTACCCCATCTTCATGCTCGACGACAACCTGAAGGCACAGTTCCATCTGGACCGTCCGGCAAAGAAGGCCGTGCTCTACTACCTCACCACCGGACACGGCGGCTGGGGTGGCGGCGACGAGTTCAACCAGAAGATTAACACCATCTCCCTCGACGGCCACAAGGTCATCGACTTTATCCCCTGGCGCGACGACTGCGGCACGTACCGCAACAACTCGCCATGCTCCGGAAACTTCTCCAACGGTCTCGCTTCGAGCGACCTCAGCCGCAGCAACTGGTGCCCGGGCACAGTGACCAACCCCGAATACATCTACCTCGGCGACCTTGAGGCCGGCGACCATACCATCACCGTAGACATTCCCCAAGGAGCACCCGAGGGCGGAAGCAACAGCTACTGGTGCCTCTCTGGAACACTGATATACTTTGAATAAACCCAAACCTTTCGGGATTCCTCTCCTACGGAACAGGGATTCCGAAAGGTTTCGTGCTTTTGTAAGACAAGATAAAACAAATACACACCACATGTCATATCTGAAAATTCTGACCGCCACGGCTCTCTTTGCCGCCAATGCCATGGCTATTTCCGCACAGACAGAAGAAGCCGGCAACAGTTTTGTGCACCAGCACGAGGCAAACGGCTATATTGCCCCCGACGACCCTGCTGTCCTCCGCAAACTCAACGAGTGGAAGGACCTCAAATTCGGAGTCCTCTTCCACTGGGGACTCTATTCCGTACCCGGAATCTGCGAAAGCTGGCAAATCTGTTCGGAAGACTGGATTACGCGACCCGCAGGATACACCTACGAAAGCTACAAGAAATGGTATTGGGACCTCTCGAAAATGTTCAATCCCTACAAGTTCGACCCCGAACAGTGGGCTGACATCATGCAGGATGCCGGCATGAAGTATATGGTATTCACCACGAAGCACCACGACGGATTCTGCATGTTCGACTCGAAATATACCGACTTCACCACAGCCAAGGCCACACCCTTCGCCAACAATCCGAAGTCGGACGTCGCACGCTACGTCTTCGACGCCTTCAGAGAAAAGGACTTCTGGATTGGCTGCTACTTCTCGAAGCCTGACTGGCACAGCCAATGGTTCTGGAACGACTACTACGGATGTGCCGGACGCGGCAGGAACTATAAGCTCGACACCGACGAACACCGCCAGTGGTGGGAGAACTACCGCACCTTCTGCAAGAACCAGCTGACTGAACTTACCGAAAACTACGGACGCTTCGACATCCTCTGGCTCGACGGCGGATGGGTGAAGGCCGAAGATGTGTATCTGGAAGAGGTGCTTCAGAAGGCCCGCTCGGGCAAGCATCCCGGACTCATCAGTGTAGACCGGGCCATGAAGACCAAATGGGAGAACTACCAGACACCGGAACGCAGCATTCCCGACGTGCAACTGAACTATCCCTGGGAGAGCTGCATCACCCTGAGCCACGCCTGGGGATGGGATCCTTCGGCTAAGTTCAAGAGTCCTGCCAAGGTGGTGGGTATCCTCTCTGAAATCTGTGCCAAAGGCGGTTGTCTGCTCCTGGGTGTAGGTCCTACCCCCGAGGGTCTGATACAGCCCGAAGTGGAACAGGTACTCCGTCCCGTGGGAGCATGGCTGCGAAAGAACGGCAAGGCCATCTACAGCACGCGTACCACACCCGTCTATACAAACGACGAGAAGAGCGTATGGTTCACTGCTGCCAAGGACGGCAAGACCCTCTATGCCATCGTACCCCAGCCCGACGATGCTCCGATGCCTGCCACCGTCAGTTGGAAGGGCAATGCCCCGAAAGGCAAGATGACATGGATTGAAAACGGCAAGACGGTAAAATACACCACCACCGGCGACGTCACCACCGTCACACTACCCAAGGGCGCTGACGGCAAGAACGGTGTAGCACTGCAGTTTACCGTGCGCTGAATCACAGCAATCCCATATCCAACTAACAGAAACCCCAGACACACTTCGTACTCTAAAATATGAAAAAGACCTATATGGCGATGCTTCTGCTGGCATGCTCTTTGACTGCAAATGCCCAGAAGCCTGTCTACAAGGACGCCTCACAGCCCGTGGAACTACGTGTGGCCGACCTGCTCTCACGCATGACCCTTGACGAAAAAATCGGTCAGGTGCGCTGTCCCCTCGGATGGTTCATCTACGACAAGGACGCAAAAGGCAAGGTGAGTCTCACGGAAAAGTTCTACAAATACACCGACGAACAGTACATCGGCAACTATTGGGCGGTGCTCCGTGCCGACCCCTGGACCCAGAAGACGCTGACCACAGGCCTCAACCCTGCCCTCTCGGCAGAGATGCTCAACATGATGCAGCGTTATGCAGTCGAGAAGACCCGTCTCGGCATCCCCATCATGGTGGCTGAGGAAACGCCGCACGGCCATATGGCCATCGGCGCCACCGTATTCCCCACGGCACTGAGCCAGGCTGCCACCTTCGACCGCAACGTGCTGTTCCGCATGGGCGAGGCCATGGGTGCCGAAATCCGTGCACAAGGTGCTCACGTAGGCTACGG
>SAMEA3663097__coassemble_720_pt1 | contig 15702 bp, 7 predicted proteins | sample SAMEA3663097__metabat2_low_PE_001 | metagenome-assembled genome bin SAMEA3663097 (sample SAMEA3663097) | pig gut metagenome | biome: pig gut; feature: pig-associated habitat; material: faeces | place: France | collected 2012 | reverse complement strand
GCATACTCGTCAACCTACTCTTCCAACTCCATTGTTCATTGGATTTTTTGCAAGGAGGCAAACAGTCCGGAAGAGGCAGTTGAAGGCATAACGACCATAGAAAGCTACCGTAGACGCAGCAAGTGATGGGATGACCTTTATGCTCGTATGGAACCCCATACGGCTGGCTATGTCCTTTAAGTGGCATTGTCCGGCACGGCATACTCTCCCACACCTCAATAATGCACTTCGGGCAGGGACACCTCATGTGGGTGTTCCTGCCCGAATTATTTTTCTTGGGCATTCACGGATGTTGGATATTGCCCATTTCCGCTTGCGCGTCCTGCCCTTGCTTTATGGAGAAAGCGGTGCTGGAATTCGCAGTGCTGGGGTGGTGAACCGGTTAGCCGCGAATCTCGTTGTCGATGGCAAAAAGCATATACAGCGGAATATTTGTCAAGCCGTTTTCGTTGCGTTCGTAGGGTAGCAGGCTGGTACGCAGGGCTTTGTTTGGGGCATATTTCTCGCGGTACGTTTTCAGGCTCTTGGCATTCATCGTATATCCGGACTTGCATTCTAAAGGTATGACGTCCAGACCATCTGAAAGCAGGAAGTCAATCTCCGCCTTTGACTGCGATGTCCAGTAGAAGTTGCTTTGCAGACCTTCGATGCACTGAAGTTCCTGACATACATATTGTTCGGTCAGTGCCCCCTTGAATTCCTCGAAAATCCGGCTTCCCTCAAGGATGACACGAGGGGAGAGTCCGCTCAGACAACGCAGCAATCCCACGTCGTGCAGGAATACTTTGAATGTCTTGAGGTCGGCATATGCTTTCAGGGGAATGTCGGGTTTGCTCACGTTGTATGTCCGTATGATTTCGCCTGCATCGCTGAGCCACAGCAGCGCATCCTCATATTCACGAGCCCTTGCCCCCTCTCTGACCAGTCCATAGATAAACTTCTTGTTCTCCTTTGCCAGTTGGGAGGGAATGCTGTTCCAGACATATCTGATTTTCTCCACCAGCGTTTTCGGGGCATGTTTGGAGAAATCGTTTTCATAAGCATTGATGAGGTCGTGCTGAATGTTGTCGACAAGATAATAGTCGTGCGTATCAATCCATTTTTTTACGGCATCCGGCATTCCGCCGATGATGAGATATTGCTTGAGTATTTCGGTCAGCCGGTCTGTGAAGGGCGACAGTGTCCGGTTGCCGCTCATGATGTAGTCCACCATCATGTTTTCGCCCAAAGCCATCAGAAATTCCCTGAACGACATGGGATACAGATTCAGAAAATCGGTCTTTCCCACCGGAAAGGACGTTCCTTCATGCAAGGCCACCCCCAAGAGGCTGCCAGCACAGCATATGGCATATTCCGGAGCTTCCTCGGCAAAGTATTTCAGCGAGGTCAAGGCGCGGGGCAGTTCCTGCACTTCGTCAAAGATGACAAGCGTTTCTTGAGGCTCAATCTTGAAGCCGCACCATACGGAGAGCTGGTCGATAATCCGCTGGGGTTTCAGTTCTCCCATAAAGGTGGCAGCAAGCGTTTCTTCTTTTTCAAAATTGACGTAGCATACGTTTTTGAAACACGTCCTGCCGAATTCCTTCAGCAGCCATGTCTTTCCCACTTGCCTTGCTCCCTTCAGTATGAGTGGCTTGCGGTCATTCTTCCTTTTCCAGATTTTCAGTTTCTCTATCAGCAGTCTTTCCATATATCTTTTTGATTTGCTTGCAAATTTAGTGAAAATCAATGGGATGGAAAAGGAAAATCACATTTTCGGCACGACTTTTATGTCGATTCTTCACATTTTCGGCACGACTTTTTCGTAGTTTTCTCACATTTTCGGCACGACTTTCGGTATCCGAGGCCAAAATCTGTGGCAGATGCAGACGGCAGAAACGGCGGAAAAGGTCATTTGTAGCAGAGCGGGAAGTAGGCACATGAGGCGCAGATGTTCTCCTTTTCCGGCACGTGGAACGGCTGTGTGGGGTCGAGCATTTCGCCAAGCAGTGTCTGAAGCCGTTCTACGAATTCCTTCCTGTAAGGGTGGAAGTCGTCGATAAAATCCTTGTCATCCTTGCCTCCCATGGTCAGTCGCGGGTCGTATCCCTTGCGGGCGGCATGGTTCACGAAGAAGAGTGAGGGCACGATGGGGGCCTTCACCTTGTCTGCCATCATCAGGGCGTAGAGGAAGGTCTGGAGCATGTAGTGCTTGTTCTTGCCCTGCTGGAAGAGTTCTTCGAGCGATGTCGCCGACTCCTCCTTTCCGCCCGTCTTGTAGTCGAGGATACGGATTCCGTTTCCGGCGTCGATGTCATCGATGCGGTCGATGTTTCCGCCGATGCGTACGGGCACCTTCGTCGTACCGTCCGGCAGTGTCGCCTCTATGGTGATGCCCGCCCCGTATTCGGTGGCCAGGATGTGGAAGGGAGCGTGTGCGGCATCGTATCGCAGCAAGGTCTTGAGGAACATTTCCACCACGCGGGCCTGCAGCAGGCGGTATGCCGTCTTTTCGTCGTCGAAGGCCTGACGTACAATCTGCCGCAGGCGTTCGGGCGACTTGAGGAGGGTTTCGATCTCCTCCTTCATCACCAGTCTTTTTGCTGCCCCTTCGGGCTTTTCGTAGATGAGTTCCGCCGCATGGTGGAAGATGGTTCCCAGCACGTTGGGCTGGATTTCTTCGGGGTCGGGCTCCGGTTCCTTGATACCCATCACGTGGTTGTAATAGAAGAGGAGCTGGCAGCGCAGGTAGGCGTTGATGGCCGAAGGGGAGAGTTGCACGCCGTAGCCCTCTTTCTTGGTGAGGCGTTGCAGCAGGTCGTGCGGTTTGGCAATGTCCTCCGGCCGTCGCAGCATGGGAGCCTGCATGCTGTTGAGGGTCAGATGCGTCACGGGGTGCGGCCATTCCACCAGCAGTTGCGTCATGAAGCGCGACATTTCGCCCGTGCTGCTCAGTGTGGCAGCCGAGTTGTAGGTCATCGTCACGTGTTCGGCGCGTTGGAGCAGGCGGTAGAAGTAGTAGGCGAACACGGCCGTCTTGCGTTCCGGAGTCGTCATGCCGAAGGCACGTCGCAGGAGATAGGGGACGAACGACGAGTGGTCGGCCTTCTTCGGCAGCGTACCGTCGTTGACGGAGAGCATGATGATGCGTTCGAAGTCGAGGCATCGGGTCTCGAGCACACCCATCACCTGTAGTCCCACCACGGGTTCGCCGCTGAAGGGAATGGTAGCGTTGCGTACCGTCTGCCGCAGCAGTCGCCGCAGGGTGACGAGGGTGAACGCCCCTTTGAGGTCGGGAAGATGACGGAGCAGTATGGCAGAGAAATGCTCAAGAATCCGTGTCAGCATGTAGTAGGCTTCGCTTTGGAGCACATCTTCGAAGCGAGCCTCCGAAAATTCCTGCCGTGTCACGAAGTCGTGGGCATTCGTCCGCACCTCCTCCGTCAGCCGTTCCAGCAGTTCGGCAATGCCGAGTGTGGTCTGTTCGCGTTCCCAGCGGCTGAACCGCTTCTCCACCAGTGTCACCGCCTCGGTATGGGCCAGCGGAAAGCCCTTGGTGATGTTCACCTCGCTGATTTCCTCGGGAAGGGCGTGGAGCACGGGTTGCAGGATGCCCTCGTTGCAGAGCACCACGGCCGTGCGCCGGTGGTCGGGCGTGAGGTTTTCCCTCACCCATTCGCCGGCATACTGCGCCTGAATGGCTTCGGTCGAGGCTGCCGCCATGACAATTTCCTTTTGTTGTGCCAGGTGGTCGAAGTCCTCCTTCGGGAGTTCGTTGGGAAAGTCTTCGAGGTTTTCGCGCAGGAACATACCCGCCTCATGGTTGCGGCTGTGAGCCGAACGGACATAATAGTCGTCGTAGTCCCAATAGAACCAGGCCTTTCCCTCGTCCTTGATCAGTCGGAAGAGGGTCTTTTCCACGCGGTCGAGGAGGTTGAAGCCGACGAAGGCGTAGTGTTCCACCGTGGCGTCGAGTTCCGTCTCTCCGTTTCCAAGGCGTTCCACCACGCGGCGGTAGAGTGCGCCTTCGTAGGCCTCGCCCTTTTCGAGCAGGGTGGCGTTGAGGCGGACGTAGAGTTGGGCAAGGATGTTCCACAGCTGGCGGTAGCGTTCGCGGAGGACGTCGTTGTGCTGAGGGTCGAATTCGGTGAAGAAGCGTTGCAGCACCGCCTTCTGTTCGTCCGTCAGAAACTCCTGTTGCTCAATCTCCTTCAGGTCGTTGAGGTTTTGGAAGAGGGCTTCGGCATCCACCATGTTCTTGTCCACATCCTCGAAGTCGTCGAGAATCCGCTCTGCCCATCCGTAGAACCAGTCCACGCTGACGGTCTGCTCCGTGAGTTCCTCAAAGAGTCGCACGATGTGCAGTGCCGTGTCGATGCGGTCGGCCACGGTGAGGTCTGGTGACAGCGAGGCAAAGAGTTCGCTGATGGTCGTGTAGCGCGGTGCCCATGTGGGGCGTTCTCCGGACAACTGCAGCAGGTATTCGTTCATGTAAAGCCCGGCACGTTTGCTGGGAAATACTACGACGGTGCGGCTGAGGTCGCCTCCGGTTTTGCGGAACAGGTCTTCGGTGACACTTTGGAGGAAGGGAGTGTTCATGTATGTGGTGTGTGGGGTGGGTAGAGAGTGGTGGAGTAGGGCAACCCTGTTGTCGAGGGCGGCGCTTGTATGCAAATATATGCTTTTCCAGCCGAAATTCCGTACACTGAAGCGGAAAAATCCTCAATCCCTTTGGAAACTTGTGTGCGAAACGCCATGGTATTCGCCAAAAATTGCGCTCGTACGGGTTGGGCATTCGGTTCTTATTCGTAAATTTGCATTCGGCAACGTCTCCTCCCCCTTTGCCGTTTCTTTTTTTGAAAATAAAATTCCCCATGGACCAGTTATTATATCATTATTCTCTCTGTGTCACCCTGTCGCTGATGCTCTTCTTCGGCTTCCACATGTTGCTTGCACGTACGCCAGAGAAGAAGATTTTCGGCAATTTCCTGCTCTCGCGCAGGCTCATGGGCACGGCGTTGCTGGTACTTTCCGTCAACTATTGCGTCCATTTTTTCTGCACCATCCGCCTTAGGGATCTCGGTGCTACCATTCTGATGAACCTTGTCACCTACTTTCTCTGCTACTGGCTTTTCAGTTCGGCGATGGTGACGCTTCTCGATAACCGTTATATTACCCGCCGTCTCTGTATCCGGCATCTGTTGATGTGGCTGGTGTATTGTGCTGTTGCAGCTGTGGTGATGTGCTTTCCAGCTGATAGTCTGCCCCAAGGTTGTGGGCTGATGGTGCTTGCTGTATGGCTGGTGGTCTACGGCATTTTCCTTTCCGCTCGCATTCTGCGCACCTACAACAGGGCCATCCGTATGTTCGAGAATACGCAGTCCGACGATATCGGGGCCTACATCCGTTGGCTCTCCATCTTTACATATTGGGCAGTCATCTTCGGTGTTGGGTGCGCTTTGCTCACCTTCCTCCCCGACCGTTATGTCTATATTTGGGTCCTTTCCTCCATCCCTTTCTACGTCTATCTCTATTGCTGCTACCAGAACTACATGCTCTTTTATGAAACAGTGGAGAGTGCCATCCAAGAGGAACAGGCCATGGAGGAGCAGGCGGCAGACCTTTCCGCGGCGGTGCCGGCCTATCATTCTGATATTGCCCAAAACATCGCGGAGTGGATTGACGGCAAAGGCTACTGTAAGCCAGGCCTGACGCTTCAGGATGTGTCGCAGCAGATACATACCAACCGCACCTATCTTTCGGAGTACATCAATACGGTTTACCATCAGAGTTTCCGCGATTGGATTGCAGATCTGCGTATTGAGTACGCCAAACGTCTGATGCAGGAACAACCACAACGTAAGATGCTGGAGGTTTCCGAGGCTTCGGGGTTTCTTTCCCTCAGCCATTTCACCAAGACCTTCAGCGAAAGAGAGAATTGTTCACCCGCACGGTGGTGCAGGAACCACAGTGAAACCCAGGAGCAGGAGGCTGATGAAAAGGATGAAATCCAACGTTTTCGTTAAGCCAAATGAGTAGAGATGAGCTTGCTCAATCTATGCCATGGCGAGAAAACGAAGGGTGAAATCCAACGTTTTCGTTAAGCCAAATGAGCAGAGATGAGCTTGCTCAATCTATGCCATGGCGAGAAAACGAAGGATGAAATCCAACAATCAAAACAGGGGAGTCACCGATGTGGTGGCTCCCCTCTTCTCTTGTTTGCCCAGCATGGGTATATTCTAACGGGTGCAAGTCCCCAAGTCGCCCTGATAACGGGAAGGCTATAGCCAACGACAAGGGTGTCCGTGGCGACACGGAATCTGAAGGAAGTCTTCGGCAAACATCTGCTCTGACGTACAGAAACATGATATAAGGCTGGTGCAAGTGTGGTAAGTCTGCAAAGGAAGACAAAGCCCAATAGTTATCCGGAACTTGCAAAGGTAAATCATGCGGAGATAAGGTGGAAAGAATATGCTCTTAACTGGGGAGGTCTCACGGACGCGATAAGGCCGACAGGTCATAGGACACTCGGAATCGCGGAGTAAAGCTTGTCGTGAGAAGTCAGCAGAGGCCATAGTACCCGTTTCACACAGGGGAAGGGCCGAACCTTATTGAAACAAGTCCACCAATAAAAGATTACTCGATGCAGGAAAGAATGCAGAAAACATCGTCAAGTGCGTATGGCTGCCCACAAAGAGATAGGACGGCATCCGAAGGGTATGTGGGAGTGCAGACTTACATGGAGATAGTCGAAGGCGAGCTTGTGGAATCGCACTTTGGGGTGAATGACCTCATGGAACAGATAATCGACTTGCCCAACCTGCGCGCCGCCTATAATCAAGTGGTGCGTAACAAAGGAAAAGGCGGAGTTGATGGGATGGACGTCAAGGAATTGTTTTCTTGGTGTCAGTCGCATATCGAAGACCTTCGTCATTCCCTCATGGACGGGACATATGTCCCCAATCCCGTACGGCGCGTGGAAATCCCGAAGGAGAATGGCAAGAAACGTCTGCTGGGCATCCCTACGGTCATAGACCGCATGGTCCAGCAAGCAATCAGCCAAGTTCTCTCTCGCATCTACGAGCCCCAATTCAGTCGTACGAGTTACGGTTTTCGTCCGAGACGTGGAGCGCACGATGCCCTGCGCGAGGCACGGAAGAACGTGACCGAAGGCTACAAGTATGCCGTGGGCATCGACTTGGAGCGTTTCTTCGACACCGTGAACCAAAGCAAGCTGATAGAGGTGCTGAGCCGCACGATAAAGGACGGCCGTGTGATTTCTTTGATACACAAGTACCTCCGCAGTGGCGTAATGGTCCATGGGGTATTGCAGCCAACGGAGGAAGGCACGCCGCAGGGCGGCCCTCTCAGTCCACTGCTGAGCAATATCATGTTGAATGAACTTGACAAGGAACTCGAAAGGAGAGGACTGCGCTTCGTCCGCTACGCAGACGACAGTATAATCTTCTGCAAGAGCAAGCGAGCCGCCTATCGCGTCAGCAAGTCCGTCACGGCCTTTATCGAGAAGCATCTCTACTTGAAGGTGAACCGCGAGAAGACCGAGGTGGGCAGTATTATCGGAATGAAATATCTCGGCTATTCCTTCCGCATCATGCGTGGAGAATGCCGTCTGACCGTCCATTCCAAGACATACGCGAAGCTGAAACAGAAGCTGAAAGTCGCCACCCATCGCAGCAACGGCATGGGATATCAATCCCGCAAGGATAAGATGCACCAAATCATCCGTGGCTGGATAACGTACTTTCAGTTGGCAGACATGCAGAATCGACTGAAAGAGATTGATGAATGGCTACGCCGCCGTTACCGCATGTGTATATGGAAAGCCTGGAAGAAATGCCGCACGAAGGTAAAGAACCTAATCAAGTGTGGTATATCGGAATGGCAAGCCTACGCGTGGGGGAACAGCAGCAAGAAGTATTGGCGAGTTGCCAAGAGTCCGATATTACATCGGGCCATAGGCAACGAGGCACTACGGAGGCAAGGCTGGCCATGTCTGATGGACTATCATCGTTTAATAGTCCGCGTGCAATAATAAGGAACCGCCGTATGCCGAACGGCACGTACGGTGGTGTGAGAGGTCGGTAAACGTGAAAGTAGGAGATAAACGCCTATGATTAGCGTTTACCTCCTACTCGATTGGTTCACGACATGACTGTACCTTTTGTGGGCATGGTCACCTCGGAAAGCAGAATTCTGTCCTTGGATTTCATCCTTCGTTTTAACTTTGTCTTCTTCCTTCTTGCATGGCAAAGCATTCGAATGAATTCGATGCTTTGCTCATGCTTTGTTCGTCAGTTCTATGCTCGGCATAATCAATGCAAGCATTGGCTGTCGCCTTGCTCCTATGCGCCTCGGCAATATTCAAACAAGTTTGACATTGCTCTCGGTTTGGCGTCGCTTGCTTCTGCTCTCGCATAACGAAAACGTTGGTTTCACCCTTCGTTTTCTACGCTCGGCATAGTTGAAAACAAGTTTTCGCTCTGCTCTCGCTTAACGAAAACGTTGCTTATTTCTTGGCTCCGAAGAACTTCTGCGGTGCATCTGCGGTGTATGTTTTTCCGTCTACGGTCAGCGAGTTCTTCACGATTCCTGTAAGTCCGGCACCGTCCGTGGCACCTTCCGGCAGATTCTTTGCCGTGAAGTCCCAGGCTTCGTCATATTCGGCATTGTCAAGTCGGTTACTGTCGAGGGCATAGTTCACGAATGCTACGCCCAGGTCGTTTGCGCCCTTTGCCACAATGCTGTGTGCATCGACACCATCAGCATAGTTCTTGTTCTTCACATAGTTGAGGTAAGGTACGGTTGTTTCGTCGTCAATGTCCTGCTGCAAAGTGCTGGTTATGGCACTGGCAGCATAGCAGTTATAGTCGATTACCGACTTGTCGTCACATCCGTCGGCAATACCCGGTGTACCCCATTTTGGAGCCTGTGCGCGGTATTTGCAGTTGACCATCAGGTTATTGAAGACGTTGACGTGGATGTTTTTCTCCACATAGATGCATCCGCCTTTCGTACCGTCTCGGCGCCATCCGGCGTTTACGATGGTGTTGTTGTATGCCACACATTTTGCCTGTCCGCGTCCCGAAGCGTCGTCCTGTCCGGAACTCGACAGTTTCAGACCGTTGGTGTTGGGGCTGTACATTACGTTGTATGCCACCAGGGTGCTGGTGCCGGCCTTTACGTTCACGGCCTCACCTCCCGTGGCACCGTTGCCCGAGAAGACGTTGTGGGCGATGATGGCTTCGCCACCCTGCATATAGATGCCGTCGGCAAATCCGTTGCGGATGACGCAGTCGGTAACAACGAGCGAGCCGTGGAATTTCGGTCCGGTGGTCAGCTGCACGCCGTAGTCCTCACCGGCGGTGTAGATGCCGGAGAGCACGGAGGGCGAAGTCTCCGTCATGGCACTTCCGGCATATTCGATGATGCAGTGCGAGAAGAGCGCTTCGGCATTGGCGTCGCTGCTGTTGAGCATAAAGCCTCCCCAAAGGTTGCGGCAGTCGGTGACGTTGCTGTAGGTACGTTCCGGTGCAGGTATGCTGAAGAGGATGGGGGCCTCGGCAGTGCCCTGGCAGTAGATGTTGCCGTCGACGGTGAATTCAATGCCGGTTCCGTTGGCATCGGTGGAGTTGAAGATGACCTCCACGCCTTCCTCAATGTTGAGGCTCTTTCCGGCAGGCACCTTCAGCTGTCCGGTCACCGTGACGGTGGTGTAAGCCTCCCATGTTCCCGAAACCTCGCCCGATGCGGTGAGGGCCTTGGCCGTTACGTTCAGGTTGAGGGTCTTTGCCATGGAGGGATCGGCGGAGGGAGTGGCGGTGATGGTGGCCGAACCCGGCTTGATGGCCGTTACCACGCCGTTCTCCACGGTAGCGACTTCCGTGTCGGACGAGGTCCATACCACCGTCTTGTCGCTGACGTTTTCGGGGAAGAACTGTGCATTCACGGTGAGGCTTTCGCCCGGGGTGAGGGTAACGGCCGTGGGGTCGATGGTGAATTTGCTGAGTGTGACGTTTTCGTTGTCGTCGTCGCTGCAGGCCGTGAAGGCGGCAGCGGAGATGAGGGCTATGGCCATCATCAGTAATTTAATTGCTTTTTTCATATCCAGTGGTTAGTGATTTTGGATTTCGTTGTTATAAGTCTTTCAGAGTTTCCATCTTACGCCTGCCGTCAGGCTCACCCCGTTCTTCTCTTCGCGTTCCACCACGCCATTGTCGTAGCGGCGCACATTCTGCAGCGTGGCGTTGCGTTCGTTGGCGTTGTAGTATCTGATGGTCGTGGAGTTGAGCAGGTTCTGAGCCTTTGCAAAGACGCTCCATCCGCCGCGGAACTTCTTCTCCACGCTGGCATCGAGCTGCCACAGCGGTGCGTCCCAGCGGTCGTTTTCGTAGAGTCGTTCTATGACGGCGATGCGCTTTCCGGTGTAGGAGCAAGCCACTTGCGCATCCCATCCGTAGCGGGTGTCCTTGTAGAGGAGCGAGCAGTTGAACACGTGGGCGGCCTGTCCGAAGAGGGGGCGGCTCTGGTCGGCATGCGCTGTGTAGATGGTGCCTTCATCGGTGGTCAGTTCGCGCAGTTTGGTGGTGGTGATGCGCGAGTGGGTATAGGTGTAGTTTGCCTTGACGCCGAGGTGGTTGAAGTATTTCATCACGTCGACTTCCAGACCCCAGTTCGAGGCGTTGCCGTAGTTTCCAGGGGTGTAGAATGTTTCCTGTCCGATGGCCGTCATGCCATATTCGATGGGGTTGTGGATGTCTTTGTAGAAGAGGCATACCATCACCTGCTCGCTCTGTCGGGGAAAGTATTCGTAACGTAGGTCGAGATTGTTGGCGGTGGTGTGTTTCAGTTCGGGGTTTCCGCACTCGTTGTAGTCCTCGTTGATGATGTGGTAGGGTACAATCTCGAAGAAGCTCGGGCGGTTGATGGCCCTGTAGTACGACAGTCGGAGGTTGGCGTTGCGGTGGACGTTCCATTTGATGTGTGCATCGGGCAGCCAGTCGGTGTAGCGCTGTTCGCCGGTGTTTGCACTTCCTTCGGTGGCATAGTGCAGATAGTAGCCCTGCCGTGTGTGTTCGGCGCGCAGTCCGGTGGTGAGCTGCCAGCGTCCGGCGGTCAGCACTATCTTGCCGTAGCCTGCCCCGATTTTTTCTGTCGCATCGTAGTTCATGGGGTCGGTAAGGGAGTAGCTCTTCAGACGGAGGTCTATTTCATCGTAGTTCTCCCAGTCGGAGCCTTTGAACTGGTCGTAGGGCGAATCCTTCGCCGCATCGTAGGGCTGGAAGGTGTACTCATGATAGTAGCTGTAGCGCTGCTTGTCGCGGTAGAGTCCTCCGGCATGTACGTCGACGGTTGCCGTTCCGGCCTTGATGAGGTATCCCAAATCGAGGTGTCCGGCAATGTCCCTGTCGGAATTGTGTTCCCATCGCCTGATGGCTCCCACGTTCTTGTTCATCCACACCGAGGTCCCTGCACTGTTGGTGATGAGCTGAATCTGTGTGTTGTCGGGTGTCCGCTGCGTGGCTTTTGCCATGTTGGCTCCCCATTTCAGGGTGAGTGCCTTGTCGGCGAGCATGGTGTGTTCGCCCATCAGGGAGCCGTTGGCGATGGTCTGTTTCTGCCATCTCATTCTTACGGTCTCCTCCTGTTCGCTGAAGGCATCGCGCACCTGTGCGTTCCCGAATGCCATGTATCCGCCGTAGAGTGCAATCTTGTGCATCTGGGTGATGTACCAGTCTACCTTGGCATGTGCTCCCAGGCGTTGCTGGTTTTCCGAGAAGTAGCGGTTCGTCACGCGCTGTATGCCGTCGTTGTCGGCGGTGTTGTTGTACATGTCGCTCTTTTTGCCCTTGTTGCTGTTTCTGTAGCTGAGGGCGGCAATCACGCCGAGATGGTCTTTGAAAAAGCGGTCGCCGTAGACGAATCCGGCGGCAATGTCGGGCAGGGGCGTGCGTGTGGTGGTGTGGAGGTTCTTCATCCCGAAGTCAGTCTCGTCGGTAGGGTAGGCCGTTTCGAAACGTTCGTTCGGGCTTTTGCCGACGATGTCGTGGTATGCGAACGACTGGAAATCGTTCTTCATGAAGTGCGTATTGTAGCCCGTCTGCAGGTTTGCCGTGAGCAACCGCTTGGCCGGTGCGTCCTTCATCACCATGTTCACCGCACCTCCGATGCCGTCGCCTTCCATGTTGGCGGTGAGCGACTTTGTCACTTCCAGCCTGTCGAGCAGTTCTGCGGGGAAGATGTCGAGAGGCACAAAGCGGTTCTTGCTGTCGGGGCTTGGAATCTTCAGACCGTTCACAAGCGTATAGTTGTAGCGTTTGTCCATTCCGCGGAGGATGGCATACTGCCCCTCGCCCGAGCTGTTGCGTTCCATCGTCACTCCGCTCATGCGCTGAATGACGTTTGCGACGGTAATGTCCGGCGAGAGTTCGATGGCCTTGGCACTCATCACGTTGACGACGTTCAGAGAGTTGCGCTCCATGAGTCGTGCTCCCATTTCCGTGCTGCCGGTGTTGTGGGCCACCACAACGGCATCGCCCAGCTCGACGGCGTTGGTCTCCATGCCGATGTTGATGATGTCGTCGGGGGTTTCGACGGTCACTTCGGTAGTCTTGTAGCCTAAGTATTGGCATACCAGCGTGCAGGGGAACTTCTGTAGTGGAATCTGGAAGCAGCCGTCGAGTCCGGTGCTGGTCCCCTTGTTCCCGTACTCCTTGATGACTACCGAGGCACCGATGATTTCCTCGCCCGACTGCATGTCCGTGATTTTTCCTTTTACAATCTCGGCATGCAGGGCGTTCGGTGCCATCAGGAGCATAAGGAGTGCGCTTGCTGACATCAGGCCTTTTGCATATCCTTTTGCCATTGTGCTGTATGGTAGGTTTACAGGCAGTCAGTCTGTCATTTGGTTCTTTCTATACGGTGTATCACGCTTCCCGTCTTGTCCACCATGCTCAGGCAGAGCCGGTCGGGGGTGGCGCTGAGGACGGAGAATCCGGGTTCCGGCGAGCAGAAGAGCGTTCCCTCGCAGGGCGTCACCTTGCGTGCCAGCGATGCGGCGGAGTTCACCACAAAGTCGATGCCGTCGTTTCCGCGGCGGATGTGCTGGAAGTTGTGGATGTGTCCGCATACGTACATGTCCACCTTCTTGGCGTATTTGTCAAGGATGGGCAGCAGTCGGCGCTGCATGTCGAGCTGTTCGATGAGTTCCTTGCTTGTCTGGGCATACACGGGATGGTGTCCTACCACGACAACCCAATCCTCCTTGGCATCGTGCAGCGTGCGGTCGAGCCATTCCAGCTGGGCCTCCACGTTCTGGCTGTCCACGTCGGGATATGTGGAGTTGTGGTGGTAACGGTCTATCATCGGTGTGGTGTCGAGGAATATGACCCGTATGCTCACCTTGCCTTCATCCTCCTCGGTGAAGACCTTGGTGTAGTAGCGCCCTTCCATCATCCATCGGCGCGACACCTGGGCGTAGTCGAGCACAGCTTGGGTGTTGCCACGGTATTCGTGGTTGCCGAGGACGGGCAGCCAGGGAATCATGAGTTCGGGGTGGGAGTATATGAGTTCGTAGTTTGTCGTCCACAGGGGGTCGGCAGTCGATGCCACGCCCGAAAAGTGGTGCACGTCGCCGAGGGCCAGCACCGCCTCCGGACCAATCACCTCGGCCATTTCGCCCATGAGTTCGGCAATGGGCTTCTGGTCGTAGTATCCGTTGCGTCCCAGGTCGTTCGCCACAAAAAGGCTTATGTCGCCTTCCATCTCTTCCCATTGTGTGGGGGTCTGTGCCTGCAGGGCGGCAGTGAAAATCCATGATACCGCCACGGCGAGCATGCCGAGCAGCACGTTACGCTTGCCGAAGGTCATGACGCCCGGCATGGCAATCTTCATCATTGTCGTGTTTTTTCTCATAAAAATAATGAATAGAGGTGGTTATAGAACCCACCTATAAGAACAATTTTTACTTTTTTTGTGTGATGTTCGTGTGAATTCCGGCGCAAAGGTAGAGGCTTTGTGTTACAATGCGGTTACATTGTGGCTACAATTCCGTGATTTCCGGCGTACGGCCGTTTCATTCCGACGAATCCCGGGGGACAAATGCCACGGGGCCGGCAGCTCCGGACGCAGTGACAGGCTGAAGGGAAATCGGGGACATGACGGAATATCCCTGGTGAACCCAACGTTCCGGAACTGCAGAAACATCGGACTTCTTTGAGGCAAACCTCCGTACTTTTGGGTCAAAACCTCCGTACTTTTATCCAAAGAAGTCCGATGTTTTCAATTTCCGGAACAGGGATAGCCGATTCCTTTTCCTTCGTTCGGTGAAAGTGCGTTTTGCGGGGTTGGAGAGTTGGAATGCCGGTGATTCCGCAGAGGAAGTGTGTTTATAGTTTGTTAATTTGTCTAAACTTCAATTTTACCATTTGACAAACGACTCTTAATGGCTTATTCAACAATTTTTTTTCTGTTCCACAAAATCTGACACTTTGTCAGCAAATAATGAGGAAAGAAAGCGCCGTAGCTCATTTTTTTTTGTTTTATTTGCATGACAGTTTTGCGAGCTTGATGTTTTTGTGGAGTAGTTTGGCTGCAGAACTTACATACCTTGAATCAAATCAATCAACAAACAAATAATTTCAAAATTTCTTTTCTTATGAGCAGACTATTGCAACATCCGCAGCGTCCTGCCCCCGTTCATTCGGTGCGCCGACATTTCAGACGAGGATGGATGCTCCTCCTTCTTTTGATGGCCATGTTGCCATTCGGGCAAAGGGCATGGGCGATTGACACCTCTAAACCGATTCTTTCCGATGTAAAGACCATGAGTTTTCCTGACAAGGCCCATGTCAGTTTCCGCTTGAAGTTCTTCAACTACGACGGTGACAACAGTGGTTACATTGGCAATGTATGGTTGTATATTAATGGAACGCCCGTTATCAAACTCAATGAGGTTTGGCCCACCATCACCTATGTGAGGAATGAGGATGCGGTAAAGGATGACGGTGACCGTAACCCAGGAGTACTGGGGCAAGGTTCATTTAAGACCAATGACGGTGTATATGAGGGTATAGTATCCATTTCCGACCTAAGCAACCGGGATGGAAGTAAATGGATTGGAGTTACCGTCGATGTCGTGCTGAACGCGCTGCCTTGGAACAAGTCGCTTAATTTCATAGTACAAGGCAAGTGGGTAGATAAAATCAAAGACGGTATTAAATATGGCGAGAAAATCATAGACAAGCAGCCATATGTTGATGTCGCTACCGGAGGTCTCGCTTACCCAACTATAGACTGGCCGGCTTTCTACCCGAAGCGTACAGGCAACAAGGTGGTGGAGTTCTATTCCGATAATATGAAGGTGCAGACCTATCCCAAAAACAGCGCTACGGGTAAGGCCGACAATTGGATTTATGTCATGCGCTTCTCGAAGGAAGACAACAAAAATGTGAACTGGCCTCCTACGGCGCTACAGATCAAGAAGTATTGGGACAATAAGAACAAGACGGCAGTAAATGTAAATTATCATTACAAGGCCTGCACGTCTGGCGTCACGGAAGCACATGCCACCCTGGAACTTGATAACTACCAGGCGCACTGTATCTATCCATTCATTTCGCGGATGGCGCCCAACTACACGTTCTATCCCAATTCGCAGAGTACGGCAGTCACTAAATCGGTGAGTTTCAACCGCAATTATTATGC
>SAMEA3663097__coassemble_699_pt1 | contig 16004 bp, 29 predicted proteins | sample SAMEA3663097__metabat2_low_PE_001 | metagenome-assembled genome bin SAMEA3663097 (sample SAMEA3663097) | pig gut metagenome | biome: pig gut; feature: pig-associated habitat; material: faeces | place: France | collected 2012 | reverse complement strand
CGACGGCATCCTCGGCATCAATACCCCCACTCTCGGAACGGCAGAGTCCGTCCGCTACGGTCTTGACGGCCGCCGCGTTGGAAAAGACTCCCGCGGCATCGTCATCGAGAACGGTCGGAAGGTGCTGAGATAACACAGCATAGTTCCTCATCACTGATTGTATTTTCATTCCCCCTCCCGCCACCTCTTCTCCCGATTTCACAGACTTGTATTTCAAGAAGAGGATGGCGGAGAGGGGGAGCTGTCCGGGAGATTTAGTCCTTATTGTATATGATTAACGACAACCTGCCTGCAAGTAGTCGACGGACAACAAGGAAACTTTATAGGACTTGTACGGGCTGAAAGCCCAAAAGGAACCTAGCCCAGGGCAGAATGAGCGTAGCGAATGACACCCTGGGTAAGATGTATCCGGATGGTCCGCGCCCTACAGGGGCAAGAGGAAACGTTTGAAATGTATTTCCGGATGGAACCTCCAATGTTCCCTGCTGCCACTTTCAGGGCGCAGGGTATGTGGGTGGGCCGGGACCCAGGGTGTCGCTCGTTACACTCGCTCTGCCCTGGGCTAGGTTCCTCTTGCCCCTTTGGGGCGTTCGTGTCAACGGTGTTTATTACGTCCGCAGGGTAAAATCGGTTAAATCAGATAAATCCGTATTCAATACATTCCCCTTTTCGGAAATCAAAAACATCGGACTTCTTTGAGGTAAACATCCGTACTTTCGATGCAAAACATCCGTACTTTTGCCCAAAGAAGTCCGATGTTTTTAAGGGGGTCTATAAATTAGCTTGGTAAACCTCCCTCCTTAACTCCCGGACCACTGTCTCTTCTCTCCCTCCGAAAAATGTTTTGGAAAAATATCCTTCACTTCCTACACCCGTGCCCCAGAATTCCTGTATTTACTGATGATTTCCGGTGTAGGATAGGGTGTAGGATTGTGTTTTCGGGTGTAGGATAGCCTCGTTTTTCTTGTAAAAATGCACAAAAAAGAAGCAAAATGTATAAGGGAACTGCACGATTCAAATCAGTTTCCTTCAAATGTGTGGGAGAATACGGAAGTGTGGGCATGACTAAATGCATTTCCCCATGTGAAGTGTGTGGATTTACGACAACTCGGACAACAGGGACAACAATGTCAACTGCGGGATGTGCATGGATAATGGCATTAACATCGTCCGCAGGGTAAAATCCGTAAAATCAGATAAATCCGGATTCTTGAAATCATGGCCTCGACGATAAAAAAATGAATACGGATTTTACTGATTTGAACTGATAAAAAAACGACGGGACGTGCTCTTCCAAATGCATTTCCCCGTGCGCGATATATGATTTATGAAGACTCGGATAATAAGAACAACCGATGGGACGTGCGCGGGCTGAAAGCCCAAAAGGAACCTAGCCCAGGGCAGAATGAGCGTAGCGAATGACACCCTGGGTCAAATGTTTCCGGATGGTCCGCGCCCTACAGGGGCAAGAGGAAACGTTCGAAATGTATTTCCGTATGGAACCTCCAATGTTCCCTGCTGCCACTTTGCCTTTCCCTTCGGCCGGCGACGTGTTGCCCCGTTGCCTTTCCCTTCGGCCGGCGACCTTCGGTTCAGGGCGCAGGGTATGTGGGTGGCCCGGATACCCAGGGTGTCGCTCGTTTCACTCGCTTTGCCCTGGGCTAGGTTCCTCTTGCCCCTTTGGGGCGTGCTCGTCCTTTTGCGTATACGTCTGCAAGGTTAAATCAGATAAATCCATATTCCTAATCATGGACTCGGGGACAAAAATGAATTTGGATTAAACTGATTTGAACTGATATAAAAGGAGACAATCTATGGGGCGTGCTCTTCCAAATGCGTATTCCCATGTGCGCTATATGAAAACGCTGATGTACGAGGCAAAGAAGTGGTTTGTGTTGTTAAAGTTGTCCAAGTCGTCGTGAAAATATGATGTGAAAGATGGCGTTTTCCGTATGGTTCGCGTCACCATGCATGAGCGAAATGCAAGGAAAAGCGGAATTACGACCCCAAAACCTACACCAATCCTACATCCTACACCCCATCCTACACCCTATCCTACACCGGAAATCATCAGTAAATACTACGTGTTTGGGGCATGGGTGTAGGAAATGTAGGATTTTTACGAAAACTTTTTTTCGGGAACGGGAAGGGTAGTGCTTCGGAACGCAAAACCGTCTCGACTGTTTTTTTTATCATCGCATAATCTTGAAATTCCGGTGTTTCAGACCTTTTAAGGACGGGGCTGCATGACGCCTCACTCAATATTTATATAATAAGGTGTCCTATATGTCTGATTACAGCGCCCTTTTACCATTGTGCAACAGTGCTTTTTCTTGCTCTTCTGTCGCTTTTTCCGGAACGGAGAAAATAATGGAATGCTCTCCGGATACGGCATGATGCAGGGTGGCGAGTTTACAAACGTTTTGTTAAGTGTAAATAACAAAATGTGATATTTACCTAAAAATAATTGTTTTTTCATATTTCCGTGAACCCCATTCCGAAGGGTATTTCCTCCCTCCGGCACCCCCTTTCGTGGGGATTGGCGGAGGATTGGCGGCACTGAATGAAAAGCCGGGAGGACAAAAAGCGTGGATGTCTTGCAGTGCCTATAAAACGTTGGGAACAAAGCCGATAGCCTTTGTCTGATGTGTTGGCATGGCAAAAGGGGATGTAAAATAAAAAAAACGTGGAAAATCATTGTAATTCTTTTGTTTCACAGAGGTTTTACTTGTAGTAAACCGGAAAAAGTCGTAATTTTGCACACCGAAAGAAGAGGACAGCGCCTCTTCCGCCCCGGTACGGCAGGTTGCTGCAAGGCAAGATGCCGAAGGGGGTGTAAAAATAATTTATTCACGGTTATCACTTTTAAACCAAATAACCAATCGCCCCGCCAATGCAGAGGCAACGGCGGGCTACGAACTAAAAATCTTCATAAAACCTCAATGTCAGGATTATTAGGAAAGAAAATCGGAATGACTTCCGTTTTCGGTGCCGACGGCAAGAATGTGCCGTGCACAGTAATCGAATGCGGTCCTTGTGTAGTGACTCAGGTCAAGACCGTAGAGAATGATGGTTATGCAGCCGTCCAGGTGGGTTTTGAGGATGCAAAGGAGAAGAACGTTTCTGCTCCCCTCCTCGGCCACTTCAAGAAGGCTGGTGTAACTCCCAAGCGTCACCTTGCAGAGTTCGTCTATGACGAAGAGCACAACCTTGGCGACGAGATCACCGTAGCACTCTTCAGCGAGAACGAACTCGTGAGTGTTGCCGGAACGTCCAAGGGTAAGGGCTTCCAGGGCGTTGTGAAGCGCCACGGCTTCGGTGGTGTAGGTCAGGCAACCCACGGTCAGGACGACCGTCTGCGTAAGCCCGGTTCAATCGGTGCTTGCTCCTACCCCGCAAAGGTGTTCAAGGGTATGCGCATGGGCGGCCAGATGGGCGGCAAGCGCGTCACCACGCAGAACCTTCAGGTATTAAAGGTTATCCCCGAACACAACCTCCTGCTCCTCAAGGGCAGTGTTCCCGGATGCAATGGTTCAATCGTAATCGTAGAAAAGTAAGACATGGAAGTAAATGTATTGAATATCAAGGGCGAAGCTACCGGTAAGGTGGTAACCCTCAATGAGAGTGTCTTCGGCATTGAACCCAACGACCACGCTATCTATCTCGATGTAAAGCAGTATCTCGCTGCCCAGCGCCAGGGAACTGCAAAGTCCAAGGAACGTAGCGAAATCAGCGGTTCTACCCGCAAGCTCGGACGCCAGAAGGGTGGCGGCGGTGCCCGTCGCGGTGACATCAACTCACCCCTGCTCGTAGGCGGTGCCCGCGTGTTCGGTCCCAAGCCCCGCAACTATGACTTCAAGCTCAACAAGAAGGTGAAGGCTCTCGCCCGTCGCAGCGCCCTTTCGTACAAGGTTCAGGAAAACGCCCTTGTTGTAGTGGAAGACTTCACAATGGAAGCTCCCAGCACGAAGGGCTTCGTTGAAATTCTCAACGGTCTGAACGTAGCTGACAAGAAGGTGCTCGTAGTAGTAGCCGGTGCAGACAAGAACCTCTCCCTCTCCAGCCGCAACCTGCAGAAGGCCAAGCTTGCCGCAGCCGCCAACATCAACACTTACGGCATTCTCGACGCCAGCGTGATGGTGGTTACCGAATCCGCTCTGAACACCATTCACGAAGTTCTCGCCTAAGTAAAAGGCACATAACCTAAAAAACAAAAACGAACAAAAGTTATGGCATTCATCATCAAACCCCTCGTTACCGAGAAGATGACTGAGATTACTGAGGCTCAGAACAAGTACGGCTTCATCGTGAAGCCCGAAGCCAACAAGCTTCAGATCAAGGCCGAGGTTGAGGCACTCTACAATGTCACCGTGACCGATGTCAACACCATGGTCTACGCTGGCAAGAACAAGAGCCGTTACACCCGTGCCGGTCTTCTCAAGGGTCGTACCAACGCCTTCAAGAAAGCAATCGTTACCGTAAAGGAAGGCGAGACCATCGATTTCTTCAGCAATATCTAAAATAAACAATGGCAGTACGTAAATTCAAGCCCACAACACCGGGCCAAAGACACAAAGCTATAGGTACCTTCGAAGAGATTACTGCATCGGTACCTGAAAAATCTCTCGTTTACGGTAAGCGTACCACCGGCGGTCGCAACAATACCGGTAAGATGACCATGCGTTATCTCGGTGGCGGCCACAAGCGCAAGTTCCGCTTCATCGACTTCAAGCGTGAGAAGGATGGTGTTCCCGCAACAGTAAAGACCATCGAGTACGATCCCAACCGTTCGGCACGCATCGCACTCCTGTTCTATGCTGACGGTGAAAAGCGTTATATCATCGCTCCTAATGGATTGAAGGTTGGCGACGTCCTCCTTTCCGGCGCAGAGGCTGCTCCCGAAATCGGAAACGCCCTCCCCCTCGCCAACATCCCTGTGGGTACCGTTATCCACAACATCGAGCTCCGTCCCGGACAGGGTGCTCTCCTCGTCCGTTCGGCAGGAAACTTCGCTCAGCTCACTTCGCGTGAAGGCAAGTATTGCGTCATCAAGCTCCCCTCGGGTGAAACCCGTCAGATCCTCAGCGCCTGCAAGGCTACCATCGGTAGCGTAGGCAACAGTGACCACGCCCTCGAATCGAGCGGTAAGGCTGGACGCAGCCGCTGGCTCGGCCGTCGTCCTCACAACCGTGGCGTCGTGATGAACCCCCACGATCACCCGATGGGTGGTGGTGAAGGCCGTCAGTCCGGAGGACATCCCCGCAGCCGCACCGGTCTCTACGCTAAGGGTCTTAAGACTCGTGCACCCAAGAAGCAGAGCAACAAGTACATTATTGAACGTCGAAACAAGTAATAACAAGATCGCAATATGAGTCGTTCTCTTAAGAAAGGTCCCTTCATCGCTGTCTCTCTCGAGAAGAAGATTCTCGCCATGAACGAGAGTGGCAAGAAGAATGTGGTAAAGACTTGGTCCCGTGCTTCTATGATCAGCCCTGATTTCGTAGGCCACACCGTAGCAGTGCACAACGGAAACAAGTTCATCCCCGTATATGTTACCGAAAACATGGTAGGCCACAAGCTCGGAGAGTTTGCCCCCACCCGCAAGTTCGGTGGACACGGTGGCAAGAAGAAGTGATTTCTTCGCGGACATTCCATCCACAAAACCACATCCTCTAACACATATATATAAATAAAGTAGAGGACCCCACACATTCAATCCAGATAAAAACAACACATATCCAAAAATAATGGGAGCAAGAAAAAGACTGGCCGCCCTCGCCCGTAAGGAGGCCCTCAAAACCCAATATTTTGCAAAGTTGCAGAATTGCCCCTCCAGCCCCCGCAAGATGCGCTACGTTGTAGACCTCATCCGCGGTATGGAGGTCAATCGCGCTCTCGGTACCCTGCGCTTCAACAAGAAGCATGCAGCCCAGGACCTCGAGAAGCTCCTCTGCTCTGCCATCGCCAACTGGGAGCAGAAGAACGGCCGCAAGGCCGAAGACGGTGAACTCTTCGTTACCCGCATCTACTGCGACGGAGCAGCCACCCTCAAACGCATGCGCCCCGCACCCCAGGGCCGCGGCTATCGCATCCGCAAGCGTTCCAACCATGTCGCCATTTTCGTCGGCACCAAAACCAATGACTAATTCAGAGAAATAGTAAAACATGGGACAGAAAGTAAACCCTATTGCTAACCGCCTCGGTATTATCCGCGGTTGGGACTCCAACTGGTTCGGTGGCGACAACTTCGGCGACAATATCCTCGAGGACAGCAAAATCCGCAAGTACCTCGACGAGCGCCTCGCCAAGGCTTCTGTAAGCCGTATCGTCATCGAGCGCACTCCCAAGCTCATTACCATCACCGTGTGCACCGCCCGCCCCGGTTTCATCATCGGTAAGAGCGGACAGGAAGTTGACAAACTCAAGGAAGAACTCAAGAAGATTACCGATAAGGACGTTCAGATCAACGTTTTCGAAGTAAAGAAGCCTGACCTCGACGCCAACATCGTAGGCAAGAGCCTCGCCCGCCAGATCGAAGGCAAGATCTCTTACCGCCGTGCCATCAAGCTCGCCATTGCCAACGCAATGCGTCAGGGCGCAGAAGGCGTAAAGGTACAGATCTGCGGACGTCTGAACGGTGCCGAAATGGCCCGCAAGGAGATGTACAAGGAAGGACGTACTCCTCTCCACACCTTCCGCGCTGACATTGACTACTGCCAGACCACAGCCCTCACCAAGGTGGGTATCCTCGGTATCAAGGTGTGGATTTGTCGCGGCGAAGTCTACGGAAAGAAGGACCTCACCCCCAACTTCACTCCCGAGAAGGGTGGCCGTCGCGAGCAGGAAGGCCGCGGAGAACGCCGCGAAGGACGTTCCGGCCGCAACAAACGAAACACTAACCGCTAATCTTCCGACAAGAGTAAATCATGTTACAGCCTAAAAGAACAAAATATCGCAGACCGCAAAAGGGCCGTTGCAAGGGCAACGCCCAGCGTGGCAACCAGCTTGCCTTCGGTAGTTTCGGTATCAAGAGCCTCGATACTCACTGGATTACCGGTCGCCAGATTGAAGCTGCCCGTGTAGCCATGACCCGTTACATGCAGCGTGAGGGACAGAGCTGGATCCGCATCTTCCCCGACAAACCCATCACCAAGAAGCCTGCCGACGTCCGAATGGGTAAAGGTAAGGGTGACCCCGTAGGTTACGTGTTCCCCATCACTCCCGGACGTATCATCTTCGAAATCGATGGTGTTCCCTTCGAGGTTGCCAAGGAAGCCCTCCGCCTCGCCGCACAGAAGCTTCCCGTGACCACCAAATTCATTGTCCGTCACGATTACGATAAAAACGCTTGATCATGAAAACTGCAGAAATACGCGAATTAAAAGCTAATGGCGAACTCGCAGAGCGCATCGCCACGGTTGAGGCACAGTACAACCAGATGGTCCTCAACCACAGCATCTCTCCTCTCGGAAACACTGCACAGATCAAGGCTCTCCGCCGTACCATCGCCCGGATGAAGACTGTGCTCAACGAAAAGTAATCGTACATGTCCAAGGGTGATGCCTGTCGCAGCCAGATGCATTACCGGATGCACCCGCACCTCATACACTATAGCAAGGGTTTACTGATGACCGTCAAACAACCACTGATGAGCAAACCCCGGCTGAGGTGTGAACGGCACGGAAATGCAACGACTGCCGGCACCGCTGACCCCAAAAGACTCTACATCAAATAACTGACTCCAGATGGAAAGAAATTTAAGAAAGACCCGCCAGGGTGTGGTAACGAGCAACAAGATGGACAAAACCATCGTCGTAGCCGCCAAATTCAAGGAAAAGCACCCTATTTATGGTAAGTTCGTCTCCAAGACCAAGAAGTATCACGCTCACGATGAAAAGAACGAGTGCAACCCCGGTGATACTGTGCTCATCATGGAAACCCGCCCCATGAGCAAGACAAAGCGTTGGAGAGTAGTCGAAATCGTAGAAAGAGCTAAGTAATCATGATCCAGACTGAATCCAGATTAACCGTATGTGATAACAGCGGTGCCCGCGAGGCCCTCTGTATCCGCGTCCTTGGTGGAACCAAGCGTCGCTATGCCTCCGTGGGAGATGTCATCGTTGTTGCCATCAAGAACGTCATCCCCTCGAGCGATATCAAGAAGGGTGCCGTTTCCAAGGCGCTCATCGTACGCACCAAGAAGGAAATCCGCCGTGCCGACGGTTCCTACATCCGCTTCGATGACAATGCCTGCGTCCTCCTCAACAATGCCGGTGAACTTCGCGGTAGCCGTATCTTCGGTCCTGTAGCCCGTGAGCTCCGTGCAGTGAACATGAAGGTGGTTTCCCTCGCACCCGAAGTACTTTAACCAAACACAGACACTACCGACCTCAATAATATGAGTAAGTTACACATCAAGAAGGGCGACACCGTCTGCGTTCTCGCCGGCAAGGACAAGGGAAAGACCGGCGTCGTTTCCCGCGTCATCGTCGACAAGCAGCGTGCAGTTGTCGAGGGCATCAACAAGGTTCAGAAGAGCCAGAAACCCAGTGCCCAAAATCCTCAGGGTGGCTTCATCACCGTTGAAGCTCCCATCCATGTTTCTAACCTCAACGTCGTCGATCCCAAAACCGGCAAGCCCACTCGCGTTGGCTACAAGATGGTTGACGGAAAGAAGGTACGTTACGCTAAAAAGTCCGGTGAGGAGATTTAAGAATGAATACCGCACAACTCAAGAATGACTATAAGGAGCGCATCGCTCCCGCACTCAAGGAGAAGTTTGGTTACTCCTCCGCCATGCAGATTCCTGTACTCAAGAAGATTGTCATCAACCAGGGTCTTGGTATGGCTACCGCTGACAAGAAGATCATCGACGTAGCCATCAACGAGCTTACCGCCATCACCGGCCAGAAGGCTGTCGCTACCGTTTCGAAGAAGGACGTGGCACAGTTCAAGCTCCGTAAGAAGATGCCTATCGGCGTCATGGTTACCCTGCGCCGCGAGCGCATGTACGAATTCCTTGAGAAGCTCGTACGTGTAGCCCTCCCCCGTATCCGTGACTTCAAGGGTATCGAGAGCAAGTTCGACGGACGTGGTAACTACACCCTCGGCGTTACCGAGCAGATTATCTTCCCCGAGATTAACATTGATACCATCGACCGTATCCTCGGTATGAACATCACCTTCGTCACCACCGCCAAGACTGACGAAGAAGGCTACGAACTCCTCAAGATGTTCGGCCTCCCCTTCAAGAACGCTAAAAACAACTAATCAAGAGTTCTCATGGCAAAAGAATCAATGAAGGCTCGCGAAGTGAAGCGCGCCAAACTCGTTGCTAAATATGCTGCAAAGCGTGCCGCCCTTAAGGAAATCGTCAACCACGGCGAGCCCGAAGAGGCATACGCTGCCGCTCAGAAACTCCAGAAGATTCCCCGCAACGCCAACCCCATCCGTCTGCACAACCGCTGCAAGATTACCGGACGTCCCAAGGGCTACATCCGCCTCTTCGGACTTTCCCGTATCCAGTTCCGCGAAATGGCTTCGGCTGGTCTCATCCCCGGCGTAAAGAAGGCAAGCTGGTAAGAAGCACGCAAGCTTAACACTGCACCCCAATCCTATTCAATTCTTTAACACTGTCGGGAAGGTCCCGATAAATTAAACAATTACAAAACAATGACTGATCCTATAGCAGACTACCTCACCAGACTGCGCAACGCCATCCAGGCCAAGCATCGCGTCGTTGAGGTTCCCGCTTCAAACCTCAAGAAGGACATCACCAAGATTCTCTTCGACAAAGGTTACATCCTCAACTTCAAGTTTGTGGAAGATGGTCCTCAGGGCACCATCAAGATCGCGCTCAAGTACAACCCCCAGACCAAGGTCAGTGCCATCAAGTGCCTCAAGCGTGTTTCCACTCCCGGTATGCGTAAGTACACCGGCTACCGTGAGATGCCCCGCGTAATTAACGGACTTGGAATCGCCATCATCTCCACGTCCAAAGGTGTAATGACTGACAAGGAAGCTGCCGCACTGAAGATTGGCGGTGAGGTTCTTTGCTACGTATATTAATACAAGAAGAACAATATGTCTAGAATTGGTAAATTGCCGATTAACATCCCTGCAGGTGTAAACGTTACGCTTCAGGATAATGTAGTGACCGTAAAGGGTCCGAAGGGTGAACTCTCTCAGGCTGTTGATCCTTCTATCATCGTCAAAATCGAGAACGGCCAGGTGACCTTCGCCATCGATGAGAACAGCGAGGTTGAAGGCAAGCAGAAGCAGGCTTTCCATGGTCTCTACCGTGCACTCGTGAACAACATGGTTGTTGGTGTTACTGAACAGTACAAGGCCGAAATGGAACTCGTCGGTGTAGGTTACCGTGTGGAGAACAAGGGTAACATCATCACCTTCAGCCTTGGATACACCCATCCCATCGTTATCGAACTTCCCAAGGAAGTGGAAGTGGAGACCAAGATGGAGCGCAACAAGAACCCCTACATCTGTCTCAAGTCTTGCGACAAGCAGCTCCTCGGTCTCGTTTGCGCAAAGATTCGTTCCTTCCGCAAGCCCGAGCCTTACAAGGGTAAGGGTATCCTTTATCTTGGCGAACAGATTCGTCGCAAGTCCGGTAAGTCTGCTGGTGCCAAGTAATCATCCTTTTAAGAGTCACAGTTCACGATTATGACAAAAGCAAAAGAAGCAAGACGCGTAAAAATCAAGTACCGCGTTCGCAATAAGATCTCCGGAACCGCCGAGCGTCCCCGCATGAGCGTATTCCGCAGCAACAAGCAGATCTATGTCCAGTTCATCAATGACGAGACTGGAACCACGCTCGCCAGCGCTTCTTCGCTCGGCCTCGAGGCTTGTCCCAAGAAGGAACAGGCTTTCAAGGTTGGAGAAGCCGCAGCAAAGGCTGCCCTCGCAGCCGGCATCACTACTGTAGTTTTCGATCGTAATGGTTATCTTTACCATGGCCGCGTCAAGGAATGTGCCGAAGGCGCCCGCAATGGTGGTCTTAAATTCTAAATGATTATGGCAACAAACAGAGTAAATGTAAATGCAGACGATCTCAAGGACAGACTCGTTGCTATCAATCGTGTGACCAAGGTAACCAAGGGTGGTCGCACCTTCACTTTCGCAGCCATCGTTGTGGTCGGTGATGGTAAGGGCGTCATCGGTTACGGACTTGGCAAGGCCGGAGAAGTTCAGGCTGCTATCGCCAAGGGTGTAGAAGCTGCCAAGAAAAACCTCGTCAAGGTGCCCATCGTCAAGGGTACCGTTCCCCATGAGCAGGCCGCCCGTTTCGGCGGTGCCGAAGTGCTTATCCTCCCTGCCTCCGAAGGTACCGGAGTGGTTGCCGGTGGTGCCATGCGCCCCGTCTTCGAAAGCCTCGGCGTCAAGGACGTACTTGCAAAGTCCAAGGGTTCTTCCAACCCCCACAACCTTGTAAAGGCCACCATCCTTGCTCTCAGTGAAATGCGCGATGCACGCACCATTGCTGCTCATCGCGGAGTATCCATGGAAAAAGTTTTCAGAGGTTAATCAATATGGCAACTATCAAGATTCAGCAGGTTGTCAGCCGTTGTGGCGCTCCTGCAACCCAAAAGCGCACTCTTGATGCCCTCGGCCTCAAGAAGCTTTACCACATCGTTGAACTCGAGGACAATGCCTGCGTTCGCGGACAGATCCGCAAGGTTCACCACCTGGTAAAAGTAGTAGACTAAACAACATCCGTAACTTATTCTTAAGACTACAATATGAAATTGCATAATCTCAAGCCTGCTGAGGGTTCCGTAAAGACCCGCAAGCGCATTGGCCGTGGTCCCGGCTCTGGTATGGGCGGTACCTCCACTCGCGGTCACAAGGGTGCTAAGGCACGCTCCGGCTATAGCAAGAAGATTGGTTTTGAAGGTGGTCAGATGCCTCTCCAGCGTCGTCTTCCCAAGCACGGTTTCAAGAACATCAACCGTGTGGAGTACAAGGCTATCAATCTTGTCGTGCTTCAGAGCCTCGCTGAGCAGAAGAATCTCGAGACCATCGGCATCAACGAACTCGTTGAGGCTGGTTTCATCAACAACAAGACTCTTGTCAAGATTCTCGGTGTCGGTGAACTCAAGAGCAAGCTCAACGTTCAGGCCCATGCCTTCTCTGCTTCCGCAAAGGCTGCCATCGAGGCTGCCGGCGGTACCGCAGTTAAACTCTAACAATAATTCCACCAAAGAGTACAATGAATAAAATAATCGAAACTATCAAGAACATCTGGCGTATCGAGGACCTGCGCTCGCGCATCCTTGTCACCATCCTGTTCGTGGCGATTTACCGCTTCGGTTCTACCGTGGTACTTCCTGGCATCGACCCCAGCGAACTCGCCCAGCTCCAAGCCCAGACCAAGGGTGGTCTTATGTCACTTCTTGATATGTTCTCTGGAGGTGCATTCTCTCAGGCGTCTATCTTCGCTCTCGGTATTATGCCCTACATCTCGGCTTCGATTGTTATTCAGCTCTTGGCAGTTGCAGTCCCCTATTTCCAGAAGATGCAGCGCGAAGGAGAGAGCGGAAGGCGAAAGATAGCCCTCTACACACGCTGGCTGACTATCGCCATCCTTCTCTTCCAGGCTCCTACTTACCTCATCAACCTCAAGGCACAGACCGCAGGCAGCGGCGCGTTCCTTGTAGGTGATGGCTTCGGATTCATGGCCACTTCGACCATCATCCTTGCTGCAGGTTCCATGTTCATACTTTGGCTCGGTGAGCGCATCACCGACAAGGGCATTGGAAACGGTGTTTCCGTCATCATTATGATCGGTATCATCGCCCGTATGCCTTCTGCCATCATCGAGGAACTCACCTCAGCGCTTTCAGGAGCTGCTGGTGGTGGTCTGATCAAGTTCCTCCTTGAAATCATCGGACTTGTTGCCGTTATGGCCATCGCCATCCTTTTGGTAAAGGCTGTCCGTAAGGTTCCCGTACAGTACGCCAAGCGTATCGAGGGTAACAGCAAACTCCAGGTAGGCGGTGCACGCCAGTACATCCCCCTTAAGCTCTTTGCTGCCAACGTGATGCCTATCATCTTTGCACAGGCAGTCATGTTCATTCCTCTCACACTTGCACAGGTGGCCGGAAGCAATCCCACTTGGGTGCTCCGCCAGTTCCTGGACCATACGAGTTTCCTTTATAACCTGGTTTTCGTAATCCTGATCATTGCATTCACCTATTTCTATACCGCCATCACGCTGAACCCCGTTCAGATGTCGGAAGACATGAAGCGCAACAATGGATTCATCCCCGGTGTAAAGCCTGGTGAGGATACTGCAAACTACATCGACAACGTGATGACCCACATCACCTTCCCCGGTTCGCTGTTCATCAGCCTCATTGCCATCCTGCCTGCATTGGCCAGCCTGTGTGGCGTAAAACAGGGCTTTGCACAGTTCTTCGGAGGAACGTCGCTCCTCATTCTTGTTGGTGTGGTAATGGATACCCTCCAGCAGATTGACAGCCACATGTCGGTGCGCAACTATGACAGAATGCTGAATTCGGGTCACACACGCAACCGTTCCTAAGTAACACTGGGAAACGCTACCTTCAACTATCGTGTCGATGATTTATCTGAAGACAGAAGAAGAAATCGAGTTGTTGCGCAAAGCCAATTTGTTGGTTAGCGCAACACTTGCCGAAATCGCGAAAATTGTGAGGCCGGGTGTCACAACCCGACAGTTGGACACATTGGCCGAACAATTTATCCGCGACCACGGTGCAACTCCCACGTTCAAGGGTTTTCCGGCCAGCTTTGCAGGGGCAGACCCTTTTCCTGCAAGCCTGTGCACGTCTGTCAACAATGTGGTCATCCATGGCATACCTGACGATGTCCCCCTTAAAGACGGTGACATCGTATCGGTGGACTGTGGTACCTGTCTTGACGGATTCTGTGGTGACTCCTGCTATACATTCTGTGTCGGAGAGGTGGATGAGGAAACCCGTTGCCTGCTCCGTACTACGAAGGAAAGTCTCTACCGCGGCATCGCGGCAGCCCTTCCCGGAAACAGAATCGGCGACATCGGCGCTGCTGTGCAGCAGCACTGCGAGTCGGAAGGCTACGGGGTGGTACGAGAATTCGTCGGTCATGGCATAGGTCATGATATGCACGAAGAACCCCCTGTCCCCAACTACGGACGTCCCGGAACGGGCAAGTTGCTCAAGAACGGTCTGTGCATCGCCATTGAGCCCATGATAACCCAGGGTAGCAATGCCATAGCCCTGATGCCGGACCGCTGGGGCATCACCACCCGCGATTTGAGCAGGGCAGCCCATTTTGAGCATACCATAGCCATCCACAACGGAAAGCCAGACATCTTGTCAACATTTGAGCCCATCGAGGCGATAGAAGGAAAGTTGTATTAGTACCATTATTCAGCATTTATGGCAAAGCAAACTGCAATTGAACAGGACGGAACCATCGTCGAAGCATTGAGCAATGCGATGTTCCGTGTCGAACTGGAGAACGGCCATCCCATCACCGCCCACATATCCGGAAAGATGCGTATGCATTACATCAAGATTCTTCCCGGCGACAAGGTGAAGGTGGAAATGAGTCCTTACGACCTGTCGAAAGGCAGGATCGTGTTCCGTTACAAATAAAACAAATACAAGAGCATACAATGAAAACCAGAGCATCTCTCAAGAAGCGCACCGCAGACTGCAAGATTGTACGTCGCAAGGGCCGCCTCTATGTTATTAACAAGAAGAACCCTAAGTTTAAGATGCGTCAGGGTTAATCTTCCCTACAAAACAACACTAAAAATACTATATGGCAATAAGAATTGTTGGTGTCGACCTCCCTCAGAATAAGCGAGGCGAGATCGCTTTGACCTATATCTTCGGTATTGGTCGCAGTAGCGCTGCTAAGATCCTTGACAAGGCAGGCATTGACAGAGACATCAAGGTTAAGGACTGGACCGACGAGCAGGCTGGAGCAATCCGCGAAATCATCGGTAATGAGTACAAGGTAGAGGGTGACCTCCGTTCCGAGATTCAGCTGAACATCAAGCGTCTCATGGACATCGGTTGCTACCGTGGCATCCGTCACCGTATCGGTCTTCCCCTCCGTGGACAGAGCACCAAGAACAACGCCCGTACTCGCAAGGGTAAGAAGAAGACCGTTGCGAACAAGAAGAAGGCTACCAAGTAATAAGGTATAACACATATAAATTATATGGCAAAGAAAACTGTCTCTGCAAAGAAGCGCAACGTGAAGGTAACGGCTCAGGGCCAGCTCCACGTTCACAGCTCCTTCAACAATATCATTGTGTGTCTTGCCAACAGCGAAGGCCAGGTTATCAGCTGGTCCAGCGCCGGTAAGATGGGATTCCGTGGTTCGAAGAAGAACACTCCGTATGCTGCTCAGATGGCAGCACAGGATTGTGCCAAGGTAGCCTATGACCTCGGTCTTCGTGAGGTGAAGGCATATGTCAAGGGTCCCGGCAACGGCCGTGAGAGCGCCATCCGCGCCTGCCACGCCGCTGACATCAAGGTAACCGAGATTATCGACGTTACTCCCCTTCCTCACAACGGATGTCGTCCTCCCAAGCGTCGTCGCGTATAATTCCCGCCCACTGACGCAACCACTGAGTAGAACGCATATCCATCTACAGACAAACACACAACCCCATTTACCAATACCAGTATTAAGATATGGCAAGATATACAGGTCCCAAGGTGAAGCTCAGCCGCAAGTTCGGTGAGGACATCTTCGGCAACACTAACAAGCGTATGAATGGCCGCAACCCCGGCAACGGCCGTCGTCGCAAGTCTTCTGAATACGGTGTCATGCTCGCTGAGAAGCAGAAGGCCAAGTATACCTATGGTGTACTTGAGAAGCAGTTCCGCATTCTCTTCGACAAGGCTGCCGCTGCCAGTGGCATTACCGGTGAAATCCTCCTCCAGAGCCTTGAGTGCCGTCTCGACAACGTCGTTTACCGTCTCGGCATTGCTACCACCCGTGCTGCT
>SAMEA3663097__coassemble_689_pt1 | contig 16271 bp, 17 predicted proteins | sample SAMEA3663097__metabat2_low_PE_001 | metagenome-assembled genome bin SAMEA3663097 (sample SAMEA3663097) | pig gut metagenome | biome: pig gut; feature: pig-associated habitat; material: faeces | place: France | collected 2012 | reverse complement strand
TCTATGCCAACATGAAATGGGACTGGAATTATCACCCAAATTGACGCAGAACCTTATTGAAACAGAATAACTATTCTGACAATGGATAACTAATATGAAGATGATGGAACAAATAGAATTAAAGGGTGGATTTTCTCCAAACAAGATATGGTTCACCTCAGACACTCATTTCTTTCACGATAAGGTTGTGGAATACAGTCAGCGTCCTTTTGCCAGCGTGGAGGAGATGAACGAAGAGTTGATAGCCCGCTGGAACTCCGTGGTGCACCGCGATGGCATCGTATTCCATCTTGGCGACTTCTGCTTCGGAAAACCCGATAACTGGAACTACATACTCGACAGACTGAAGGGAAGGATATTTCTTGTGTTGGGAAATCATGATACCAGACATATCAACGAAGAAATAGCATCACGTTTTGAATGTGTTGCTGTTCAGATGCGTCTTCATGTGAATGGCCAGAAAATATATCTCAACCATTTTCTCTTATAGCGGAGACAATCACGGCACATGGCAATTGTTCGGGCATATCCATTCCAATCAGCAGGCATCCAACATTATCGACAAGCACCGGCTTACCTTGCTGCAACCTGGACAATATGATGTGGGTGTGGACAACAACAACTTCACTCCAGTATCATACAGGCAGATAGAACAGATAATAGAAAGAAGAAAAGATGAGAAAGACATTACGTAAAATATAGAGCCAGATTTTCGGAAAGCCTTGTTGGCAACAGGTGGCAAGACTTTGTACCACACCATGGGAGAATCAGTCCCGGCAAAGACTGTCCTGACCGAGGAAGAGTTTTGTGGAATACTGACAGATATAAGGAGAAAAATCAATGAAAGAAATGAAACTTAGATTACGGAAGAATATAATACCCTGGTTGAAAGATCAGTTGTCGAGACCTATCATGCCCGCATGTGCATCGTCTGTCTCGACACCGGCAGGAAATGCAACAGGACCGCAATCGCTCACGCGAAGCCGTTGTACCACAGGATGCCATTGAAGAAATGGTGGGAAAGATGAGATTGCCGGAACTTCACGAAGCCCGCAAGGTGGAATGGATTTGCCTGTAATTGCAGCATCTTTTATAACTTTGTAGAAGATAGGCTGCTCTCGGCAAAAACATTCAAGCAAGCTTGATGATTTTGCTCTCACTTGCACTATCTTTGTGATGGAAACATGGTTACTATCGGCTCTATTAATGCATAAAAAGTAAGTTGCAAAAAATGAAGAAATGAAAGAAAATATTGAATTTGTAGATTTGGGATTGCCAAGAGGAACACTGTGGGCAACAAAGAACTTAGGAGCACAGGAAGTGTATTCATGTGGGGAATAGATGCGTAAGCCTCAGTGCGAAGAACACCTGCCAACGTATGAACAGTGCAAGGAACTGATAGAATATTATTTACAATCAAATAGTTGCTTTAATTAAAGTAAGTTATAATTTTGCTCTGACAATTCATATATTTAATAATATAAACTTTTTTGCAATGAAAACGTTTGAAGTTAATGGTATTAAATATGAAATCAATAGCGATGGCATATCTGTCTCCGTGATTGAGAATGCTTATACTGATAGTGGTATCGTTATCATCCCACCGCAAGTGCAGTACCTCAATAACATTTATCGAGTGACTTCGATTGGCAACAGAGCCTTCTTCGACTGCAGTGGCATAACTTCGCTGACCATCCCCGAGTCAGTGACTTCGATTGGCGACTGGGCCTTCTATGACTGCAGCGGCATAACTTCGCTGACCATCCCCGCGTCAGTGACTTCGATTGGCCATGAGGCCTTCCGTGGCTGCAGCGGCATAACTTCGCTGACCATCCCCGCGTCAGTGACTTCGATTGGCGACTGGGCCTTCTGTGGCTGCAGCGGTATAACTTCGCTGACCATCCCCGACTCAGTGACTTCGATTGGCCATGAGGCCTTCCGTGGCTGCAGCGGCATAACTTCGCTGACCATCCCCGACTCAGTGACTTCGATTGGCGAATATGCCTTCAGTGACTGTAACGCACTCACTGAGATAAAGAGCATTGCCCAAGTGCCACCAACGTGCGGTAATTGTGCATTTGACAATATTAACAAAGAGGAGTGCATACTCTATGTTCCTAAAGGACAGATTTATGCTTACGAACAAGCCAAAGAATGGAAGGATTTTGTTTGTATAAAGGAAATGTAACAGGCGAGCAGCATTTATGGCGATTGCTGCCATCTTACGTGTGGAGCACTTGGACGCTGTCCGACCCAATCTTATTGTATTTTCGGCGTACAAACTCTGGCATTAAGCCGAGGCACTCAAAAGTCTGCGTCAAAAAATCCTTAGTGGTTGCTTTTCAACGTATAGGAGATGTAGCTGAATGTGGGTATAAAAGTCGGTAAAGGATTGACAATCATTTGCCAGGCTGGTATGGTAATAAAGAGTTTTTATTTAGGTTGGATTTCTTCCTTCGTTTTCTCGCCATGGCATAATCCAAACAAGTTTGGCTTCGCCTTCCTCTTTCGCACCTCGGCAATATTCAAACAAGTTTGATATTGCTCTCGGTTTGTCGTCGGTTGGCTTCTGCTCATATGGCTTTACGAAAACGTTCTAATAAAGTAGGTGACTCAAAATGAGAAGAGAACTATACATACAAATCAAGGAATTTCTGCGAGAGGTGATTCTCGGAACGGAATTCGAAGGGCATGTTATGACCGTCGGGGGCTGTGTGCGCGATGACTTGATGGGCTTGGAGATAAAGGACATCGACATGTGTGTGTCGCTGCCTGATGGTGGCATCCGCTTTGCCGAATGGTTGAAAGAGCAGGGTCTGACCACAAAAGGAGTGACCGTTTATCCAAACTACGGTACTGCGATGTTGCATCTCAGGGCTTTCCCCGATGTGGAGCTTGAATTCGTGCAGACGCGTAAGGAGAAGTACATCGACCACTCATGCCGTAATCCGGTGACGGCTTTCGGTAGCATAGAGGAAGACTGCCTGCGTCGTGACCTGACCATCAACTCGCTTTACTGTAATATATCAACCGATGAGATCATCGACATCACTGGCAAGGGCGTGAACGACATTCGCGGCCATATCATCCGTACTCCAGCCAACCCCGACCTCACCTACGATGACGACCCCTTGCGCATACTCCGTTGCATTCGCTTTGCCAGTCGTTATGGTTGGGATATAGAGGCAGAGACCATGGATGGAATGAAGCGAAATGCGTTCAGGCTTGAGATTATCGCCAAAGAGCGCATACACGACGAGTTCTGCAAGATGCTCACCTGCAGGCACCCCGTAATGGCGATGGAACTGCTTCGTGAGACCGGCGCCATGCACTTTGTCATCCCAGAATTGGAAGAGACATACGATATGACGCAGAATGAGTATCACTTCGGTACGGTATGGGAGCATACGATGGCGGTTCTCGGCCATCTGAAAAGCGACAGCCTCGAACTGCGTATGGCGGCTTTGTTGCACGACATCGGAAAGATACGGGTGCGTACCGTCACCGATGGAAAGGTGCATTTCCTGCGACATGAACTTGCCAGTGCAGATATGGTTAAGGACATCCTGCTTACTTTGCGCTGCAGCAACGACTTTGTCAATGAAGTGTCATTTCTTGTCAAGAATCACATGGTCTGCAAGGCATGGGGCAGCGAATGCGAGCAACTTAAAACAAAGAAACTGCGCAAGTTGCAATATCAGTGCAGCACGGAAGAGCGATTCCGCAGACTTATGTTGCTCGTTGATGCCGACAATAATGCCCATGCCGCCGACAGGTGTATGCCACATCAGGTGGAGCTCATTCTTCGTCGTACTGAGGCCATGAAGGCTGAAGGTTCATCCATGTTCGGCTATAAACTGCCGCTTACAGGCAAGGACGTGATGGAAATCAAGGGCCTTGAGCCAGGACCGAAGGTGAAGGAGTGCCTTGGCTACCTGCTGAAACTGGCATTCGTCAATCCTCTGAGAGACAAGGAAGAAATCGTCAAACATCTGAAAGGATATAGATTATAGAAATATGAGAGACAAGATAATAACGCTTCTCCGAGATTTGGAGAAACAGCATGACATCAAGATACTGATGGCAGTCAACTATGGGAGCCGCTGTTTCGGGTATGCTTCCGAAGGGAGCGATTGGGACGTGCGGTTCATCTATGTGCATCGCCCCGAATGGTACTTCAGCATTGCAAAGACGGAAGATGTGATTGAGCTGATGCTGGAAGAGGAGCATCTTGACGTAGAGGGCTATGACTTGAAGAAAGCCTTGACCCTTCTGGCAAAGACAAACCCGATAGAATCCGACTGGCTGCATGCCAACGACCATTACATTCTTGACGAGGACTTCCTGCAGGCCATGCTGTCGTTTGAATCGCAGTGCTACAATAGCCATCACGCTATGTATCATTTCTATTCCATCAGCGTGAAGCACAACCAGCGGTATCTTGAACAGGAGGTGACGCTGAAACGTTTCATCTATTACATGCGAGGCCTGTTGTCTTGCCGTTGGTTGGAGCGGCACGGATGTCATCCTCCGGTAAATGTGGACGAGCTCATCGATGTTACCATCACGGATAATGCGCCTATCAGGGAGAAAGCCCATCACTTGCTGGAATTGAAGCGTACAGACAAGTCGCACGATATGGAAATCGTTGATGAGGAATTGTCAGACTATGTGTTTGAGTTAAAGAGGTACTACGAAAGACTTCTGCCTACGCATGTAAACAGTAAGCCGAAAGCTGACATTCCTGCTATGTCAAGGTTCTTAATGAAGGTTGTTTTGCAGAAAGGATCATAGCTGACAGTCTCATGCTTACATCCGATTGTTCGTATATGATTTCTGTTGCAAATGGAAAAATGCAGGATGTGAGTCGGAATAGCGTACGTACAATCAGTAAAATAACTCTTCCGCCCAGGAGAAAAAATAGGAACGTTTTCGTTCAGCCATATGAGCAGAGATGAACTGACGAACGAAGCATGAGCAATGAAGAGCTTGCTCAATCATTGCCATGCGAGGAGGGAGAAGACGAAGTCAATTTGTTCAATCTATGCCATGGCGAGAAAACGAAGGATGAAATCCAACTGTATAGAAACAGATTATAGTTATGTTAGTGATTCACCCCAAGGATAAGACCACGGCGATGCTTTCAGCCCTTTATGATGGGCTGGAAGCACAAGTCGTTGACGACTGCCGTTCAACAAAAGAGATAGGGCATCTGTTGCATCATGCTTCTACGCAGGAGCGCATTATGTTGCTTGGGCATGGCTCATACAAAGGACTGTTCTTCCGTGCGGATGACAGCAAGGATGATTTCGACAAAATAATCGTGGGTCATGCTCACGCTTATCATCTTCGGAAGCATGGAGGCAACATTGTGGCTGTGTGGTGCAATGCCGACCAGTTTGCCCGTGCAGAAGGCTTGCATGGATTGTTTACCGGGATGATAGTTTCTGAACTCAGTGAGGCTCTATTATATCAGGTAGAGACAACCCAGGAGGAACTTGACCGTGAGAATGTGAAGTTGGCCCGTAGGCTGAGAACATTGCTTGACGAAGGCATCCCCCTGAACGAGATACCTAAACGGATGTTGGCAATGGATGATGTCCACTCACCTTTGACAGCGTTCAATTACAAGAATTTCTACTATTTATAAGGTTTAGCGAGATGAAGACCAAGAATCTGTTTTTAGCCATATATGACCAGGTGACTCGCAAAGGCGCATGGCGAAACATCTTCGTGACGCACAACGCCTTCGGCATTTTCAGCCGATACAGCCATACGGCACGCGGTAGTGGTAAGCCCAAGATGTCTTACCCTACGAAAGCTGTTGCCTTGAAAGCTGCCGAGGCAATGGGCGAAAAGCATGGTGTGCATTTCTCTGTCTATAAATGCGCATGGTGTGACGGATGGCATGTGGGAAAGAATGCCCAAAACAAGGTCAAGCTCAAAGATGATTCCGAGAAGAAGAGCCCTGGATTTGTCAACAAGTCCAATGCTCTGTATGAGTCGTTGAAGCAATATCCCATTGTCGACCTTGCCCCCGTTTATGGCAAAGGTGTGAGAGGCAGGACCATGTCGGGACGTGGCAGCAACTGGCTGTTGGCAAAGGTGCGTGAGGCCGGTGTAAAGTGCATCATCGATCTCCGCACGGCAGACCATACCGACCGTTACGACCGCAATGTGGCAGAGGCTGGCTTGGAATACCACAGTCTGCCCATCGACAGCAAGAACACAGACGTACACCAGATTATCGCCTCACTTCCGCTGCTGTTCGAGTTGATGGACAAGGGCGGCTTCTATATTGCCTGCGCCATGGGCAGACACCGCACAGACATTGCTATCGCACTTTATTATGTGATGCACCCTTCCGTGCCGTTTGACGAAGTGCCGGAAATGAAAGGTCACCGCAATGTGGAGAAGAAGCAGTTCCGCTGTGATGACATTGCCGCCAGGCTCAATAGCATCATCAAGGCCATCACTCTCGACGAGCTTGCCACACTGGGGTTGTCCGCAGACTATGAGGCTGAGTTTCTCAGACGCAAGAAACGATTATTTGATGTAAACCGTAATTTTGAATGAACATGGGCCATAAGATATGCTTTGTATGCACAGGCAATGCCTGTCGGTCACCGTTTGCTGAATGTGTGACGAAGAAACTCTTGGCAGATGCAGGGATGAATGGCATCGAAGTATTCTCACTGGGCACATTGGACTGGGGAGAGAATCCCCGTGATGCTGCCATGGTGGATGTGGCGAAGGAATTGGGCTATGAACTGAGTGGTACGACTACGATGATGAGCCGTGAACGGCTGATGGCAGCTGATGTGGTCATTGTCTTTGAAGAGCAGCATCGCGATGCCGTCACACGGGTGTTGGACTATGGTCATTGGAATCGGATTGTGCTGTTCAACCGGATTGCTTTCGATGGGGAAGGCAATGTGGAAGACCCGCATTACCAGACTGCTGCCGTATACCGCCGTGTGGCGCAGCATATCGAAGAGGGGTGCCGGAGACTGATAGGGAAATGGAGGCTCCAACCGCCGGAGTCTTGCGTCTGAAGATAGTAGGGCGCGTAGTACCTCATATATCCCTTTGGTCCGTCTGGCATGTCCCGACAGAAATACCAAAGGGATATTTTTTTGTGCCTTTGATATAAAAATGTCAGTCTGCCACTCTATATAGTTAGAAACAGGAAAAAACTATACCATAACAAAACAGGAGGTGCTACATGAATACATCAGAAAAGGAAAAGGATTGGCTGCGTCGAATATGCGGAAGCCAGCAGACGGCAGTACCGGGGCAGGCAACCGCAGCCAGGGAGGGAGGACGTCGGCCTGCAGGGAAGAAGAAGGCCCCCCAAGGTAACGGCTTCAAGGACATCGCCGGCATGGACGAGCTGAAGGAACTGGTCACCGAGGGTTTCGTCAACGTGATGAAATATCCCAAGCATGCGGCAGCATATGGCATCAAACCACCCTCCATGCTGCTTTACGGCCCTTCTGGGTGCGGCAAGACGTTCTTTGCCGAGAAAATGGCCGAGGAGGTGGGCATCAATTTCATGAGGGTCGTGCCCGATGACCTTGCATGCACATGGGTACATGGGACACAGGAGAAAATAGGGCAACTCTTCCGGAAGGCCGAAGAAAATGCACCGACGCTGCTCTTCTTCGACGAGTTCGATGCAATGGTGCCGAAGCGTGCCGGTAGCGATCACTCCCAGCATTACGACAGCGAGGTCAACGAGTTCCTTTGCTGCTTGGGCAATGCGTCGGAGCGGGGTGTCTATGTCGTCGCTGCCACCAACCATCCCGAGAACATCGATAAGGCGGTCCTGCGTACAGGACGCATCGACGAGATGGTGTATATCGATATGCCCGACAGAGAGGCAAGGCGGAACCTCTTCGCGTTGGCACTCTCGAAACTTCCCACAGAAGAGGACATCGATGTGGACCGTCTGGCGGAACAGACCGAGGGCTACAACTGCAGCGACATCTGCTATATCGTGGAATCGGCGGCGAGGAAGAAATTCAGCGAAACTGTCAATCAGGACTCCGAGACGTGTCTGCCCATCAGCCAGGCCCTGCTCGAACAGACCGTATCCCGTACTCGGCCGTCGGTAAAAAGCGGTGACTTGCGTGATTATGAGCGCGTGAGGGACGGGTTCAACCCTAAGAGTCGCGGCGAATGTCCTGCAAGAATCGGTTTCAGGTAATGAAAAACTATCCACTGAAAAAACAATGCTATGAAAGAGAAAATTTTGGAAACTCTACGCAGCTTGGGGTTCAAGCTGGTACAGACAGACGATGAAAACGTCTATGAATTCAACTACGAGGGAGTAAGCATGCTGTATATGTACAACGTGAGCGACGAGGAATTCCTCAGCATCACCGTCCCTTGCATCATGGAGGTTGAGGAAGACAATCTCATGCTGGTGTCCGCTTTGACAGAAAAGGTCAATGCGACACTGAAATACATCAAAGCCTACATTTACGGAAACCATGTGTGGCTTTCCTACGAACGCGAACTCATCGATGACAGTCATTCCGAAGACAAGGATTTCCGCAAGGTCCTCTCCAGCATGATTCTCCAGCTGGAGGCTGCATTGAGATTCTTCCGCAAGTCGAAGGCTGAGATGGAGGAATACTCCGCTGGCGAGTCTTCGGACGACGACGCCCTTGTTGTTGAAACCGATGAAACAGTTGAAACAGATAATTAGAATACCCCCCCCCCAAAAAAAAAGAAACATATGACAAAGCAAGAAATGATTATGGAGGCCGCCCGGAATCTTGGGTATCAGCCTTATATCGATGACGACGGTGACATCTGTGTGCCGTACCAGTTGAAGAACATCTACTTCCTTGTCGGGAAGGACGACGAGCAGTTTGCTTCGGTTGTCTATCCCCAGTTCGCGGAAGTCCCTGAAGGCGAAGAGACCCTCACACTTGCCGTCTGCAACAAACTTTCGCGCGAGGTGAAACTCGTAAAGGTCTATATCTGCGAGAATCTGAAGGCCGTGACGGCAAGTTGTGAGTTTTTCTACACCGACATGGAGAGTCTGCAGTGCAGCGTGGAAAACTGTCTGAACATCCTGGGCATGATACGCTCGGCATATCGCACGGCAAAGGAGGAACTTACCAACTGACACTCTTTTAGAAAAAAAGTTGCGATAGATGACAGAGAATGGTTACAAAGTCCTCTCTCTTGTCATTAACAGGTAATCTAATTTATAGAACATCCTTAAATCCTTTAGAAAAATGGAAGAGCAAAACAGCAAGAATGAAATGAAGAAGACGCAGGTATTCAATGTGATTATCCTCGACCGTAGCGGTTCGATGTCCCGAATCCGTGAAGCGGCAGTCGATGGTTTTAACGAGACTCTGGCAGGAATCAAAAAGGCTCAGGAGAAGTTTGCCGATACGCAAGACCATTTTGTGACGTTGGTGACGTTCTGCAACTGTGAGAAGAAGCACGTGTTCGACAAGGTGCCCGTTGCAGAAGCCCGTCCGCTGACGATGGAGGATTACCAGCCCTGCTGCGGCACTCCACTGTACGATGCCATGGGCTTTACCCTCACTGCCATGCGCCGTCATGTCAAGGAGATTGAGGACAGCGTCGTGGTGGTCACCGTCATCACCGATGGTATGGAGAACTCCTCCCGCGAGTATAGCGGCAGGGTCATCAAGGAACTCGTTGAGCGTCTGCGTGGCGAGGGATGGACGTTTACATATATGGGAGCCAACCAGGATGCCGTGGAGGTGGCTTCGAGCCTCTCCATCCGCAACTCCCGCAACTTTGCCTACAGCCACGAGGGCACACGCGATTCGATGTGCAAGGACGCCAGCACGCGCCTGAACTTTTTCTCGCGGCTGGCAGAGGTAAAGAAGCAGGAGGCTGATGGTGCAGCAGCACCCATGTCGGCCCAGGAGCGCAACAACCTCTACACCACCATGGCCAATGAGGCCTTCGACGAGGAGGAACGGAAATGAAGGGACGTACGAAGATTGTCACCATGAAGAGGGCCTTCTACCTCTTCTGGCGTGGACTTTCCATACTTGTTGCCGGAGTAGCCGGATGGCTATTGGCCTTCATGGGTATGGCCGACGATTCGCGATACAGCCGGATTCTCCGTCGCGTGATTTCCACCTGCTTTGCCATTTTGGCAGTGTTCCTGGTTGTCGCTGCGGGCTGTGGAATTTTCGAAAACCTGTACTACAGGATGCATCTGAACCGTCATTTTGACGAAGCCTGTGTAGACCGGGAGTACGTTTCGAGTACGCTGTCCTATTGCACTTCGTACGATGACGACGGATTCCTGAAGCGCACCGACGGCACCACCACCATCAAGGGCATCCAGTGGATAGCCCGTCCGTTGGGCACCGATTCGTTAGTATGCTACAGCGACGGCCAAAAACGCGGCTATTTCAATATGTTCACCGGTCTGCCGGTCATCAAGCCACAGTACAGCCATGCCTGGATTTTCTCCGATGGGCTGGCGGCTGTGGACGACGAAGGGATGATCAAGTTCATCGACGCTTCCGGTAGGGTGGTGATGGACCCTAAGGTGGAGTACGCGCCGCAATCCGACGGCTATGTCTTCCACAACGGCTATTGCATCATCCAGGACGGCAAGAGCAACCGTTACGGTATGATCGACCGTCAGGGCAAGTGGGTGCTGGAGCCCCAATATTTCTACATCAGGATTGACGATGACTTCTGGATTGTCGACAATGGGAAAGGGCAGTGTGTGGTGGATAGCAGTCTCCACACCGTTGTCCCGTATACCCAAGGCCGCATCTTCGTCCTCGACGGGTATATCAGCGTGACGCTCAGCGACCATTCCATCCGGCGTTACAACCTTGACGGGACACTCGTCGACGGGTGCTATGTCAACGAGGTCTACACGCTGTGCTACGATTCTGACGAGCTGCGTTATCCTCAAACAAAGTATTACAACGATGAGGGCGAGCTGGTCAGCGAGACGGACTCCGAGGATGCCGTCCCTGTGGAGAAGGCTGCGCGGTGCAGAAGCTATGAGGCCGAAACGGGTTGGTATGGCTTGATGAGTCCCGACGGACGGATCATCACTCCGCCTTCCTACACCAGCATCAAGGCCATCGCTTACGACCTGTATCTCTGTAAGGACAACGATGAGGACGGGGTGATTTTGAATGGCAAGGGGGAGCGCATCAGATAGTCTGCATATGGCGTCTTTTGCCTGATTTGTTGACACATCCTATACGGCATGAGGGCTTGAGGGAACCTCCCTTTCAGCCCTCATGTTTTTTGTTCGGAGGGTGGGACCGTCTGTTCCCTTCAAGGCGGTGGGGGAAAGTCCGTTTGACTCTTATGCGTAAAATGCGCCACACAGGAACGGCCATTTGGGACCATCGTGGGGAAATATTCCGCGGAAGATGGTGCCCAACTGCATAGGAATGAGTAACTTTGCACCCTATTTGGCCCAGAAAGTTCAACGACAAGACACAGAAACCTTATGACCGAAAACGAACAAATGGGCGGCCGACAGACGAGGACGAAGATGAAGCGGCCGTCGATGTATAACGTTGTCATGCACAATGATGACGAAACAACCATGGAATTTGTGGTGATGGTGCTCGTCACCGTCTTCCGCCATTCCGAAGAGGATGCCGAGGCCCTGATGCTGACGGTGCACATCGAAGGGAAGGCCATCGTCGGGACCTATTGCCATGATATCGCCTCCACCAAGGCCAACCACGTCATGATGCTTGCCCGCAAAAACGGCTTCCCTCTGCTGCTTACCGTGGAGGAGGCATAGCCCGCCCCCGAACGCCTGACTTCCGCTCTTCCTGCCTTTTCGCCGAAGGTAGGTACTGTATATATTGGAAAAACTGTCACACAAAAACAAAAAGGACACACCCCTCTTACCATGCCCCAATTTTCTGCAACCATAGACATCATGAAATGCACGCGCAGGGTGCGTGCTGCCTTCATCGACACCATTGAGATGGCAACCCGGAAACGCTTCGAATACCTGACGCCCGAGGTGCTGCTCTATAACGTGGCCAACCAAAAGGAGTTCCGCGAATTCTGCCGTGGCCATTTCTACAACCATTCCGACTTTATCAAGGCACTGGGCGAGTTCATCGATTCCCAGGACCGTCTGCCCGAGGGAAACAACGAAAAGGGTACGCTGTCAAACAATTTTTCGCGCCTTTTCGTCCTCCTTGCCATGGTACGCCCCGATGCCATCCTGAAGAAAAAGGGCATCGTCGACGAGGAGTACGAGGAGCGCTACAAGAATGCCGTAGTGGACATGGCTGCCCTCATCCACGGTTTCTATGCCCTTGGCGACGACTGCATGGCCACCTATTTCCTCTCCCATTACTTCTCGGACGACCCTTCGGATTGGCTTCCCACACTGATGGCCCATTATTACAAGGACGATACTGTCGATGATGACAAACCCCTCAAACTCCCGCCCTTTGTCACCGCCGAGGCCATCGTCAACGGCAAGACGGTCGACATCAGCACCCTCGGCAATGACGAGGTGTTCCGCAAGATGATGGAACAGGCCAACGAGATTATCCGTCACATCGGACAGTCATCACCCTACAGCAACTTCGAGGAGAACGACGATGAGGAGGATGACTACGACCGCCCACAGCGCGAACCTTGGGAGAACCTGGTCACCTGTCTCAACGAGGTCTACATGCACCGCAATCCCCTTGTGGGCCGTGAGCGCGAACTGTCGCGATGCATCCGCATCCTCTGCCGCAAGGACAAGAACAACCCTCTTTTCATCGGCGAACCCGGTGTGGGCAAGACCGCCCTTATCTATGGTCTGGTGCGGATGATTGATGAGGGCAGGGTACCCGGCTGGATGCGCTGCTACAAGGTCTATGCCCTCGAGATGGCTTCGATGGTGGCAGGAGCCAGCTATCACGGTGAATTCGAGAAACGCATGAAGTCCGTGCTCGAAGGTGTCCGCAACCGCGGAAAATGCATTGTCTACATCGACGAAATCCACAGCATTTGCGAAACCGGCGGCGGCAGCAATTCCATCAATGCCGCCGACATGCTCAAACCCTATCTCGAGGACGGCAGCATCCGCTTCATCGGCTGCACCACCTATCAGGACTACAACCGGGCGATGGCCGGCAAGAAGGCCATTGCCCGACGCTTCGGACTCATCGATGTCAAGGAGCCCACGGTCGAGGAGACCATCGCCATCCTCGATGGCCTCCTTCCCCGTTACGAAAGTCATCACGGCGTGCGCTACGACCGCGAAGCCGTACGCTATGCCGTGGAGCAGGCCGATGCCCTCATCCACGACCGTTTCCTTCCCGACAAGGCCATCGACATCGTCGACGAGGCCGGAGCCTACCTCCAGCAGCACCCCTTGCTCAACAAGAAGGGTTTTCCCAAGGCGGAACGTTATCAGAAGGTCGGCAAGGAGATCATCCGCAACATCCTCACCGATGTCTGTCGCATCGATGCCAAGGCCCTTACTTCGCAGAGCAACGACGAACTGCAGGGACTGGCGGCTCGCATCACCGGCGAAATCTATGGCCAGGATGCTGCCATCGACCGCGTGGTACGCGCTGTGATGATGGCGAAGGCCGGACTCACAGAGCCTGGGAAACCCATGGCGTCGCTCCTCTTTGTCGGACCTACCGGCGTGGGCAAGACCGAGGTCTGCAAGGTGCTGGCACAGGAACTGGGCATCGCCCTCGTGCGTTTCGACATGAGCGAATACACCGAGAAGCACACCGTTTCCAAACTCATCGGCTCGCCGGCCGGCTATATCGGCCACGACGAGGGCGGACTCCTCACCGATGCCATCCGCAAGACCCCTTCGTGCGTACTCCTCCTCGACGAGATTGAAAAGGCCCATACCGACATCTATAACATCCTCCTCCAGGTGATGGACTATGCCTGCCTCACCGACAACAAGGGCAACAAGGCCGATTTCCGCAACGTCATCCTCGTCATGACCTCCAATGCCGGAGCACAGTTCGCCTCGCAGGCGGCAGTGGGCTTTGCCGGCGGAATGAGCAAGGGCGAGGCGATGCTCGACACCGTGAAGAAGACCTTCAAGCCCGAATTCCTCAACCGTCTTTCCGGCACCGTCGTCTTCAACGACATGGACCTCGAGATGGCGCGCCTGATTCTCGACAAGAAGCTCCGCCAACTCTCGGCACGGCTCGAAAAGCGCGGCGCTGCCATGAAGCTCTCCGACGAGGCCCGCGACTTCCTCCTCCGCAAGGGCTTCAATCCCCAGTATGGCGCACGCGAAATGGACCGCGTCATTGCCCAGTATCTTACCCCCATCCTCACCGAGGCCCTGCTCTTCGGAAAACTCCGTAAGGGCGGTGAGGCCTGCATAACCCTTCACGGCGATGCTCTGGCGATTGAATGACGATCCCCGGCTTTTCCCCGACCCTCACCAAGGGGAGCCCGACGGGCTACTGGCCGTAGGTGGCGACCTGTCGCCCGATCGGCTTCTGGCGGCCTACAGTTTCGGCATCTTCCCATGGTACGATTTCCGCGAGTCGCCCGAAATCATGTGGTGGTGTCCCATGGACCGTTTTGTCATCTTCCCCTCCGAGGTCCATGTCAGCCACTCCATGCGCCAACTCATCCGCAGCAATCGCTATACGGTGAGCATCGGCAGTGACTTCAACGGCGTCATCGAGCAGTGCAGTCTGGCCAACCGTCGCAACGAGCAGCCGGGGGCATGGCTCGGTGATGAGATGAAGGAGGCCTACAAACGGCTGCACGTCCTGGGTTATGCCACATCCTTTGAGGTGCGCGATGCCGATTCACGCCTTGTCGGCGGACTCTACGGTGTGGGTATCGGCAGGAGTTTCATCGGTGAGAGCATGTTCAGCCTTGTACCAAACGCCTCGAAACTCGCGCTCATTGCCCTTGCCCAGGCTGTAGAGCCGCATGGCGGTCTCATCGACTGCCAGTTCGAGACCGCCCATCTGAAGAGCATGGGCGGGCGGCATATTCCCTACGATGAATATATGGAGTATCTTCGGGAATGACTCCTCTTGCTTCCTCCTACATTCTGAAAAAAGTTTTTCGAAAAAAATCCTACATTTCCTACACCACACATCGAAATCCCCTGTACAAAAAGGGGATTTCCGGTGTAGGATAGGGTGTAGGATGCGTGTTTGAAACCTACACCGTCGGGCTGCCAGGTCTATGGAGAAAAAAAAGGAGAGATGCCGCGTCACTCAAACGCGGCATCTCTCCTTTGGTATTTTTGTCTGCTGTAATCAGGCCTTTCTGCTCCGCATCAGAAGCGGTAGCCGAAGGTCAGGCTGGCACAGAAGTTCTTGCAGGCGGCATCGGTGGCGCCTTCCTGATGGAGGTAGTGCTTCATGTCCTGTGTGTACATGTCGGTGAGTCCCCAGTCGAAGCCGAGGATGAAGTTGTAGTGCTTGGCATATTCGGCACCGACACGGAATCCCAGTCCGCAGTCGAAGCGCTTGTAGGAGCGCATGCCGTCTTCCTTCTTGAAGATGCTTTCCGTAACGTCGTCGCTGAAGTCGTCGAACTTGGTGCGGAACTTGCCGTTTGTGCCGATGGCGAAGTATGGACCGAAGTCGGCATAGACGCCCAGCACGTCGAGCACATCGTAGCGGTAACCGACGTGGACGGGAATTGAGATGTAGCAGGGCCGTGCGATGTAGGTGCAGCCGATGCCGAGCATGTCGTCGATGCCAACTTCAATCTTGTCGCGTCCTCCCTTCATGGTGTATTCCAGTCCGGCATTCACGAACACTCCGTGGCATGAGGGCAGCACGTATTCCGCACGCACGCCCAGGTTGAAGCCTGCCTTGGGGTTCAGTTCCATTCCGGGCTGGTTCTTGTAGTGCATGTTGCTGATGTTCATGCCGAAGAGGCCCATAAACGTGAGGTCCTTCTCCTCGTAGTAGTTGTTTTGGGCATTGGCGCTGGCAACGGTGATGGCCAGGGCAATGAGTGAAAGCAAAAGTCGTTTCATAAATAGGTTTATTTTGGTTTCAGTTTTGTATGCGTAGTTCTTCGGTCGTATAGCGAGGTTTGCCGCGTTTCAGCGGGCATAGTATCTTTGCCTGCCCCATTTAGGTTACCATCCTGTGGCGTCCCATCCCGCCGCTCTGTACCATTCCGTCTTCCGGAAGGCGATGTTGAGGTCGCCGTAAGCCGAGTTGGCGGCATTGTCGGTATAGATTTGCTGGGGGATGAAAGCCGCCACGCCGCAGTATTCTGCCGCTTCGGGCATGGTCTGGAAGTCGAAGTAC
>SAMEA3663097__coassemble_685_pt1 | contig 16353 bp, 11 predicted proteins | sample SAMEA3663097__metabat2_low_PE_001 | metagenome-assembled genome bin SAMEA3663097 (sample SAMEA3663097) | pig gut metagenome | biome: pig gut; feature: pig-associated habitat; material: faeces | place: France | collected 2012 | reverse complement strand
CTCTCTGTCAGCTTGCTCTCCTTGGAAGCCGCCATGGAACGCACCTTCTCTTCGATGAAAGCCGCCATCTTGCGGTAGGGCGACCACGCTGCCTGACCGATGCTGATGGGGTTGTCGATGACGGAAGTCACACGGGCATCCCAGTCGTGACCCTGACGGTCGTAGAAGATACCGTTCTTGCCAATCGCAATGTTCTGGGTATCGCCCACGGTGACGGCGGCCACAATGTCCATCGTCCGGCCTCGTGTGGCATCCGTACAGTGGCAGAAGACGAGGTACATGCCACTGGCGGCAGCCTGGGCAGCCATGGCGGCAGCATCGTTCACCCGCACGCAGAAGTCGCAGGCACGCTGGTCGATATAGAGTGTTCCGGCCTGGAAGATGGCCTTCGACGTACTGGAATAGAAATCGGTGAGCGTCACATAGTTGCGGAGAAGCTGGTAGAAGTCGCGGGTAAGATGCAGGAGCTTGTCGACCATGGCAATGCTCTTGCTCTCCTCGTCAAGCACCACATCGGTCTCCTTGACCTCCATCTGTTGCTTGTAGTCGGCATACTGCTTGAGGCTTGCGCCGAGTGCCGCCCATTTCTCTTCAGTCACATCAGCATCGAACGCCTGCTTCACCACGTTCCATTGTGCTTCCCAGGCAGGGTTCACCACCACATCGAGCGGGAGAGTCTTGCCCTCGGTGATGCGTGCGAGGGGATATGCCGCGATGTCGGCGGTACGTTCGGTAAGGTTTGCCGCACTGATGCTTTCTATCATTGCGGTCTGCACGTCGAGTTTCTCGCGGCTTTCGGCGGCATACTGTGCCAGACGTCCGCGGAGGAAATAGTCGCGCACCTTGGCATCGAGGGCGGCATAAGCCTCGGCAATGGCATCGGTCTTTTCGCCGAAGGGAGCCTCCACAGCCTGGAGCGCTGCACGTTCGGCCTTCAAAGCCTCGAGTTTCCCGGCCATCAGACGCTCCAGACACCCACTGCTGTCGGCAAGGGAAATGGCATCGGCATCGGTTTTCCCCACTGCAGCAAGAATCTGCTTGGCAGCCGCAATCAACTGCGCACCGTCGGGAGTATCGGTCTTCAGGGCCGAAAGCTTCACGTTGTCGGTTCCGGGTACGAGAATGTCCATGTCGCAGAGCACGCCCGAAAGCCATGTGGCCGTAGCCACCACCTCGCTCGAATGTACCTGCCCGTCGTGGTTCGTGTCGATATACTGAAGCGTCTTCTCGTCGAGTTCAAGTCCCTTTACCGGACAGGAGAGGACGGTCCATTTCTTTTCGTCGAGTTCTACAAGGTGAGCGATGTCCGCACCGCTACTGATTTTTACTCGGGGCACACCGCCCACATAAGAATAGTTCCAATTGTAACTCATGAATGATGGGTATGATTTGGTGGATGTTTTTTCAATTAGGTCCTTCTTCACTCCTTGCGGAGGAGAAAGAGGTATTCCTGATGCGCCCTGTCGGCACAGCACCATTTGCGGGTACGGAACATGTTTGCCATGTTGTGATGGGCATAGTCAACAGCCATCACGTCCATCAGCGTGCCGTTTTCGCTGAGCATCTGCTGTATTTCCTCGCGTGTCACCCTGCCGCCGCTGCTGTTGTAGCTGAGCAGGATGTAGCGTGCCTTCACCTGCTGCACCAGCCGTTCGATGGCCTCAATGGCCTTAAGCCGTCCGGAAGTGCCCATATGGAAGTCCTCGAACACCGATGCCGAAATGCCGTCGCGCGAATCTTCGCGTCGGCCGGCAGCACCGAAGAGGGTCGGTTGGTCGTTGAGTACTACGCTCTTCCACAGGTGATAGTATGCCGCATAGCGCACACGCGAAGAGGGCATCTTCACATTTGCCGAGCCATAGGGTGGGTCAAGGTAGGCCAGGTCCCACTCTCCATGCAGGTCGAAAACGTTGCTGCGGCACACACTTGCAGCGGGCCAGCACTCGTTGTAGCACAACCGCGGCAGACGCAGGGTGAGGTCGCGGTAACTGCGTGCCGACCACCGCTTGAGATAGCTTGAGAAATGTCCGATGGTGGAGTCCACCACGTCGAGGGCCAGTATCAGGCTGGTGAGGAGCACGCGCTCGGTCGGCACATCGATGGTGCCTGCTGCCCGCCACTCTGCGATGCACTCCCTGATGCTGTCCAGGCGCATGGTATTCTTGCGCTGGAAGGGGTATTTCCGCATCTCCTCGTCCGGTGTCCCGTCGTCGTGGGGAGCATAGTGTAAGGTGAACCACCCTTCGTGCCCCGGAAGGGCATTGAGGCGGTCGATAAGTTGCCGGTAATACGCCTCCCTGCGCGGTGCCTGCAGATAGCAGGTGGCAAACACTTCGCTCCATACGGCAATGTCGTTGCTCGTCACCGCGTATCGTCCGCTTTGGTAGAGGGCCTGACTCACGCGGGTACTGCCGGAAAAAGCATCGAGCACAGTGTACACATCGTCCAGACTGCACACCATCTTCATGATGTGCGGCAGCATTCGCAGTTTCGAACCGGCATATTTGATGCCTTCCGTCCTGGGATTCAAAACGGAGGTTCGGCGACGCAAAGGGGACAATGCAGGAAGTATCATTTTGCAAAATTAGGCTTTTTCCGCTATTTTTCGGAATATTTTCAAAGTTTTTCGCTATTTTTGCCTTGTTTTTGGCGATGTCAGGCACGAAAGTTCCGTAGTTTCAGAACGTTGAAAAACACCCTGTTACAGAATCGCACCCCACACTTCCCGCGCCACCGCCACGGACGGCCTTACCATCCGTTCCTGAACAAAAGCACAAGTTTACCCCTATTCCGAGCAAAAAACGCCATGAGACCGCTTGCCACATTCCTTTCACTGTCCTTTGCCCTCGGCCTTTCGGCACAGCGCATCACCGAGACCTTGACGCAGGGATGGACCTTCCACCGCGGCGATGTCCCCGGAGCCGAAGCCGCCAGTTACGACGACTCGCAATGGGAACCCGTCAGCGTCCCCCACGACTGGGCCATCTATGGTCCCTTCAGCCGCGACAACGACCTGCAGACAGTTGCCGTCACACAGAACGGTGAGACGGAAGCCACCGAACATACCGGCCGCACCGGCGGACTGCCCTACGTGGGAGTGGGATGGTACCGCCGCAACTTCACCGTCGATGCCGGTACCCCGGGCTCCGCACGGCGCACCATGCTCGTCTTCGACGGTGCCATGAGCCAGGCCCATGTCTACGTCAACGGAAAGGAGGTGATGTTCTGGCCCTACGGCTACAACACGTTCTACTGCGACATCAGCGATGCCCTGCGCACCGATTCGCCTCAAAACACCCTGGCTGTACGGCTGGAAAACGTGGAGCAGTCCTCGCGCTGGTACTGCGGCGCCGGGCTCTACCGCAACGTGCATCTGCTGCAGACCGAGGCCATCCACGTACCCGTATGGGGCACACAGCTCACCACCCCGCAGGTGAGCGAGGAGCGTGCAAGCATCCACTTGAAGACTACGGTCGAGGGATGCCGTGCCGACGAGCAACTGACGCTCTACACCGAAATCATTGATGACGAAGGGCGTGTGGTGACCAGCAAGGAATTCAAGGGATATGCCGCACACGGACTGCCCCTGGAGCAGCACTTCACCGTAGAAAAGCCCCATCTGTGGAGTCCGGAAACACCTGCCCTCTACCGTGCCGTCACACGCATCTACGCCGCCGGACGCCTGCAGGACACCTACACCACCCGCTTCGGCATACGCAGCCTACAGTTCGTGGCCGACCAGGGATTCATGCTCAACGGCAAAATCCGCAAGTTCCAGGGTGTCTGCAACCACCACGACCTGGGACCTTTGGGGGCCGCCGTCAATGTCAGTGCCCTGCGCCACCAGCTTGAGCTGCTGAAGGACATGGGATGCGATGCCATACGTACCAGCCACAACATGCCGGCTCCCGAACTTGTAGACCTCTGCGACGAGATGGGATTCATGATGATGCTCGAACCCTTCGACGAGTGGGAGAAGGCAAAATGCGAGGGTGGCTATCACCGCTTCTTCTACGAACCGAGTTGCTATCCGTCCGTCGTTCCTGCACACCCCGACGAAGTAAGACCCCACGCTGCAGAACGCATGACATGGGCCGAAGCCGACATGGTGAACATGCTCCACCACTACCGCAACAATCCCAGCGTCGTCATGTGGAGCGTCGGCAACGAAGTCCCCACACAGGGTAGCGACGAGGGCTACAAGGTGGCAACCTGGCTCAGGGACATCTGCCACCGCGAGGACCCCACACGCCCCGTCACCAGCGGCATGGACCAGATTGACAACGCCCTCGACAAGGGTTTTGCCGCCGTACTCGACATTCCGGGTTTCAACTACCGCGCCAACCGCTACGAAGAGGGCTACCACCGCCTGCCGCAGGGACTCGTACTTGGCAGCGAAACGGCAAGCACCGTCAGCAGCCGTGGCGTATACAAGTTTCCAGCCACCAAACGTGCAGGGGCCATGTATCCCGACCATCAGTCCTCATCATACGACCTCGAGAGCTGCTGGTGGAGCAACATCCCCGATGTCGACTTCGCCAATGCCGACGACAATCCCTGGTGCATCGGGCAGTTTGTATGGACAGGATTCGACTATCTCGGTGAACCTTCGCCCTACGACACCGATGCATGGCCGAGCCACTCGAGCCTCTTCGGCATCATCGACCTGGCTTCCATTCCCAAGGACCGCTATTACCTCTACCGCTCACAGTGGAACCGCACAAGCCATACCCTGCACATGCTCCCGCACTGGACATGGCCCGGCCGCGAAGGGGAGGTGACACCGGTATTCGTCTATACCGATGCCCCCCAGGCCGAACTCTTTGTCAACGGCCGCAGTCAGGGCATACAGCGCAAGAAGTCGCGCGAAGAGGCCGGCGACGTCACCGAACGTTACCGCCTGATGTGGAACGACGTGAAGTACGAGCCGGGCGAAATCTGCGTCAAGGCATATTATCCCGACGACACCCTCCAGCAGACTGTCCGCACGGCAGGCAAGCCCCATCACCTCGAAGTGCTCGGTCAGGACGGACATGGTCTGGAGCCCGACGGCAACGACCTCTATTATCTTCGCGTGCGCGTAGTGGACAAGGACGGCAATCTCTGCCCTGATGCCAATCCGCTCGTCCGCTTCAACGTCAAGGGCAACGGTACTTTCCGTGCGGCAGCCAACGGCGATGCCACAAACCTCGAACTCTTCCACCTGCCGCAGCACCATGCCTTCCACGGTGAACTTACGGCCATCGTACAGGCCGGTACGCTGAAGACAGGCAAGAATGCCGCTACCGTCACCCTCACCGCCAGTGCCAAGGGTCTGGAAAGCGGATCGGCCACCATCGCCGTGGGCGGATACAAGGCTCCGGGATTCGTCAAAGGGGCCGACATCGGATGGGCTACAGAATATGAAAGCGAGGGGAAGACCGTAAAGGATGCCAACGGAAACGACCGCGAAATGACGGCTCTCATGAGCGACTACGGCTGCAAAGCCATCCGTTGCCGCGTATGGATTGACCCCGAAGCAAAGGGACACGGCAAATGGTGCAACCGCGAGGACGTGCTTGAAAAGTGCCTCCGTGCCAAACGCCTCGGAATGGACGTCATGATTGACTTCCACTATAGCGACTGGTGGGTGGACCCTGCCAAACAGCCCATTCCCCTGAGTTGGAAGGGACATTCCCTGGAGCAGATCAAGGAGGATGTCCGCCAGCATACCACCGAAGTGCTGCAATATCTGAAGCAACACGGCATCACCCCACGCTGGGTGCAGGTGGGTAACGAAACCACCTACGGCATGCTCTGGAGTGTGGAGGAGGACCCCACCACCGGATGGCCCGTACCAGCGGCTGACGGGCGCAACACGATTACCGATGCCGTCGCACGCATTGACCGTCCGGGACACCTTACCGCACATTATCTCTCGGATGAGGTACGCCGCAAGGTGGCGGACTCCGAAACACTGCCCTCACCTACAAACCTCACAAGCGGCGCAAGGGCTTATGCCGAAATCTTCAAAACCGGATATGAAACCGTAAAGAGCGTCTGTCCGAAGGCAAAGGTCATCGTACATCTTGACGACGGTTTCGACCGTGAGCTCTACGACTGGAACCTTGGCATTCTGAAGGCCGGCGGAGCGAAATGGGACATCATCGGTATGTCGCTCTATACCTATTGGGCCATCAACGAAGGAAAGCGCAACGATGCCGATGCCATCGTCGACGAATGCATGGCAAACATCGTGCATCTCAACGAGGAATTCGGCACGCCCTCCATGCTCGTGGAGGTGGGAATGGATGCCCTGAACCCCGATGAGGGGTCACGGTTGCTGAAACGCATCCTGCGCGATGCCCAACTGCTGGAAGACGCCCAAGGAAATCCCCTCTGCCTCGGTGCATTCTATTGGGAACCGGCATGCCGGCCCTCGCAGTACCGTCTCGGAGCCTTTGATGAAACCGGACGACCCACGGCCATCATGGACACCTTCCGCGACAACTGAGGCGCATCCCTCATTCTAAGTAATCACCTTTTCCCGCTATTTCCTTTTCACCATGACACGTATTCTTCTCTCCATATTGCTCTCAACCGCATCTTCCTTCGTGGCATCGGCACAATACTTCTGGCGCGGTGCCGACATCTCGTGGAGCACAGAGATGGCAGCCGACGGCAAACGATTCTACAACACCTCGGGCGAGGCCACCGAAATCAACACCCTCATGCACGAATGCGGCATGAATGCCATCCGTCTGCGCGTATGGGCAGAGCCAACCCTCGGAGGATGGTGCGGCACGCAGGATGTGGTCGAAAAGGCCGTGGCGGCAAAAGCAGCGGGAATGGAGGTGATGATTGACTTCCACTACTCTGATTTCTTTGCCGACCCCGGACGCCAGACCATCCCCGCAGCATGGAAAACCACCGACATCGCCACGCTCGCCGACCACGTGGCTACACATACCACTGCGGTGCTGCAGGCCCTGAAGGACGCCGGCGTGACACCGCGATGGGTGCAACTCGGCAACGAGACACGCAACGGTATGCTGTTTTCGGTTTATGACGAACCAACGCACACCTGGAGCACAGCATCCGGACTTGTCACAGGGTCCACAGACACTTCAAAAGGCGGCGGATGGACGAACTACGTACAACTGTCGAACGCCGGATACGAAGCCGCCAAGGCGGTATTCCCCGATATCGTCTGTATTGCGCACCTCGACACCCGGAGCAGCGACACCGACCTTTCGTGGTGGTTCGAGGCTTTCAAGGGCAAGGGCGGCAAGGTGGATATGATTGGACTCAGCCACTATCCGATGTCCTGGAATGCCGCTGGCGAAACCTCCGCTGCGACTACCGGCAAGCAGCGCAACACGGCACTGATGTCGCTGGCTACGAAACTCCATCAGGCATACAGCCTGCCGGTGATGGTGGTGGAGACCGGAGTATACTGCGAATATACCACCGGAGGCAAGGCTGTCATGGAAGACCTCTTCGACCAGTGCCGAAAGAGCGAAGCCGTGGAGGGCATCTTCTATTGGGAACCCGAACAGTACAACTGGTGGAAACCGGCCATCTACTCCACCATCGGATGGACCAACTACAACATGTGCGCCTTCCTCAACGACGGCCGCCCCTCACCCATACTGGACGCTTTCCAGCCTACTCCCGAGGAAATCGAAGCCGAGGGCATCGCTCCTCTTACCATCAGCACAGCCGACGACAGCCACTCGCCCCGATATTCCCTGAACGGCCAACGGGCCAAGGCCGGGCAACACGGCATCATCGTCAGCCGGAACGGCAAGGTGCTGCAATAAAGCCCGTACCGGAACGCCACGCGGCAGACCGGATTCCATGGCATTCCACCACCAACGGATCTGTACGGATGCCTACGGTATCCCTCAAAAATTTCTACAGTGACGTGTCACTGCTTCCCAAACCCCTACCCTATTTTGAATGACAGAAACCATCAACTCGCTTCTTGCATCTTCTGAAATCCCCGCCATCACGGCCCTGCTTCTCGGACTCCTCACCTGCGTATCGCCCTGTCCGCTGTGCAGCAATGTCACCGCCATCGGTTTCATCAGCCGCGACATCACCTCGCGCCGCCGTGTGCTGTGGCAAGGCATTGTGTTTGTACTTGGCCGCACCGTGGCCTATGCCCTTCTCGGTGCCGTACTCATTGCCATCATCCGCAGTGGCCGCGACCTGCTGCATCTGCAGGACGTGATGGGCACATGGGGCGAACGTCTGCTGGCACCCGTACTCATTGTCATCGGACTCGTCATGCTCTTCAGCGGACGTCTCCACCATCATCACCACGACTGTGAAGTGCAGGCCAAGCGCCATCACAGGGCAGGAATGTTAGGGGCTTTCCTCCTCGGAGCCTTCTTCGCCCTGTCTTTCTGTCCTGTCAGCGCACTCATCTATTTCGGAGTCCTCATTCCCATGTCGGCGCAGGCAACCGGCGGATATCTCCTTCCCATTGTCTTCTCCCTCGCCACCTCCATCCCCGTGCTGGCGGTGGCCTGGACCATTGCTTACAGTATGCACAACCTGGGGAAATTCGTGGGAAAACTACAGAGCTTCCAGCACTGGTTCAACATTGTCATCGCCTTGCTCTTCATCGCAGTCGGCATCTATCACATCTTTGAATAAATATCCAAGGGAAAGCTAACGGAACCTTCTCCAAAAAACAGAATATACATGAAACTCGACGGACGCAGAAAAAGCAACAACATCGAAGACCGCCGCGGACAACGCACAGGCGGCATGGGAAACATCTTCGGCTCCAGCGGCGGCTCGGGCAGCGGAATCGTCGGACTTATCCTGCAAATGCTCTTTAGCAAAGGGGGCATGAAGGGCGGACTCCTCGGACTTGTAGCCGTTGGAGCCCTCATCTACTTCGGCCTTCAGGGCGGAGGCGGAAACGTGCTCGGCAGCCTGCTCGGAGACGGTACCCTAACGGGCGACGGAACACAGCAACAGACGGAATACGTGGAGAGTCCCGAAGAAAAGGAACTCTACGAATTCTCTGCCAAAATCCTCGCCGGAACCGAGGACGTATGGAGTGCGGAATTCCAGAAACTCGGCAAAACCTACCGCGCACCGAAACTCGTCATCTTCAACGATGCCGTGACATCGGGTTGCGGCGGTGCCACATCAAGCACCGGCCCCTTCTATTGTTCTGCCGACCAGACCGTCTACCTCGACCTCTCGTTCTTCCTCAACATGCGCAAGCAACTTGGTGCTGACGGCGATTTTGCCTATGCCTACGTCATTGCACACGAGGTGGGACACCACGTACAGTACCTGCTTGGCACCCTCGACCAGGCACACGAGGTCATGGCACAATACGGCAACGACAGCAAGCAGGCCAATCAGGTGAGCGTGCGTCTGGAACTCCAGGCCGACTTCTATGCCGGACTTTGGGCCTACCACGACAACCGCATGTTCGGCTCCCTTGAGGACGGAGACATCGAAGAGGCGCTTGACGCCGCACAGAAAATCGGTGACGACTACCTGCAGAAAAAGGCACGCGGATATGCCGTGCCCGACTCCTTCAACCATGGTACATCCGAGCAACGTTCGCGATGGCTGAAGAAAGGACTCCGCACCGGCGACATCCAACAGGGCGACACCTTCACGCCGGCTTACCAGACTCTGTAACAGACCACGGGAAAACATCGGAATACAAAACAGACATGAAATAAGAGAGGTTGCGCATCGGACGCAACCTCTCTTATTTCTATTTTATTCAACAGCTTTCTATTTTATTCAACAGACAGCTGACAAGCAGGTATAATCATGCATTCCAGGCGACCCCGACTCTATTTGCCATCCTTCCGCGAAAGCCAGCGGCGGAGGGGTTCATCGTAGCAGAGCAGGCAGAGGGTGCCGAGGATGAGCGCGATGAAGAAAAGGGCGATGGGAGTGGCCCAGGGCGAAGCGCCGAAAGGCTGTTTGCCGACCATCAGCCAATGAATGTAGAGATAGATGAGGGGATAGTGGACAGCATAGAGGGGATAGGACAGACGTCCGAGGAAGGCAACCAGTGAGCGGTAACGACCGGCAATCACCCCACGGGCTCCGAACCACACAACGGCAGGAAAGGCCAGACAGACCACAAGGCACTGATATAGGGGATTGAGAACGGCTATGCCGGTGAGGGTCGAAAGACTGGGCACTGCCAGCAGGGCAATGATGGCCACGGCGCAAAAGGTGAAGGCGGGAAAAGCAGTGGGGGCCGGACGGTGCTCACGGAAAAGGCGTGCAAGGAGCAATCCGGCAGGATAGGCAAAGAAAAGGCGGAGCGAACCTCCGAAAAGGTTATAGGGTTCGGTGGACCATCCATAGGCAATACTGTTGTATTCGCTCGTCGAAGCATTGACGAACAGGAGCACAGCCATGATGCCGACCCACCATTTCAAGGCCTTGAGCGGCAGACGACGCAGCAGAAGGACGTAGACAAGACTACCGATGTACTCGAAGAAGAGCGACCAGTGCGGACCGTTCAGAGGGAAAGCCTCATAGTTTCCGCGGACGTCGAGAGCCTTGGGCGAGGGAATCAGGAAGAGGCCAAAGACTACAGCAGTGAGTATCTGCGACCAGGGCACCGAAGTTCCGTCCCACAGCGTACAGCCCTGAAGCACATAGCACACCAGTCCGACGGCGACTCCCATCACCACCATAGGATGAAGACGTATCAGACGACGGCGGATGAAGCCCCCAGTGGTCAGCGATCCCGTCTCCAGACGTTCGTCATAGGCATACCCCATGACAAAACCTGAGAGGACAAAGAAGAAGTCGACGGCAAGAAAACCATGGTAGAACCGCTGCTCCGGAGCACCGGCAGCAAAGGCAATGGCTTCGAAAAGATGATAGACAAGTACGCTGACGGCTGCAACACCTCGCAAACCGTCCAGAATTTCATAACGTGTTTTCATGGAAAGATTTTGGATTTTGTAATGTATCATCTGACAATTCCGTCTGGAAAACGACGGCAAAATGCCCTTTGCTTCCTTGTTCTCCCCCTAAAAAGTGCATTTGGCGCAAATTTACGTTTTTATTGCCATAATGAGAAGACATTTTCATGGATAATATCTAAACAAACCAAGTTTTCTACCGTTTTTTCTTGCATTTCGTAGATTCAAGGGAGTACCTTTGCAGCACACAGACGGACGAAAACCGTCGGAAACCATCGATTAACAAGATGCGGGCTACATGTGGGCACAGCCGGGAAACCTGCCATGACCAATTCATAGAGCCCGCTACAAAACGAGAAAAAGAACATGAAGAAAACTATTGCACTTGCCGCCATCGCATGCGCTGCCATGCAGATGCAGGCCCAGGACATTGCCAATGGCATGCGCTTCGGCGCTGAATTCGGCATCGGAACACAGGTTGAACTCAACGTCCGTGGAGAATACGCCTTCAACAAGTATCTCTCCTGGGATGTACTCACAGCCAAGTACGCCCACGAACTCGACGATCCCAACGCCAACAAGATTGGCATCAAGACCGGTCTGCGCGGATACAGCCCCGTGCTCTTCAGCAACGTCCGCGCCCTGATGGCCATCGACCTCGGCTACACGGGCTCCACATGGGAAGGGAGTGACTGGAACAGCGCCTTCGGCATGGACCTCACCGTAGGTCTCAATGTCTACAAAGGCCTGTACTTCGGCTACGGCTTCAGCTTCGACCGCTACAAACACGGTAAAGACAAGGACCACACCTTCCGCATCGGCTACCTCTTCTAATCCGCAAGGCAGCACGTCCCTAGGCTGCCGATGCCATCCCCCCCGACGGCGATACACCGGAACCGAAAATGCTCCGACGTACCGCCGCCGGGGTTGTTTTCTTTTCCCCATAGCACAACCATTTTCCCGGTTTTTATGGAACCCACCATAAAGATTATGCCGGAACACCGGACAGCATCCAAGAAAATTTCATTATTTTTGCGCCGAATATTGTCAGAAATACTATAAAACATGAAGGAAAAGACCATGTACCTGCGCATCCGCAACCTCTGCGGTCTGCTCGGAATCATACTGCCCTGGCTGGCACTCTTCTCGGCGGGCATCGCCCAGCCCCACCCCAATGCCGAATGGTGGTGGAGCATTTCCGCCACCTATTACCAGTCGCCCGCCCTCGTCGGTGTCCTCACTCCTGCATCGATTGTGCTGATAAGCTACATCGGCTACGACCGTCTCGACAACTGGATTACCAGCCTCAGCGGCTTGTTCGGCCTCGGCATCGTCCTCTTTCCCTGCCATGTCAGCTGGATTGCCGACGGCTCTCCGGTGGGTTTCTTCCAGATTCCCATAGGCATCTCCAACATCATCCACACCTGCTGCGCCGCCATCTTCTTCATGCTGCTGGCCTATAACAGCTACTTCCTCTTCACCAAGACCGGCAACGGACCCATGACTCCACAGAAACGGCGGAGGAATCTGGTATACCGCATCTGCGGCATCGGCATGTGGAGCTTCGAAGCCCTCTTCGCCGTCATCGCCCTTACCGATGCCCCGGGCTACTGGACAATGATAGTGGAAATCGTGCTGCTCCACCTCTTCGGCATATCATGGCTGGTGAAAGGCGAGGCCATCCCTTGGCTGAACGATGTGGAAAATACCGACAAACAAGACAAACCTGCATAAACAACACCATGAAAAAGCTGCTTAACGAACTGTACGACTACCTCGGCATTACCATCGGCACCATGCTCTACTCGCTGGGAGTGACAGCATTTATGCTGCCCTACGGTCTGACCACAGGTGGAGTGGCCGGTATTTCCAGCATCGTATACTATGCCACAGGGTTTGAAGTCCAGAACATGTTCCTCATCATCAACGCCATACTGCTGCTGGTGGCAGTACCGCTACTGGGACTGCGATTCTGCATCAAAACCATCTTTGGCGTGACCTCCATGACCTTCATGCTCTGGCTCTTCCAGCGCATACTTGAAATCCCCGACCCGCAACATCCCGGCATGATGATGCTCCCGCATTTCATCAACGACCAGTCGTTCATGGCAGCCGTCCTCGGAGCCGTCTTCTGCGGCACTGGCCTGGCATTCTGCTTCGAATGCAACGGCTCGTCGGGAGGTACGGACATCATCGCAGCCATTGTCAACAAATACCGCCCCATGTCGCTCGGGTCGGTCATCATGGCATGCGACATCGTCATCATCTCATCGTGTTATTTCATCTTCCACGACTGGGCGCGCGTCATCTTCGGATTCGTCATCCTCATCATCTGCAGTTTTACCCTTGACGCCTGCATCCGCAGCCGGCACCAGTCGGTACAGTTCATGATCTTCTCCCGAAACTATCGGAAAATCTCCGATGCCATCACCCAGATGGGCCACGGCGCCACCATCCTCGAGGGCGAGGGATGGTATACAAAGTCGGAGCGAAAAGTCATCTTCACCATCGTACGCCGTCGCGAACAGAACGACATCTTCCGCATCGTCAAGCAGATTGACCCCTACTCTCTCGTCTCCATGACCGAGGCCAAGGGTGTGTATGGAAATGCCTTCGACACCATCAAACAATCGACCGGAAAACGCAAACTACACACACTGGTGTGCTGCTCGAACAACACCACCAAGATTGCATCGGCAGGCCAGGTTATGGGCGAAGACTACGACATCCGCTCGCTCCTCGACGTGGGATGCGATACCCGACAGGCGTTCAACGCACCCGTACTGGAACTGCACGGAAAGGAACGTGTGGCATTCGTCAAGCGCTATTTCGGTTTCGATGCCTTCTACATCGACCGGGACGGAAAGGTATGGCTTGCCGAAGGAGACTTCAACGACAAGGAATACATACACCACACCTTCGACACGCTCGAAGAAATGAAAACCTACTTCACCAAAAATTCCGGACTGAAACTGGGATAGCATTTCGTCGGAATTTCCGGTATGCTGTGCAAAATTTCGGGAAACGCTTTCCATTCTACCGTTTTCTCTCTTATCTTGTCTGATAAAATTCGTACTTTTGCAGGTATGAAAACTTTACCAGACAAGATATTTTTTTGGCTTTCGCGGGGAGCACTCCTTCTCGGAAGCACTGCCTTTTCCGCCTGCGAACTCATAGACTACCATCCCTACGATACGCGGGTGGATGGGAAAAGCCACATTAACGCACAGAACATCGAACGCATCGAGGCCACAACGGCCGGAAAAAAGACCATACGCTTTGTACTCATCAGCGACACGCAGCGGTGGTACGACGAGACAAAAGCGGCCGTAAAGAGCATCAATGCCCGCGACGACATCGACTTCGTTCTCCACTGCGGCGACCTGACAGACTTCGGGGTGACGCGCGAATTCGAGGTCCAGCGCGACATCCTCGAGGGACTCCGCATACCCTATGTCGCACTGCTCGGAAACCACGACTGCCTCGGCACGGGCGCCGACGTCTACCGCCATATGTTCGGGAATCCCGACTTCACATTCAATGCCGGAGACGTACACTTCCTGTGCATCAACTCCAATGCCTTCGAGTACGACTACTCCGTCGACATCCCGAACTTCAGCTTCATTCGCAACGACATCGAAACCTTTCCCAGCAACATGCGGCGCACCGTGGTGGCCATGCACGCCCAACCGACAAGCGAACAGTTCAACAACAACGTTTCGGAACTGTTTGAATACGAGATACGGAAATATCCCGGACTGGCGTTCTGCATGTGCGGGCACGGGCACCACACGCAAGTGAACGAATGGTTCGACGATGGCGTGCTCTACTACGAATGCGCGGCGGCAAAGCACCGCGAATATCTGATTTTCACACTTGACGAGGAAGGAGGCTACAGCTATGAAACTGTCGATTATTAGTCGTCTGAAGACCGTCCTTGCGGCCACGCTCACAGCCATTGCCGCCCATGCCACGCCGGAGACCGCCGACACACTTGCACCGGTCCTCACCCCACTTGTACAGCCTGTCACGGCGGTGGTGCACGACACCGTGTGCCGCTACATCGCCGTTCCCGTCCCAGCACTCAAAAGCACCACAGACGAAAGCACAAAATACTACACAAAATACGAAAAGATACGCGCCCAACGAATCGAGCGCTGGACGAAACTCATCCCCAACCAGTTCACACTGCAATATGCCGGAAGCATCGGCATGCTGAGCGCAGGACCGGGATGGCACTACGGGAAAAAGGAACATTGGGAAACGGATATCCTCTTCGGTTTCCTGCCACGATACCATTCCGAAAGGGGGAAATTCACCTTCACCGTCAAGGAGCGTTACGTGCCCTGGCACTGCCGATTCGGCAACCAATGGGTGCTGCAGCCCCTTACGGCTGGAGTGGCTTTCAACACACTCTCAGGCGATGACTTCTGGCGGAACCTCCCGGACAAATACCCTCACAACTACTACTGGTTCTCCACAAAAATCCGCACGCTCATCTTCCTCGGGCAACGCATACGCCTTGACATCCCAAGTCAATACCGCCGCTATCACTCGTCTATAACCGCATACTACGAACTCACCACATGCGACTTCTACGCCCTCTCAAAGTATTCGAACCGTGAATATCCGTGGAGCAAAGTGATTTCACTGGCTCTTGGTATCCGATGGGAAATGTGAAACCGCCCAAAGGCATGCCCTGCCACTATGGCGGGGCTTTTTACATCTGCGGCCTCCCAGGGACGAACGGATGTCACGTCGTTCCAACCAACAGATTTCAGACATCGGACGGAGCGTATGGAAGGGCGACGGAGCGGAAACGCAGAAGACTACCGAAAATTGCACACTCTCCCGAAAAAGGGTTGGAAATGGGGTATAAACACAGGAACAGGAATGGCAAAAACCTTCAAAAATTTTGACAAAGACCGGCATCGCTTCCAGAGCAGAAAAAGGGGCAAAATTCGATGTTTTGCCATCTGTGTATTACATTATTTCCATCCTTTTAAACCGGAAATAGGGCAACCTCCCGGCATTTTTGCCTGAAATCAGTCCCAAAATAGGGCAAGAAGCATGAAAAAACCGCGTTTTCGATGCAAAAACATCGGACTTCTCAAGGCAAAAGTACGGCACTTTCATACAGAAAGTACGGATGTTTCCCTCAAAGAAGTCCGATGTTTTTGATTTTTCGGCCGCAAATGGCGCATTTTCCGGCAGAAAACCCCGTAAAAGTCCTGTTGGTCTGATTTTGCGATATTTCGGAGCAAGCCCGGTCGTGGTGGCTTCCGATGCCCTTCTCGAGGCATTAGCGACGCCTTCTGCCCACCCCAAAGCATCCCAACGGTACACCGCGAAAAATATTGCACACTGCAACGCTCAGGCGCACTTTGCCCCACAATTACCGATGCTGAAAGACAGCTCAAACAGGAATGGCAAAGCAGCAATT
>SAMEA3663097__coassemble_677_pt1 | contig 16597 bp, 7 predicted proteins | sample SAMEA3663097__metabat2_low_PE_001 | metagenome-assembled genome bin SAMEA3663097 (sample SAMEA3663097) | pig gut metagenome | biome: pig gut; feature: pig-associated habitat; material: faeces | place: France | collected 2012 | reverse complement strand
TCCACATGGAAACTGCCGTTGCGGATGTCGATGCGGCTGATCAGACTGTCCACCAGCACCACGTCCCCGATGCGCCACTCACGGTGCAGCCTGTAGGGGAGATAGGGCGCAGGACCGGTGATTCCTGTTGCAGGGCTGCCGGAGGAAAGGCCCGCGTTGGAGGATGAAGTGGAGACCGTAGGAGATGCGGAGGCTGCCAGAGGTGCCGAGGAGGCTTCGCTGGTGAAATGCAGCGTACTGTCGCGCGGTGCCAGCGTATCGGCGGGCACCACCAGCGGGGTGAGCCAGGTCTTCGAGAGCGTCTCCACGCGGCGGCCGTTGGAGGCATACCGCATCTGGAGGCTGTTCCCGTCGGTGAAGGTGACGAGGGAAGGAAGGTCCATCGTGTTGTAGGAGGCCTCCTTCACGCGGTGCGACAGGTTGCGCGTCTCATTGCCGTTGGCATCGCAAAGATAGGGATTTCCGTCCGTAAACACCTGATAAAGCATGGAGGAATACAGTTTTTGTGCCATCAGTGACGGCGTTTTGCCGGAAACGGCGGCTGCCGAGCACATACGGTTCCCATCATAGGCGAATTCCACGGCATTGACAATCCCCTGCGGCGTGCAGTGCTGCATGGTGGTGATGTTGCCCATATCGTCATACCCGAAACGCTCGTAGAGCCGCGGGTTCTTGAAGTCCGTGCATCCGGAATAGCGTCCGAGAGCGTCGTATGAAATCCCGAAACGCGACTCCTTGCCGTCCTGCTCCACCTCGACCATGCTGATGCGTCCGTTCCTGCAGGGGGGCACACCCGTGGCATCCTCATAGTGGAGCCGCTGGTGGAAATGCAGGGCGGATATCTCCGACAGTTTCCCGTCGGTGCGGTAGGAGAGACTGCGCAGTACGTCTCCCGAAAGTTTCTCCGTGACGGGACGTCCGTAGGCGTCGTAGGCGGTCTCGCACAGCGTTGTCCGCGCCCCCGTCCTGAGATCCTCTTCGCTGCCTTCCAGCATGACGGAAATGTCCGAACGCCTTTCGCGCAGCGCATGGTCGTAGGCGAAGGTCTCGCGGAGCGTGAGGGTCTCCCTGCCCGTGTTCAGGACTGTTTCCTCCTGCAACGGCATGTCAAGGAAGCTGTAGTCCGTATGCACGTCCTCCACCGTGCCGCAGAGGGTGTTGTGCGTACAGGTTCCGGTAACACGTCCCCGGTAGTCACGGTCAAGGACCTCAAGTTCGAAATGCCCCTCCCCTCCGGTAATGCTCCGGGACTCCCCGGCAAGTTCATGCGGGGCACAGTTCCCGGCCTCCATGCCGAGTCCTGCAAAGGGCTGGAGCCGGAGGAAGTCATGGCAGCCGTAATAGCAGACCCTGTCGATGCGCAGGACGGCACCCATGTCCGAAGGGGTACCGTATCCCAGCCCTTCGCCGGTATAGGTGTCCGTGACGGCAATGTCCCTGAACTGCGCCACAAGTTCGCCGACGGACTTTGTGTTCCTGACGAGCCCCTCCATCGTGGTCTGTCCGAGGGCATTGTAGCGTATGAACTTCCAGCGGTTGTCACCGCGCAGGTTCGGGTCCTGCACCAGCACGGGCCGTCTCTCGCCGTCGTAGACCGTGTAGCGCCAGTCCTGTCCCGGGAGTTTCGTGCCGATACGGTTGTTCCGCGTGTCATAAGTGTAGAAGTAGGCATAGTCGCGGAGTGCCTTGCAGGATGCCGTGGAGTATGTCCCGGGAGTTGACGTGGCTTTCGCCGCCGCCGGCGGAAGCACGCATGCAAGGCTTCCGAAGGCATCGTACACGAAATAGGTGTCCGAGAAGCCGGTCTGTCCGTCAGTATTTCCACGGCGTTCCAGCAGTGTCCGTCCGAAGGCGTCCCTGAAGGTCCACAGCACCATCCCGTCCTCGTCGGTGCTCCTTTCGTTGTAGAGCGGCGCGTTGTAAGCTCCGGCATTCATGACGGAGCCGTCCGGCTGCCGGACATAGCGGTACACCCCTTCCGCCCGGAAACCGTATGTGTGTACGACGGAGCATCCTGCCGTGTTCCTTCCGATTTCCGCCGTCGGACGTCCCAGTGCGTCGTACCTGTAGTCCGTATGATGGAAGTCCGTGACGGAACGCAGTTCATCGGCCGGCACGAAACCGCCGCCGGAGAGGCTGACGGGGACCGGCTCCCAAACCTGCGATTTCTGCCCGAAGGCATCGTATGCCGTAAAGTCCGCCATGTCCGCCCCGGAGGGTGTGGCACCGTGGAGCACCGTCTGTACAGGGCGGCCGGCGGAATCGTGGTAGACGGTGGAGACGACGGCATTCCCGCCGTTCAGGCGTGTGTCCGCATCCAGTGCGGTACGGGCAAGGAAGCTCCGCACATAGTTCCCCTGACCGAAGGCCATTGCGGGAAGGGATGCAAGAAAGGTGAGGAGAAAATGCTTCATGGCTGTTCTTGTCTTTCCGTTTCAAGATGATATTCATATTGTCTTACAGGAATCATACGCCCGTCTTTGACCTCCGACTCTCTTTCAAGCCTGTTGAAACTGTCGTAAGTGTAGACGGCTTTCCTTCCCTGCCCGTCCGTCCTCTCTACAATTCCTGTCAGAGGCAGGTATTTGCATGTCACGACCTCGGACTCCGGGAGCGTCCGGCGCAGGTTCTCCAAGGCAGTCCAGTCCGCATCAGAAGGCTTGGCTTTCGCCGCCAGAGCTTCAATGTCGATACCGTTCTGCCGGATATCTTCCAAGGTCGCGTTTGAAATCTGCGCAATGATGTACTGGCGGCTGTAACTCCATAACAGGACCATCGAAAGCCCTGTCCGTGAAGTCACCTGGACGAGACGTCCTTTTGAATCATAGACAGAGGTGGACTCTGCCTCGTAGTCGTTCAGGGAATCCATACCGGGGATTTCGTCCTCCCTGCCGGAGAACGAGAACCGTTTTCCGGGCTTGTACAGACATTCCGGGGAATAGAGTAGGATGTCCCTGCTGACAAGTTTCCCTGAGAGATATATGCTTTTAGTGACAGGGAAGACCAGCATGTGTCTGGTCTTCATGGCCTCCCATACCCCATTGTCATAATCGGCCGAATATGTCATGCGTTCCTCCTTTACATCATATCCGGACCTTGTCAGGATTGACGATGGAAGATGGCTGTCGCTTTGATAGGCATAGACGGTAGTAAGAGTATCGCATACGCTGTCATCGGAGCCTATTGTAATTTCCTTTTTGGCGGCAAGCTGCGTTTCATAACTGTACCAACTGTATAGTTCTTGCCCGTAGCTTCCTTCCTTGTGGGTACGTCCCCAGATGGTATCGCAGGGTACATCGCGGTAGTCCCAGATGGTTTTTCTCAGCATATCGCCGTTCTTGTCATAGAGAATTTCCTGACTTGGCATGCCGTTGAGGGGCTGTATGCTTCCGTTGTCGTACCAGTTCTCTATCTTCTCTTCCTCTCGGTTATAGTAACGGTACTCCTTCTTGACCGTTTCTCCGTTCCCGTCCGTTACGGATTCCTGAACCCGGCTATAACCCATGTAGCCGCCGGTGACCGGATTTGCGAGGGGTTGGCAGGGTGCGGAAGAATGATGCAGGTAGTAGTCCATATGGAAAAGAATCATTAAGGCGTTAAGAGTCTCCCAATAAAGGGGGTGGGTATATATGGGGGAACGGTTCAACTGCCCTGAAGAAATATTGTCTGCCATATAGGAAAAGTTGCGTGTACATACAGGGGATTCTATTCTACTAATCCGCAATCCGCCGGTTGTTACCGTACTGTCTCTGACTTCTGTCTTGAATTCCTTACATTTCAGTTCCACTTTCTTGATCCATTTCCTGTTCTTGGGGAGCAGCACCCTGTACTGCCCTTCTTCATGGACAGGAATGCAGACGTTGAAACTGTAGAGTGTCATGCTGTAGTTTTCCACTTTTGCATCTGACGGAATGCCGGTCTGGCTATGGAGCATCCTGCCTTCGCTATCGTAAACGGTGAAGATGTCTGTTGTGGTGAGGTGTTCCGGAGTTCCCGCCTCACAATAGCAATCCAGTTCCAGATAACCGCAGTCTGTAGAGATGTCCATAGTGAATGAACTGGTGTCAGACTCGGACATTTCCGAGTCTGGAATCGAAACAGTAGCACGGTCGCTGGTGAATGTTACTTCACTTATTTTCAATGAATCGAGCACTAAGGTCTCGTTTATGGCATTGCCTTCGTAGAAGTATCTGGTCGTTCCTCCCGTGGGAGTGGTCAGTCCGGTGAGAATCCAGGCCTTGGCAGATTCGGGGTCGGGATATTGTGCCGTGGGAATTGTACTTCTATGCTTTTCCCCCATTTTCAGGAAATCCGGTTTTGCGTTTCTGTAGCGCGGCCAATTCTTTCGGACCGTATATATTTCATAATAAGGATTGCTGTACCCTGCATAATACCCCCATTTGTCACATCTTTCGCTGTTCTTTGCCGGCAGGTCGCAATCCATGTTGTATGTCATGCGGTACTGCTGGCAGGCATTGCTGTTGCCATATACAGATAGGGAATCCAGCCGGAGACGAAGATGAAGATAAGACTCCGTATTGCCGGAGTTGGCACTACCGCCAAAATAAGAATGGTGGAACCTGTAGGTGTTCACGATGCGCTTTTCCGTTCCTGCCAAAGAGTACACATTGATTTCCGAGAGCATGCGGGATGCATATTCTGAATGCGTCTGAGTGCCGGCGTCAGGAACTTTGCGGACATCATAGCGAATCTCGCCCGACCGGAAATCGATGCACCCGCCTTCCCACGCAATTTCCTTCAAAATATGCTGGCTGTTCACCAATGTTGCAGAGACGGAGTGAAAAAGGCTCATTCTGATATTTTGCATGTTAAGAACGGCCTGTTTTTGTTCAGGAAAAGCAGGATTTACAAATTCAGATTTGATAAGCTCGTTGGCACTGCGACTTTCAAACAACGGGCTGTAATAACTTTCCTCATCGTAGCGAAATGTGATTTTCTCGCCGGATACCAGTTCTATTTCTGTAAGGTACCACGTAGTGATGACAGTGCTACGGCTTATGCCCAAAGGATTCAGTACCATACCGTCAGGATTGTAGAAAGTGTCCAATGACGGAAACCGGTCCTCGCTACTCGTGTCGGCTTCATATCTGCACGCTCCACATGAACTTACCTCGTTGTGCTCCCCGAATGTGTATTTCGTGCCGTCAGAAGATGTTACGATGAAATAACCCTCCGTACACTCCTCAACTTCAGCAGTGCGTCCGCCTTTGTAAAAATAGTCTATATGCAGTCCACTCTCCTTGTTCTGCAGAAGCCACTTCTCTTTTATGGAAGAATCGGCGCCCGCCCCCTTTCTGGCAAAGAATGTGCCTTGATAACCACAGAAATTGAAATAGAAGATGTCGGGTTCGCTGTCGACGCATTCATGATAGTCATCAAGCCAAAAATAATTCCCGTTATCATCTACTCCATCCGTCATCCCGTCCCACGATCTGTCAAAGGCTGTCGTGTCTGCCCAATAGCCTTTTTCATTACATTGTCTATAATCATCCCAAAATATATGTATGTCGTCCCTGTCCTGTACGACCCGGGTGATTTCGCCGCCAGCGTGCAAGCTCCATCCGAGTCCGACGCGCGAGGCCTCCTGGGCGACCTTGATACCTGATGCATGGTATTTCAGGGATATGGGAAGTTCAAATTCATCCACCTTTATCGTATAGAGGGGGATGCTGATGTCGGGGACGCCTGTATAGTAAGAGACTGGAGTTTCCACATATTGGGCCATAGCGTAGGATTCCGGAGAAGGAATATAGGTCTGGTCCATGACAGACTGTACTGTATACTCCCCTTCATCGGAAAGCGAACCTAAGGTCCGCCCGTCCATATGGAAAGACAGTGCAGCGAAAACTGCAAAGAGGAAAATGTGTTTCATGGCTATCTATTGTTTTCTGTCAATGTCTATCTTTTCCGAAAAACGTTCCCCGTCTACACTCACAGACAGTATATATACTGCTGCGGGTAGGTTTGAAACGTTGAAATCCACGGTTTCGATACCGGTTCCCGCTTCGCTATGGGCATGATGGTAGACGATTCCATGAATATTTGAAAGGGTGATGTCTATCGGCGAAGGTTTCTCCCGATAGAATTCAATCTTCAAATTCTGGTTGTCATCTGTCAAAAAGCAATTGTAGTGGAAAGAATGAAAGTCGGAATTTTGGGAAAGACTTTCAGCATTGCCGTTTTGCCCGACGTCCTGTGCCGCAAAGTTTTCCAAAGCCATTTCCCGCAATCTTTCGTTTACCTCGTCGATGTATAAGTCTTCCTGAACATCCCTTGCAATGTAATAAGCATTCCTGAAATGTTGAAGGCTGTCTCCGTTATTGCATATCCGGGTCTCAATGGTTTCAAAAACCGGATAGCGATAGCCACTGGCGTACCATTGGTAGGTGTCCACTATCCACTTGACAGAATCCGAATCAAGACGCTTCATTACATCTCCGGCAGTCTTCATCTCCATGACTCCATCTGAAAGGGAATACATCCGTTCACCATAGACCGTGTGGTCATGGATACGGATTGCATTTCCGTAGCCCGTACCGTCCGGCAACAAAAGGATTCCGGTCGCATCGGCTGCAACAGTGGAATGTCCGTAAACATGCATCCTCAGCAGATGGCTGTATGTTCCCAGTGCCACAAAACAGGAAGACATGGAGTCGCTGTAGCAAAACGGGAACTTGAGAATCCTTTGTGGAACAACGTATTTCATGCACAGATTGGGCATCTCATAACCCGTCTTCAACAGGGTGTCCTGTTCAAACTTATAGATATATGTAGCGGATGGGGTCAGCATTTCAAACAGGGAGTCGCCATTTGCCATGTACTCACACCTATACTCCTTGTCCTTGAAGGACAGTTGGCTAAAGTCCCAGACGACCTTCTCGCCTTTCCTTCCGGGAGACTTGAAGTCCAGTTCCTGCTTTATGAGGGCGTCACCGTCGCGGAACAGATTGGTTGAAGCAGACAACTCCTGTGCAGACGACGAAAGGAAGGATGAAAAAAAGGACAGTACCAAAAAGCATATCTTAGCTATAGCGGAAAGACAATGACTGCCATGCATAATTACTGTCAGGATAGAAAAATGAAGGCTGCATGCTTTTACAAAAAAGTTGGACTCCAGTCTTCTTTCTCTTGCCTTTGTGTGGTTTGGGCTTTGCTTATCCGGCAAAGAAAATTTTGGGAAGAATGCGGTTTGTTTCATGGTTCGAAGGGTATTTATGTAAGGGTCTATGGACAATGAGTATCAAAATATATAGGCTTGATAGGCTCCATAAGGCTGGAACGAGGTTCTATATTTTCAATCCATCTCCTTGATAGCCAGCAGAAACCCAGAGATATCGTAGGGATAGACGGTCAAGTTCTGCTTCCCGTCAGAGCATAATCCTATTTCTGCTCTCGCTGTTCCATCGGTGCTGTTTTCCTCCATTTTTCCCAGTTCCCCCTCTCCGCCATCCTCTTCCGAAAATACAAGTCTGTGAAATCGGGAGAAGAGGTGGCGGGAGGAGGAAAGGAATACAGATGTGAAGAAATCTATTGTAAGGAGAGAGGAGGGGGAGTATTTGAGGGATTGGAAGTTCCTTCCACTTCCCTGTTCATTAAGTGTCTTCCGCCCCCCAAATAACGATAGGATGGGATTTTCGGAAATTAACTGCCATTAAGTTGGGGCAGAAACATGAAAACATCATTCTACATGAGAAAAAACTAGAACATGAACTTCATGTGTATAGAGATTACAGTCCTTACCACTCTATAATGCCCTCAAGGACAAAAGTTTCCGCCGTCACTTGCAAGGTATATGCTCCGGGAGAAAGATTGTCGGTAGGAACAGTGTAGACTTCATCTTCTTCCAAACAAAGTTCAATGGAATGTATAATTTCCCCATCTGCATTTTTAATGGAGAAAAGGAAAGAAATGGAAGACTCGGCCTGAAGCGACAGCATGGCATTGTCGTCATCGAAATAGACATTTAAAGGTATATCACCTGGTACCCGATGGGGCTTATGCTCCGAACTGGGCACATCTGTAGTATTGTTATGGACAATATTCATAGATATGAGTGTACCCATATTATTCACGTACTGTGCATGGGCAAAGGTACAAAGCGCGAAACCAAGCACGCCTGTCATAAGAATTCTTTTAATAGATGTCTGCATATAAGAAACTACAAAAATTTAAGGTATCTTCTAAAATATAGGGAAATGCTTTCTTCATGGTTTTTCGTTATCCAAATTGGAGTCCATAGCAACTCCTTTCCTGCCACAAATTTCGCCATTATTGTCCGCCAGCGCCAAATAATTTGAGAGAAATTTTAAAGTCTTTACAGAAAGTTTTGAAAAATTTGACGGAATTTGACATCGCATGAAATGCACAGATATCAATAATATGGAAATCATCATAAAAGGACCCAAAAGAGGCAAAAGCAGACGCTTAGAACAAGAAATCAGACGGAAAGAGAGAGAGTTGCCTGGTCGAGGGCGCACGATGGAAAATCATTTCACAAGATACTGATAATCAATAAGTAAAACGCACTAAATATACACAGAATTTACAGTACAGCGAGCGGCTTCGGCGATTTGGAAGAGCCCTATTTTCTGAAATTTGACATCTTTTATGTCAAATTCCTTGCAGACGTCAGAAGCAAAACCTACCTTTGCTGATTTAGCGGTATAAGGGGCAAGGGAAGAACAGGAAGGACACGTCCCTCTGTAGGAGGGAAGAGGAATTTGGGAAGATGAGGAATTTTGCATGGGCATGGCTACGCATGACCTTCACCTCAAAATTCTCCGTCCCCATCTGCAACCGCCTATGCCGCCCCCCGAACACATCCTTTCCACATCCACATATCCCACCATCTCACCACTTGTCACATTTCCAGCACAACATCCATGAAAGCCTTATCCCCACTGCTCATCATTGTACTTTCCCTGCTCACGTTTTCGTGCCAAAACGGCAAGCATTCCGAGCCCTCCCTGCTCGACAGAATTGCACAACTGAAAGCACTTGGAGACAGTGCACCACAGGAGGCACTAAAGCAGCTTGGCACCCTGGAACCTCTTGCCCAAAAAGGTGATGCGTACGAACGTCAGAAATTTCTGCTCCTGCAGGCACGTCTGCGCGACAAAGCCTATATGATGCCATACTCCGCAGACACCATGCTTGCGGTGGTCAGCTACTTCGAGCAGGAAGGCACCAAGCGCGACAAGGCGGAAGCATACTACTATCTTGCAAGTAATTTCCGTGATCTGGAAGATTATCCGCAGGCCATCAAAAACTTTCTGAAGGCAATGGATGTGGCGGAGAACGACAAGGAATGCGACGTCACCCTCCTGAACTACACCTATTCCCAACTGTCGTATCTCTATCGGGTGGAGTTGAACCCCGCTGCCGCCACTGCCATAGCAAAAAAGTCGCTGGCACTGGTCACAAGTCAAGGCAGCGCCGACCCCATAGACTACATGGATGTGGCGACATCGTGCTTCCACGAAGGCGACACTCTGGAAGGCATGGAATACGCCGAAAAGGCTATGGAGAAGATTGCACACGACCGGTCAGCAACGCGGTATGCCGATGTGGTAACGGAACTCCTGAGATTCTATTCCGTACAACGCGACAGGGAACGGGCTAAGCGGTGTCTGGAAATGCTCCATGGTGTCCCTGCAGAAAAACGTCCGTCGAACTATTTCTCAGGGATGGCAAACTACTATGAACTGTGAGGTCCCCAGGATTCGGCTGTGGCATTATACGAATACCTGTGCGAACACGACAAAACGCCCAGCATGCGCTCCTATTCGGCACGCCACCTCATGGAACACTACCGGGAGGTGGGCAACTACGAGCGCAGCAGTTTCTATGCCTTAGCCTACCAAAAGGCCCAAAACGAGATATGGGAAAAGAGGCAGATGGAAAATTCGGCAAAGGCTAACGGCGAATGGGTATACAAAAAGAACGAAGCGGAAATTCAGGCTACCAAAAACCGCCTGCGGACAATCGTCTACTGGATAGCCGGAGGCACCGCCGCCATCGTGCTGACGGTGGGAGGCATCTACTTCTCTTATCGCAGAAGAAAAGAAAAGGAGCTGCAAAGCAAGGAGGAGGAGATTGAAGCGCTGCGCCAGATACTTGCCCGACATACAGAGGGGATGACAGAGATGCAACAACCGGCCACGCGGGGGAATGGAAAAACGCCAGGACCAAGGATCCAGGAACGGGAACACGCCCACAAAGTACAGGTCCTGCTTGACCGCATGCTGGAGGAACGGCATTCGGAAGCCGACCGGGTGGTGGTGGAGAAATTCAGAAAAGCCGCACAGCACAAACGCTACCAGGTTGCGGAAGCCGACTGGCTACCTTTTATGGCCTGCATAGACCGGATGTATCCCGAATTCCGCAACGACATCAAGCAGGCCCTTCCCCATGCCAAACCGGGGATGCTCCGCGTATGCTACCTACTGAAGGCAGGATTCACCAACCCGGAAATCGTGCATATTACCGAAGAATCGCGACAGACCATCTCGAACCGCTCGAAGAAAATACGGGAAAAGATGGGCGAACACCTGCACATCCCTTCGGAGAAGGAAAAGGAAGGGAAATAAGAAATGACTGCAAAATACCCACTGCCGCCGGAACGACGACAGTGGGTATTTTTGTTCTTTGATTACGAAAGCCTACGCACCTGTCCTACAGCGAACGGACGAGCATGGCAAGCACGGGGATGGAAAGCATGGAGAGGGCGGTGCTGAGGAATATGCTCTGGGCCATCAACCGCTCATCCTTGTTGAACTTCAGACAGAACATCACACCGTTGACACCGATGGGCATGCCACTCAGCACAACCGCCACCTGGAGGGTAAAAGGGTCGATGGAAGGTATCAGACGGAAGATGGCATACACCACCGCAGGGACGGCAATGAGACGTACGAAACTGACTGTATAGGCAAAACGGCTGCCGAGCATCGCACGCTTGGGCATCGAAGCCAGGGTGCTGCCGACGATGATCAGCGCCACGGGAATGGTCATGTCACCGCCAAGATGGAAAAACCGCGCTACAAGAGGAGGAGTCTGCACCTTGGCAAGGGCGAGGACGATGGTGATGAGCGCAGCAATGACGCACGGACTCAGCACGCGCTTCGGCTGGATGGCGTTGCGGGCCTTGCCGCCGGCAATGAACACTTCGCCGATGGTGTACATCAGCAGGTTGAAGGGGATGGTGAGGACGGCGGCATAGAAGAGGGCACGGTCGCCAAAGATGGCTGCAGTGGCAGGGAAACCCACGAAGGTGACGTTGCCGAAGGCCGTCATGAAGCGCAACTGGCCGCGACGGTCCTCGTCGGGCTGGCGCCAGATGCCGGAGACAAGATAGGAAAGGGGGAAGATGATGGCATAGTTGACCACCGAAACCCACATCAGACGGATAATCTCCTCGCGGCTGAAGACAAGGCCGTCGCCCATGACACTCGAAAGGATGAGCATCGGGCACGACACGTTGAGCACGAAGTGCGACATCTTCTTGTTGAGGTCGGGCTTCCAAAACCCGAGTTTGGTGCTGAAGAAACCCACCATGACGATGCCGAAAAGCAGCAGCATCTGTTGCAGAATGTATAACATGATACAATGATTTAAAATGCAGTGAAGGTAAAGAAAAGCCCCATTTTCGCGGCGTAATGGGGTGCCGGAAAGGGATATCCTCCTGTTTCCGATGCAAAATTAAACGAAAGTTGCGGTTTTTTGACTATATTTGTACCGCAATTTCTTTCATGAAAAACATCATAAAAAAACATTCCATACCATGAGAAGCATCAAATCCGCCATTTGCTTACTGATTATGGCAATCACCGCGCTCGCCACCTCTGCCCAGACGGCCTACGAACGCGGCGCGCTCTATCATCTTCGCAGTGTGGCCTTCGGCACCCTTGCCGACACCGGGGCACGGCTTGCCAAAGCCGATGCCGACGACGAAGGACAATACTGGAACGTCAGCGAACTTTCGGGCTCCTGGCGCCTCATCAGCCCCTTCCGGAACGTCGCCCTCCGTGCTGCCGACAACAACGTGGAGACCGGCGAGGTCAACGGTTCCGACGAAATGCAGATATGGAAGGTCGAGAAAGTGCGCGATGGCGTCATCCTCTCCCCTACCAACCGCCCCGAAGTGGCCATGTGCGCCACCCCCGACGGCGGCATCACCCTCATCAGCCGCAAAGATGCTGCCAAGGAACGCCGCGCACTCTTCTGCCTCGAACGCGCCGCTGTCTCCGGATTTGACGATGCCCTGACCTACCACATCAGCAGCGTCAAGCACCCCGAATGCGTCATCGGCAACAACGACAATGCCGACAATGGGGCACGCCTGAGGCTCGAAAACATTGACACCGAAAACCGCGGACAGTACTGGAACGTGAAGATGCAGGGACTGGAGACACGCCTCATCGGAGGTGCCTTCTACCGCCAGTTCATGGACGACGGCGGAAACAACGGTGCCATCGACTACCTGTTGCAATGGGCGGCAAGCCTCTCGAATCCGGGAAACGCCCGTATGCGACTGGTGCCCGTGGAAGGAAAGCCCGGCATCTACGTCATCTCGTCGGTCGGAAAGCCCGACCGCATGTGGGTGCCTGCCGACGGTGAACTGAAAGTGCGCCCGCTCGACACCGGAAACGCCGAGGCATGGTTCACCTTCAAGGCAGTGGAAAAACCCAAATTCGCACAAAACCCTTGGGAAGACGAGACCGTCTTTGCCGTCAACAAGGAGCCGGGAATCGCCTATTACATGCCCTACGCCAGCGAGGCGGAAATGACAGCCGACACAGAATACTACGCCACACCGTGGACAGAGCCTAAGAGTTCGATGTACATGAACCTCAACGGCACGTGGAAGTTCCACTTCGTCGACGAACCCTCGAAGCGCCCCACCGACTTCTTCCAGCCCGGATTCGACGATTCGGCATGGGACGACATCCCCGTCCCCTCGAACTGGGAGATGCAGGGCTACGACAAGCCCATCTACTGCAACGTGGAATATCCCCACGGCAATACCCCACCCTTCATCAACGCCCGTGCAGGATTCAACGACGGCGGTGCAAACTACGGCATCAATCCCGTAGGCTCCTATGTCCGCCACTTCACGCTCCCCGAATCCTGGCAGGGCCGCCGCACCTTCATCCGCTTCAACGGCATCTATTCCGCTGCCTTCATCTGGCTCAACGGGGAATACGTGGGCTACACCCAAGGAGCGAACAACCTGCACGAGTTTGACCTCACCAAGCATCTCCGCCGTGGTGACAACCGTCTGTGCGTACAGGTGTTCAGATGGAGCGACGGCTCGTACCTCGAATGCCAGGACATGTTCCGCATGAGCGGCATCTACCGCGACGTCTGCCTCTACAGCGTGCCTCTGGAGTCGGTGCGTGACCATGTGCTGACGGCAGACTTCAACAAGGACTTTACCCAGGCACGACTCAACGTGCAACTTGAAATCGACGACCGTGATGCACTGAAGCAGAAAAAGACCCTTGCCGTACGTCTCTTCGATCCTGAAGGGCACCTCGTGAAGGAGGGACAGAACACCTTCAGCCCCGTGGAAGGACGGCATTTCAACGTTGCACTCGACGTGCCCGACGTGAAACTCTGGAGCGACGAACACCCCAACCTCTACACCCTCAATGTGGTGATGCAGGATGCCGACGGCAAGGACGAGATGGCCTTCAGTACAAAATACGGATTCCGCCATATCGAAATCCGGGGCAGCCTGGTATACATCAACGGCAAACGGATGCTCTTCAAGGGTGTGAACCGCCACGACACCGACCCCCAGCGCGGACGGGCCGTGGAAAACGGGACGATGCTCCGCGACCTCACGCTGATGAAGCAGAACAACATCAACATGGTACGCACCTCGCACTATCCCAACCACGCGAACTTCTACGCCATGATGGACCACTTCGGACTCTGGGCCTGCGACGAGGCTGACCTCGAAGACCATGCCAACCAGAGCATTTCGGACATGGAATCGTGGATTCCGGCTTTCACGGACCGCATTACACGCCTCGTCACACGCGACAGGAACCATCCCTGCGTCGTGATGTGGAGCCTGGGCAACGAGGCCGGGGCCGGGGCAAACTTCAAGGCGTGCTACGACGAAGCACACCGACTCGACCCCACACGTCCCGTACACTACGAGGGCACACGCATCAGCCGTTCGTACGGCGGAGAGGCGTATTCCGACTTCTACTCCAAAATGTATCCCGACATGGAATGGATGGACCGGAACACCTCGGACCTCGACAAGCCGATGTTCGTCTGCGAATATGCCCATGCCATGGGTAACGCCATCGGAAACCTCAACGAATACTGGGACGTCATCGAAAACTCGAACAGCTGCATCGGCGGCTGTATATGGGACTGGGTGGACCAGGCCATCTTCGACCCTGCCGAAATGAAGCAGAACGTTTACCGCCTCCACACGGGCTACGACTATCCCGGTCCCCACCAGGGCAACTTCTGCTCCAACGGCATCATTCCCGCCACCCGCGAGGAGAGCGCCAAACTCCGCGAGGTGAAGGGAGCACACCAATGGATAAGGTTTGCACTGAAGGACAGCGATGCCGCAAAGCACACCTATAATATTAATATTGAGAACCGCTACGTCTTCAGCGACCTTTCGGCCTATGACCTCCTCTATGAAGTGCTCCACGACGGCCGCGTGGTGGAAGCCGGACGGATGGCCATGCCCGACGTTGCCCCTGGCAGCGAAGCCCTCCTCACCCTGCGCCTCAAGCGCGATGCCATTGCCAAGGCACGCAAGCGGGGCACCGAAGTGCTCCTCAACCTCCGCGCCGTTCACCGCACCGCCACTACATGGTGTGAGGCGGGACACGAACAGGCCTGCGCACAGTTTACCCTTTGCGAGCGTGGAGGACTTCCGCAGGTGAAGAAGGCAAAGGCCGTCTTCGCTAACGGGACTTCGTTCAACAGCCTGCACTACGGCAACGGGAAAGCAGGTATCACCATTGATGCCACCACCGGCGAAATGGTCAGTCTGGAACTGGACGGCCGCGAAATGCTCGGATGCGGAATGCCGATGGGCTATACCAACCATCGCTGGATTGAGAACGACCGCTTCGCCCAGACCACTGATGGCATGGAGGAAAAGGCCGAAATCAAAATCGAAGGCTTCACTTACGGCGGCAAGGCCCAAAGCCAGCCCGTGGTCATCACCACCCTACGTCGCGGCAGCCTCTGCGACACCCGCATCGTCTACACCCTCCATGCCGAAGGAAGCATCGATATTGACGCCACTTTCACCCCCCACACCGCCGACCTGCGCCGTGCAGGCCTGCAGGTGGGACTGAACCGCCAACTCCAGCATGTAGACTACTACGCCTACGGTCCGCTCGAAAACTACAACGACCGTCACGATGCCGTCATGCTCGGACGTTACAGCACCACACCGTCCTCGTCGATGGAACGCTACGTCAAGCCGCAGAGCACCGGTAACCGCGAAGGACTCCGCGAGGTATGCTTCACCGACTTCGATGGTCACGGTCTGCGCATACAGACCGAAGGCGACGTATCATTCAGTGCCGTCCCCTACACCGAGGAAGACCTGATGAAGGCTGACCACACCTGGGAACTCAACCCACGCCCCTATACCGTCCTCCATCTTGATGCGGCATACCGCGGTGTGGGAAATGCCTCGTGCGGTGGCGTGCAGACCCGCGAAGCCTACCGCGTGAAGAACCAGCCCTACCACTACCGCCTCCGTCTGACACCGATAAAATAACAGGCTGCCCCCTTGAACAGCATAGCCTGCATGGTCCATAGAGGATAAAACACCTCGAAAACAATATACAATATTTAAAAAAGTACGGCAGACGACAACGTTTTGCCGTACTTTTTCCGTTTTCCTGCCGCAGATTTCCGTCCTCTTCCGTAACTTTGCCACGATTTTTGCAAAAAGTTTCCAAGAAAGGAACGGCAGACAACGCTCCATGGTGAAGAGAGAAAAAACATTTTTTCTGCATTTTTTTCGCTTTCCCTGTAGTGAACCTGCCAGACCTTTCGTCAAAGATACAGGAAAATCCCAAAGGAGCCACTCCTACTAACAATAAAATCACTTATATACCATCAATGAAAAAGATTAAATTCCTTCTGCTTCTGGTTGCCACGGCCATGATTGCCCCCGCCGCAGCACAACAGATGCCCCCGCTCCCCATCGACCCCGCGGTGAAGATCGGCAAGCTCGACAATGGGCTCACCTACTACATCCGCCACAATGAAGAGCCCAAGAACCAGGCCAACTTCTACATTGCACAGAAGGTCGGTGCAGTACAGGAAGAAGAGAGTCAGCGCGGTCTGGCACACTTCCTTGAGCACATGGCCTTCAACGGCAGCGAACACTTCCCCGGAAACAGCCTCGTCAAGTATTGCGAACGCATCGGCGTAAAGTTCGGACAGAACCTCAACGCCTACACCTCGACCGACGAGACCGTCTACAACATCGACGATGTCCCCACCACCGACATCACCAACGTCGACTCCTGCCTCCTCATCCTCAGCGACTGGAGCGGACGCCTCAGCCTCGAAG
>SAMEA3663097__coassemble_676_pt1 | contig 16639 bp, 13 predicted proteins | sample SAMEA3663097__metabat2_low_PE_001 | metagenome-assembled genome bin SAMEA3663097 (sample SAMEA3663097) | pig gut metagenome | biome: pig gut; feature: pig-associated habitat; material: faeces | place: France | collected 2012 | reverse complement strand
TTAGACTATCCCGAGTCGCGACAGAGCAAGGCGAAGCCAAGTGGCCAAGCATAAGTACACTTCCTAAATGAACATAAAACTAATTTATAGAACATCCCTAATTGCACATCTTCAAAAAAAACAATCTAAATCATTATATAAATGGCTCAGCAGCACATTGGTCATATCTTGCAGATTATCGGTCCTGTAGTCGACGTATGTTTCCCTACAGAAGGACAGTCTGCAAAAAATGTTCTTCCCAAAATCCATGATGCGCTTATCGTGAAGCATCCTGATGGCAGAAATATTGTCATTGAAGTACAACAGCATATCGGTGAGGACACGGTACGCACCGTCGCCATGGACAACACCGACGGACTTTCACGAGGACTGGAGGTATACCCCACAGGAGCACCTATTTCCATGCCTACCGGTGAACAGATTAAGGGACGCATGCTCAACGTTATCGGAGAAAGCATCGATGGTCTGAAGACTCTGGACAAGGAAAGCGGCGCATATCCCATACACCGTGAAGCACCGAAATTCGAAGACCTCAAGACCAGTCGCGAGGTGCTATACACCGGCATCAAGGTCATTGACTTGCTTGAGCCTTACATGAAGGGCGGTAAAATCGGACTCTTTGGAGGAGCCGGTGTGGGTAAGACCGTGCTCATTATGGAGCTTATCAATAACATCGCGAAAGGCCACGACGGTTTCTCCGTGTTTGCCGGAGTCGGCGAACGTACACGCGAAGGTAACGACCTGCTCCGCGAAATGATTGAATCCGGTGTCGTAAAATACGGCAAGGAGTTTGAAGAATCCATGGAGCGCGGCGAATGGGACCTCACCAAAGTAGACTATGAGGAACTCAACAAGTCGCAGGCCACCCTTGTATACGGACAGATGAACGAACCCCCAGGTGCACGTGCCAGCGTGGCACTTTCCGGTCTGTCCATTGCCGAATCCTTCCGCGACAGTGGAGCCGATACAGGCAAAGCCACTGATATTCTGTTCTTTATTGACAACATCTTCCGTTTCACACAGGCCGGATCTGAAGTTTCCGCACTGCTCGGACGTATGCCTTCTGCCGTAGGATACCAGCCTACGCTCGCATCAGAAATGGGTGCAATGCAGGAACGCATCACATCCACGAAGAACGGTTCCATCACCTCCATTCAGGCGGTATACGTACCTGCAGACGACCTTACCGACCCTGCACCTGCCACTACCTTCACCCACCTGGATGCCACGACCGTACTCAGCCGTAAAATCACCGAGCTCGGAATCTATCCTGCTGTTGACCCCCTCGATTCTACATCACGTATCCTTGACCCCAACGTCATCGGTAAGAAGCACTACGAATGTGCACAGCGCGTGAAGCAGATTCTTCAGAAATATAAGGAACTGCAGGATATCATTGCCATTCTCGGTATGGACGAACTTTCTGACGATGACCGTCTGATTGTAAACCGTGCACGCCGCGTACAGCGTTTCCTCAGCCAGCCCTTCACCGTAGCCGAAAAGTTTACCGGCGTACCTGGAGTGATGGTTCCCATCGAGGAGGTAATACGCGGATTTAACATGATTCTTGATGGCGAAGTGGACTATCTTCCCGAACAGGCATTCCTCAATGTCGGAACCATTGACGATGCCATTGCCAAGGGACAGAAGATTCTCAGCGCCGCACAGGCATAAGACACCCCGAATGTAGTCAGGATGAGGGAAAAGGAATTCCCCCATCCTCTACACCAATATCACCTACCTAAAGACAATTATGGAAAAGGCCATACAAGTAAAGATTGTATCTCCGGAACGGACGCTTTTTAACGGACAGGCAAAAAGCATATTGGTCCCGGGAGAGAAGGGTTCGTTTGAAGTGCTTTACAACCATGCACCCATCATATCCTCTCTCTCTGCAGGACAGGTCCGTTGTGTGGCAGAAGAAACCATGGTCTTCGATATTGCAGGAGGTTTTATCGAAGTAAACGAGAACAAAGTTTCCGTGTGTGTAGAAACTGCATAACACGCAGTGTTGCGTTATTGGGAGGAACCGTAAGACCAGTGATTTCTACACAGGAAACACACATCCGCCCCTTCATTCTGCACAGATAGAACCGCATCCGAATATGACTGCCTGCAGGAGTTTCCTGCACATGATATCACGTTCATGATATGCTGTCCAAGGCATTTTTGCCAAAATAGACGGACGTCACTTCGAAACTTGGCAAATCCCTATGCATCTCAAGACTTTACTTGCACTCACGCTTACATTTCTCATCTCAGCACCATTGTTGTTCCTTTTGGAAGTTTGGCTTTTTGATTTCGCCCCGATAGTTACAGCCAGAAGCATTCTCGGCATCTATGTGCTGTATTATGCGCTGACACTTGGTGAAATCCTTCTCGTCAATCATTTCCGACGCACCAGTCCTGCCTCGGTATTGGGCATCTATATGGCATCAAAAGGATTGCGGTTCCTGATAACCGTTGCCATAATCTTGCTATACGGAATTCTTAAAGGACCCGATTTCATTGCATTCACAGCCAACGTCTTCATCTGCTTCATCGTCACACTGGTATTCACCACCATATGTCACATGAAAGAAGAGACCAAGCATAACCCGCTTTCATAATGAATAATAAACTGTTACGATTCTGTCTGTTCTTCATTGCATCCATACTTTCCTTCTCCGGAAACGCTTTTGCGAGCAGTGGCGAACTTGATGTCAAGGAACTGGTACTTGGCCATCTCGGCGATGCATATGAGTGGCACTTCTTTGCCACAGAAAACACAGAAGGCGTCATCCCCCTTCCCTGTATTGTCAGGGATGAAAACACGCACGAATGGAAATGCTTCCTCAGTTCCAGGATTCATGAAGCGAACGAAGAAGGGCATGCTGACTACGAAGGTTTCTACTTCAACGAGGAAAAGAACGGCAAGATTTACCAACGTCTTGCAGACGGTTCCTCCGTACGTCCTTTGGACTTTTCCATCACCAAGGACGTTTCACAGATTTTCCTGGCAGGCATTATCTTGATTGTAGCATTCCTCTTTTCTGCCCGATGGTACAAGAAGCATGATCCAACAAAGGATGCCCCGGGAGGATTTGTAGGAATGATGGAGTCCGTTGTCATGTTCCTCGTAAATGACTTGATAAAAAGCTGCATTGGAGAGAAACATTATCGCCCCTTTGTCCCCTACCTGCTCACCGTATTCTTCTTCATACTTGTAAGCAATCTGCTCGGACTGATTCCCGGCGCTGCAAACGTGACGGGAAACATCAACATCACCTTCTTCCTGGCCTTCTGCACCATGCTCGCCATCAATCTTTCGGGCAATAAGGAATACTGGAAGGAAATCTTCTGGCCTGATGTTCCTATTCTCCTCAAGGCCTACCCTATCGCCATCATGCCCGTTATCGAAATGTTTGGTATCATTTCCAAACCCTTCGCTCTGATGGTCCGTCTTTTTGCCAACATGATGGCCGGTCACGCCATAATACTCTCGTTCATTGCCATCATTTTCATCACATGCTCTTTAGGCGGATGGATGTCCTACGTGGTCGGTGGTGGAATGACCGTCATGAGTTTCGCCATGGTTCTCTTCATGAACCTGCTCGAATGCCTTGTTGCATTTGTCCAGGCATATGTTTTCACCCTTCTCTCTGCAGTCTTCATCGGGCTCTCACATCCTGTGCACGAGCACCATTGAAATACATAAGGTGAGGCAAAAGTCCACAGACTTTGAGCCGTCACCGGAACACAAGCAAACAACCGAATAAACGAAAAACAATCACTCTTTTAATTAATTAATTCACTATGATGTTATTATCTCTCTTGCAGGCAGCTGCAGCAGGTGCAGGCCTTGCTAAGTTTGGTGCCGGCATCGGCGCAGGTATTGCTGCCATTGGTGCAGGTCTCGGTATTGGCCGTATCGGTGGCAACGCTATGGAAGCCATCGCACGTCAGCCGGAAGCAGCTGGCGACATTCGTACCAACATGATTCTTACCGCGGCTTTTGTCGAAGGTGTAGCACTCTTTGCTGTAGTTGTTTGCGCACTCTGCGTATTCGTGAAGTAAGAGATACACGGTTCAAAACAAAAAAGGTAGTGGGGACGCATAACACCCAGTTATGCCCCGCTACCCTTTTGTCAGCCGTTGTTTCCCAGCAGTATCACTATCATGTCTTCCGCTTTTTCTAAAGCACACCTGTTTCCTTTTCCATACTTTGGCAATGAATTGTCAGCACTATGTTGGAGAAATAAGACATGAAAGTAAAACAATCAAGTACATACCTAAACAAACAAGAATAAATGGAGTCAATGAATTTGCCCGGCATCCTCACTCCAGATTTGGGACTCTTTTTCTGGATGGCTGTGGCTTTTATCGTTGTCCTGCTGATACTCTCCAAGTTCGCCTTCCCAATCATCGTTAAAATGGTGGACGAACGCCAGAAGTTCATCAACGACAGCCTGATAAATGCCCGTGCCGCCAACGAACAGCTTGCCACAATTCAGGCCGAAGGTGAGAAAATCCTCCGTTCAGCCCGCGAAGAGCAGGCTAAGATCCTGAAGGATGCAATGGCTACCCGTGACGCAATCGTCAAGGACGCCCAACAAAAGGCAACAGCTGAAGGCGAAAAACTCCTTGAAGAAGCTAAGGCTCAAATACTCGTTGAAAAGGAAAATGCCTTACGCGATATTCGTGCACAGGTGGCAGACCTCTCCATACGCGTTGCCGAACAGCTGGTTATGGAACAACTTAAGGACGAAAACAAACAGGAAGACTATATTTACAGAATCCTCGACAAAGTCGAGGCCTAAAAAGTTTTGCGCCATATGAACATCGGTATCGTTTCTTCAAGATATGCCAAAGCCCTGTATCGGTTTGCCGAAAGCAACGGTACAACGGAAGAGGTTTATGCTGAAATGCAGCAGATGGCGTCGTCTTTCCTGCACGTCAAGGAACTTGCGAATATTCTGCAAAATCCAACTTTGCCAAAAGAAACCAAGGAAGCGATTCTTGTTGCCGCCGCCAACACTGGAAACGAGGTCTGCACGACAACAAGGAAATTTATCAGTCTCTGCATCGCTCAGAAACGAGAGGAACTCCTGCATTTCATCGCCCAAAGTTACATCCACCAATACGAAGTGGCGAACAATATCACCGGCAGTTCTCTGACCGTTGCACGCCCGGTTTCCGAGGATATCGTCAAAAAGTTTCAAAAGTTTGTGGAATCACGCACCGAAAACAAAGTCGAAATGAAGGTTGTTGTCAACCCCACAATCAAGGGCGGTTTCATCCTTCAATACGACGATAACCGTCTGGATGCTAGCCTTAACGGCCAGATTCAGCGGATTCGGAGAAAACTTGTCGGAGAAACAGTTTCCTGATTTCAAGACATCAGCAGTGAAAGATATTTCACAGGCCCACAAATACTGAAAATGGGATAGAACACCACATGTATGCAACTCAGACAAACGGTTCAGACCTGGGCATTGAAGTTTCGTATACAGCAGCATCCCCCAACAATAATTTTTTGAATCACCAAAAGAGTATGTCAAACAACATAAAGCCAAGCGAAGTTTCTGAAGTTCTCCTTCAACAGCTCAAAGATTTGGCCACAGATGTCAAATTTGAAGAGGTCGGCGTGGTCCTCACCGTCGGTGACGGCGTTGCCCGCATCTACGGATTGACCAAGGTTACAGAAAACGAACTCCTTGAATTTGAGAATGGTGTGATGGGCGTTGCCATGAATCTTGAAGAAGACAACGTGGGCGCAGTCCTTTTAGGAAGTTCCGAAGGCATCAAGGAGGGACAGAACGTTAAACGTACCCGTCGAGTAGCCTCCATCCTCGTCAACGACAATTTTGTTGGCCGTGTCATCAACCCTCTCGGCCAACCTCTCGATGGAGGTGGCGAAATCGAAGGCGAAAAGTATCTTATGCCTCTCGACCGTAAAGCCCCTGGAGTTATCTACCGCCAGCCCGTTACGGAATCTCTTGCCACTGGACTCAAGAGTGTCGACTCCATGATTCCCATTGGTCGCGGACAGCGCGAACTTATTATCGGTGACCGTCAGACAGGAAAGACGGCCATTGCCATCGACACCATCATCAACCAGCGTCAGTGTTTTGAAGCAGGAGACCCCGTATACTGCATCTATGTGGCCATCGGACAGAAAGCCTCTACGGTAGCCAACATCGTGGAGACCCTCAAGAACCACGGTGCCATGGACTACACCATCGTTGTCAGTGCCACAGCGTCGGAAAGTGCCGCACTGCAGTATTATGCTCCAATGGCAGGTGCCGCAATTGGCGAATTCTTCCGCGACCGCGGAAAACACGCCCTGGTCGTTTACGATGACCTTTCAAAACAGGCCGTTGCCTATCGTGAGGTATCACTTATCCTCCGCCGTCCTTCCGGACGCGAGGCTTACCCCGGCGATGTATTCTTCCTCCACTCCCGTCTCCTTGAGCGCGCTGCTAAAATCAACGCCCAAAATGAAGTGGCACAGCAGATGAACGACCTCCCCGAAAGCCTGAAGGGACAGGTCAAGGGCGGAGGCTCACTCACCGCATTGCCCATCATCGAAACACAGGCCGGCGACGTTTCTGCATACATTCCTACAAACGTAATTTCCATTACCGACGGTCAGATTTATCTCGACACCAATCTCTTTAACCAGGGTTTCCGTCCTGCTATTGACGTCGGCATCTCCGTTTCCCGTGTAGGTGGTAGCGCACAGATTAAATCCATGAAGAAGGTGGCTGGTACCCTCAAAATCGACCAGGCACAGTATCGCGAACTCGAAGCCTTCTCCAAGTTCTCAAGCGATATGGACCCCATCACCGCAATGACCATCGACCGTGGACGGAAAAACAACCAGCTGCTTATCCAAGCACAGTACTCTCCAATGCCTGTCGGCGAACAGGTGGCCATTCTCTTCTGCGGAACGAAGGGTCTGCTTGCCGATGTGCCCCTTGACAAAGTACGTGACTTCCAGGATATGTTCCTCAGCACCTTGCGTGCCTCTCATGCCGAGGACGTGCTGGGACAGCTTACACAGGGAAAACTCACCGACGAGGTTATCGCCACACTTACAAAGGTTGCTGCAGACGTTGCTGCACAATACAAGTAAGAGCTCTTTAACCAACTTATTACTAAGGAATTGATATGGCTTCACTCAAAGAAGTTAAAAACAGAATCGCTTCGGTCAACAGCACCCGCAAGATTACGAGTGCCATGAAGATGGTGGCTTCGAGCAAACTTCATCATGCGCAGCAAAACATTGAGCGTATGCTTCCCTACGAGGAGACCCTTGAGCGAATGCTGAAAACATTTCTTGCTACACAGCCTGATGTGACCACATCCTTTGAACATTCCCGTCAGACAATCCATACTGTTGCGCTTGTTGTCTATGCATCAAACAGCAGCCTCTGTGGTGGTTTCAACGGTAATGTTATCAAAGAGATGACAAAGGCTGTGAACCACTATCGGGAACTTGGTGTGGAGCGAATTGTAATCTATCCCATTGGACGCAAGATTGCAGAGAAGGTGAACAAGATGGGCTTGGAGTCTGCGGGCGATTTCACGCATCTAGCAGACAAGCCCAACGAGGCGGAATGCCGCGAAGTTTCCATCAGCATCATCAAGAAGTTCGTCACTGGGGAATATGACCATGTGGACCTTATCTACCACCATTTCAAGAGTGCAGGTTCACAGATTCTTCGCCGAAAGCAATATCTGCCGATTGACCTCACCACACAGTTGTCGGAGATAAAGAACGATCGAGACCTACAAAACAATGTGGCTACTGCTGAGTCCATAGCCTATGCGAAAGCACAAGGTGAAGACGTTATCCGCTATGCGGAAAACAAGGCAAAACCGCTCAACGACAATTACATCATCGAGCCGTCCCTGCCGTCCCTTTTGGAAAAACTCATTCCCAAGGAACTCCACCTCATGCTCTACACTGCATTGCTCGACAGCAACGCATCTGAACATGCTGCGCGAATGATTGCCATGCAGACTGCCACGGACAATGCAGACGAACTGTTGCGACAGTTACGCCTCCAATACAACAAGACCCGCCAGTATGCCATCACTGCCGAACTTCTCGACATTGTCGGAGGTTCGATGCAATGACCATACAATATTCAACAGCCATGGAGGAAGGCCAAGACATGGTCTTCCTCCATATTTTTTCAGACTTCTGTCAAAACTTCCTTTTCCAGCATGGATTACGATACACTCCTCACGCTTTTTTTCAACGGTTCTGAGAATGTTTATCTCGACGGCTTCGTAATGCTTGCCACAAAGGCATGGATATGGATAGGGCTTTATATCGCTATCCTATATGTTGTATTCCGTACGCACGATATGCAACGGTTTCTCGGCATCCTGTTCGGCATTCTGCTTTGCGTACTCATTGCCGACCAGGTATCCTCAGGAATCGTCAAACCATTAGTGGCCCGCTATCGCCCCACACATTCCCCCGAAATTATGCACCTTACCGATATCGTCTGCGGTTATCGCGGTGGAATGTACGGTTTTTTCTCCAGCCATGCAAGCAACACGATGGCAATTGCTACCTTCCTCTCACTGATATTCAGAAAAAGAAGCATCACCTTCACCCTTCTTGCATGGAGTTTGCTCAACTGTTGGACACGGCTTTACCTTGGGGTGCACTATTGTTCCGACATTCTCGTTGGCATCCTTTTCGGATGCTTCACTGGGAGCGTCATATACATCCTCTACTACTTCTTCGTAATAAAACAGACAAGGCAGCAATACACTACAAAGGAAGTCAGTCCGATTCCCACAGCATTTTGCCTTACACTAATCATTCTTGCCGTGCCTTGGAAATTGTATTTATGACATGAAATGAGCAAAACGCCCTAAGGCATCCCCAACAAAGAAGATTTTTTGCGTCTTTTCCTTGTGTATTTTGAAAACATGTCCTAAATTTGCAAAGTATTCATGAAGGAAAGATGCCGGAGTGGTCGAACGGGCCGCACTCGAAATGCGGTGAACGGGTAACTGTTCCGGGGGTTCGAATCCCTCTCTTTCCGCTACAAGAAAAACAAGAGATTGGTCATCCGGTCTCTTGTTTTTTTATTTTTATCTGCTGGGCACAAAAAAAACATCACTGTTCTCCTGGATTATAGCCGGCAAAAACCGAACTCTTAATACAGAATCAGCACAGAATCTTCAACTACAAAAAAGACTTCTGCTACGGACCACCCAAAAGCTAAAAACGATGAAAAGCCCATAGGCAGATTACCGCTTCACATAAAATCAGCATAATGCTTGCCGAAGAACCGGGAAAATAAGGTTATATCAAGTTTTTTTGCTAAATTTGCACAGGATTGCCATCCGACACGTAGGCAATGGGATACAATCCACATTCATATAGTAACTGACTATCATTTCCTTTTCCATAAAAACTTCCTCCTCATCATTACCATGAAAAACATACTACTGACTCTTATCCTTTTTGTGGGCTTCAGTCTAACATCAAGTGCTGTCCCCGCTGACCCAACGCCTATCAAGGTGAAACAGCCAGATGGTACCACACTCACAGTCCGCCTACGCGGTGACGAATTTTTCCATTTCCATGAGACACTTGACGGCGTACCCCTCGCACGCAATGCAAAGGGAGGATTCTACTATGCAAAAATGCGCGACGGCCGCCTTGTACCATCGGAGATTCTTGCACATGATGCCGCCCAACGTCCATACGCCGAAACATTGGAGGCAAAACGTGCAACCGACCTCAGGAGCACATTCAACAGCCTCGCCGCAGAAGCAAGGGCAAGCCATTATGCCCAAATGGCACCAACAACCGCAAGGAAAAGCATGGCAAAGACCGGAAGAATGTACAACTGGAAAGGACAGAAGACCGGACTGGTGATTCTTGTACAGTTTGCGGACCTCAAGATGCGAAGCAACCATACCCGCGAACTCTTTGAGAGGCAGTTCAACGAAAAGGGATTCAATTTTGAAAACGCAAGTGGAAGCGTATACGACTACTTCTATGCGCAGTCGCAAGGACAGTTCGAACTCACGATGGACGTCGTGGGACCAGTAACCATGCCCAACAATTTGGCATACTATGGCGCGAACTCCGACAACGACCGCAACATCCGCGTCCGTGAAATGGTGGCAGAGGCATTCCGCCAGGCTGACGAATTTGCCGATTTCACGAAATACGATTGGAACAACGACGGGTATGTCGACAATGTATTCCTTGTATATGCCGGATACGACGAAAGCTACTCCGGAAACAGCGAAGACTACATCTGGGCACACCAATGGGCCACACAACAGCCCGTTCTCTGCGACGGTGTCTATGCTCAGCAGTATGCCTGCGCATCCGAAATGTTCGGATGGGAACAACAGGGCGACACCAAGGTCTGCGGCATTGGTACGGCATGCCATGAAATGGCCCATACCCTTGGACTTTCCGACCTCTACGATGTGGACTACAGCGGAGCGAACCACCCCGAAAGTTGGTCACTGATGTCGGGAGGCGGACATCTCAGCAATGGTCAGATACCATCGAATCTCACCGCCTACGAACGTGTGCAACTCGGATGGCTGCAACTCAAGGAGCTTACCGAAGACACCAACGTCACCGACATGCCCTCCCTCAGTGAAGCCGAGGAAGCCTATGTAGTGTACAATCCTGCATACCGCAATGAGTTCTACGTACTTGAAAACCGTCAGAAGAAGGGTTTTGACAGTGCACAGGGCGGACACGGCCTTATGGTCTTCCACATCGATTTCGACAAACAGGTTTGGGATTGGAACCAGCCGAACGATGATATCGAACATCCACGTTATGTGCACATTCCTGCCGGAGGAGACTATCAGAATGCCGCTTCAAGCCCATTCCCCGGAACGGCAAAGATGACGGAACTTACCGATTACAGCCATCCCACTGCCACACTCTATAACCCTAATATGGATGGGCAGTACAAAATGCACTGCTCTTTCACATCCATCACAGAACGCGATGGAAAGATTTCCTTTAACTTTACCAAGGATGCAGAGTTAAAACTCCCCAAAGTGGTGACTGTCTCCACCGCAAACCGTGGAAGTTGGGCCGTTGATGCCGAAGGCAAACGGTTCACCTCCACCAAAGAAGCGGGTATCGAAACAAAAGGCAAGGAGACCACTCCCCGTCAGATGCAGTTCATACTGTCCGAACAGGACGGAAAGACATACCTTTACAGCCTTTATGCCCAGAAGTTCGTCAACCCTGACCTTACGCTTTCCGTTGCACCCGAAAGCCCACTGACGTTACGCGAAACACAAGGCGGAACGAAGGTTGCCACATTCGCCGGCAACCGATGCGTCAGAATTGATGAAAGCGGAATGCTGAGCATCCACGATGGAGAGACAGAAGACGAGGGAAGCACTGTTACGGTAGAGGATGCACGCTCCGATGTTTTCACCGCATGGTCGGCAGCACGCGGAGGATGGGCGGTAAATGCCAATGGTACACGTTTCGTATCGTCTACCGATGCCGGACTGGGCACTATGGCCAACGCCTTCAGCACGCAACTGCAGTTTAGGCTTGTAGACATCGAAGGAGCCTCATACCTCTACAGCATGCACGCCCACAAATATGTAAGTTCCACCGGTACGCTGTCGGCAACCCCACGCAACCCCATCATACTGACACCGCTCGAAGACGGCTCTTTCATTGCGCAATTCGACGACACTCACGTTATCAACCTCAACGGTGACAACCAGATTTCCATTAGCAACTGGAACACTCCGGACGAAGGCAACATGATGACCTTCGAAGCTGTTCCCCTTGAGATGACCGTCGCCACCGTACATTGGAAATACGCCATCGAAGGAAACCCTTACAAGGAATTCGACAATTATCTGGAGCGTAACCTCAACGTAAAGGATTTTGCACCGGACTTCTACAAGGTTAACACACAGAGCCTGAACAATGTGGGTACAAGCATCACGGCCGACATTGAGGTGAATGGTACAGAAGACCTTCCTTTTGCCAAAGACGCCTGGATGCTTCTCCGCACAGATCAGAAACTGATGCGCATCGGCAACGCTTCCGTTGACTGCAGCAACATCCACGACTGGGAAGCCGTCAGCGACGACGACAATCTGTGGTCCCTTTCCGGAAACCTTGCCGAGGGCTTCACCCTCCACCACAAAGGCACAGATTCCACACCCTCCGACGACGGGGCAAAGTGGATACCTGTAAAGACCTATGCTGATTCGGATCCGAAGGCTTTCAGTCTCAAGTCCGAAAATTCCGGTAAGTTCATGGCCTACGATGCCGACAACCGAACCCTGTCCTTCACAGGATATCCCAGCAACCAAACCTCCATTGCCTACCAGCCGGTAGGATATGCCTGCAACCGCTTCCTTGAGGATTGCATACGTATTCCTGAAGGCGCTGTCGGGAAACCGGAAATCATTGACGATATTACCGTCCGCACTGAAATAGTGGAGGCGAGCAGCCTTATGCAGGACGAGGCAAACTGCAACAATCTTGACATGGCATTAGGGTACATCGAGCTCTGCAAACGTATCACCGGAAGCAAGCGCCACGCCATGACAGACGGTTTTTACTATCTCGTAGCCGATAATACCGATACCTTCGGTGCACTCCATTGCAACAACGGCACCTTCGCCTGGAATCAATGGGAAAAACACGTAGACCAGGTATGCCGCATCTCGCCCTCTACCGACGGTGGACTCACGGCTTCTGTCTACTCGCCAAACCATAGCGTTTACCTGCTGTCGTCCGATGGCAAGGGGGGCACGGAACCTGCAAACGTCCTGCAATTCCTTCCCGTGACCGAAGAAGGCGGTTCATACCACTACGGACACCACCTAATGAAGGCGGACGGACAACAGATTTTCGCCCAAAACACCAGTGAGGGCCATGGCATACTCGGCACTGAAGACAACGGCAATTGCACAGCATATTGGTATATTGTCCCTGCCACCACAATGAGCATCAAGGAGGCACAATGCACGGCAAACGGCATCGGATTCGTTTCACCCTATCTGCCGTTTGCAGTGAAGGTCCCCGTGAATTGTCCTACAGAAACGCTCTATCGCGTAACTATGGATGCCGACGGCACCACAGCTACCTTGACGGAAATCGAAGCCGTAGCACCCCACACCGGCTTCATCTGTTCCATGCGCGACATTGCAAATGCTGACAACGGATTCCTGCTTGAAATCCTTAATACCGAAGTCACACCTGTTGAAACCTGTCTTAAGGGCTCGCTCAGCGCAGTGGCAGCATCGGAGTTCGACGGCGCGCTCCTTACAACCGTCAGAGGCAAACTTGGATTCTCTAAGAAAAACAACGTTGCCCTTCCGTCAAACACTGCATATATGGAAACGGACGCCTCCTTCCTCCAGCTGAACGTTCCCAGCGATGGTATACACGAAATCAAGATTGATAGTCTGGAAGAGAATGCCTTCTACAACCTTAGCGGACAGCGAATCACCCACCCGCAACATGGCCATCTCTATATCTGCAACGGACGGAAAACCATCTTTATAAAACAATAAAACTCGAAGGGGGTGCGACAGCGTTTGCCTGCCGTACCCCCTATTTGTATATATAATATGAAAGGCAAAGACAAACACCAACCTCCGATGCCATACCCCGACACACACTCTCTGCTTACCGAAAAAAACGCCACAGACCAACTTGAGGCGAGGAACATGAAAGAGGAGCAAACCTTCACAACAGATTTCCTGCCAACGACAACAACATCCGATGAAACAGAGGATTCCCCCTCTACAGACATCCCCGAAGACCTGACAGAGTGGAAGAAGATGCGCTCCGGAATGATGTACGACTGGACAGACCCCGTAATCGACCGTAGCTTGAAAAGGTCAAGACTGGCATGCGAACGCTTCAACTGCTCGGGCATCGACCACGACGACTATCGCGAAGCTTTGGAAAACATGATTCCCGGTGTACTCCAGTCCGTAACCATCCTTCCCCCTTTCCACTGCGACCACGGCAACGGATTGCATCTTGGCGAAGGAGTGTTTGTGAACTACAACGCCATGTTTCTCGATGCAGCAGACATCACCATCGGTAGCCACACACTGATTGGCCCCAACTGCTCCCTGTACACCCCACAGCATCCAATCGACTATCTGCAACGGCGTCAGACCATAGAATCGGCACACCCCATTAAAATCGGTGCGGACTGCTGGCTTGGCGGCAATGTCACGGTATGTCCGGGGGTAACTATCGGCGACCGCACCGTCATCGGGGCTGGCAGTGTGGTCACACACGACATACCTTCGGACTGTATGGCTGCCGGAAATCCCTGCAAGGTGATCCGAAAACTTCGCTGAAGGCACCATAGATACAGAACCGAATATGGTGTTGACCATTCAGGAAGATGCAAGACATCGGACTTCTTTGAGGCAAAAGTGCTGATATCTGCCTCAAAGAAGTCCGATGTCCTTTATCCGGTAACCATCATTTCAACTTTGCCGAGAGCCGCTTGATTTCGCTCCGCGGCGAAGCATTGTTGTAAAGGATGTTGTATACAGCATCAAGTATCGGCATTTCCACCTGATGGCGCCGGTTAATCTCCGTCATGCATTTCACACCGAAATAGCCCTCGGCTATCATGTTCATTTCCATCTGTGCAGAACGAACGCTATAGCCCCGTCCGACCATCTGTCCAAACACCCTGTTACGAGAGAAATTGCTGTATCCCGTTACAAGGAGGTCACCGAGATAGGCACTGCCCACAATGCTGCGGTCAGTGGGCAGAATGGTGGAGAGGAAACGCTGCATCTCCTGCATGGCATTGGAGATGAGCACACTCAGGAAGTTGTCGCCATAGCGCAATCCCAGACAGATGCCGGCAGCGATGGCATAGACATTTTTCAGTACGGCAGCATATTCTATTCCTATCACATCCTGCGACGTGGTGATGCGTACGTAGTCGTTGCGCAGACGATGTGCAAAGATGGTGGCGCGGTCCATGCTCGTACAGCCGATGGTGAGGTAGGTGAGGCGTCCAAGGGCTATTTCCTCGGCGTGGCTCGGACCTCCGATAACAAGCAGATTGCGCTCGGGAACACCGTATTCCTTACGGAAATACTCCGTACAAACCATATTCTCATCGGGGATAATGCCCTTGATGGCCGTAACAATGAATTTGGTGTAGAGAGGGACACTGAGCGACTTGAGCTGCGATTTGAGGAATGCCGAAGGGGTGATGAAGATGAGTGTGTCGTGCTGATGGACAATCTGGTCCATGTCGGTATAGAAATCTATGCGCTCGGTATCGAACACCACATCGGTAAGATATTTGGGATTGTGGCCCAGACGCTTGAATTCGTCAATGCTGCTCTGGCTACGGAAATACCATCCGATTCGCTGTTCGCTCTCCAGAACTATCTTGGCAATGGCTGTCGCCCACGACCCGCTCCCGATGATGGCGATGCTTCCGGGAAAACTTGAAGGAATTCGCGGCGCGGGAGAGGGACGGAACAGGCGGGTTATTTTTCTTAGAATTGACATAAATAATGCAAAAAAGAAGGAAGTCATCCAAACTTGCACAGCAGTCCGGTTGTGCAAAGAACCGCTGTTACGCTGCAAATATAGTCATTTCAGAAGAAATACGGGAATTGCAGGGGCATTTTTTTGCCTTATTATCCTACTCAGTGCCTCTCTTGCCCTTTCCATCACACCAATTACACAAATACAACAAATTGTACTAATACGGTTTGGGGCAACGAATTGCAACAGGGACTTGCCTGAGCGCACGCAGGGAGCGTCTTTTCTTTGGAGTTTTTATCTCTTCCCTTTTCAGATCATCGGCAAAAGTAAAACAGAGAAAATTCTCCCGTAACATTTTCTGCGTGCTTCCGCTAATACCCCTTTTTTCAGGCTCTACGCACAGATTTGAGTGCAAAATGCTCCAGAATTGAAAGGATTCGGACAGAAAAACAGGAAAACCGGATATGCATATCCCCTTTTTTACTTATATTTGGAACAACCGGTCCCGTCGCCAGCCGGGTGAAAGCAACCGACCTGTACACCATGAGATGTACGTTCATCTCCACAATATCCCATATATTCCTTCTCGAACATGTTCCGTTTCCCGCTTCTCGCACTGTTGATGTTCATCGTCACCGCAGTTTCTGCCGATGACTATCCACGGCTTACCAATCTGCCAACCATCTACATCAATACTTTCGACAACCGTCCTGTAACAAGCAAGACGGACTACATCTATGCCACCATGCACTATGTAGACGAGGCGGACCAACTGACAACCTACGACTCCCTGCAAATCCGTGGACGGGGAAATTCCACATGGGGACTGGCAAAGAAACCGTTCCGCATCAAGTTCCACTCAAAAGAGAAATTTCTCGGGACAGGGTACGCCAAGGCCAAAAGCTGGACCCTCTTGGCAAATGCCGGTGACAAAAGTCTCATGCGCAATGCCGTAACCACCTTGATGGGCGAATTCACCTCGCTGAAATTCAACCCTGCTGCAAAGTTTGTCGACCTCGTCCTCAACGGTGAATTCCTTGGCAACTACCAGATCAGCGACCAGGTGGAAGTGCGTCCGCACCGGGTAAACATTACCGAGCAGGACCTCCCGCTCGCCGATACTTC
>SAMEA3663097__coassemble_666_pt1 | contig 16916 bp, 15 predicted proteins | sample SAMEA3663097__metabat2_low_PE_001 | metagenome-assembled genome bin SAMEA3663097 (sample SAMEA3663097) | pig gut metagenome | biome: pig gut; feature: pig-associated habitat; material: faeces | place: France | collected 2012 | reverse complement strand
GGCGGAGAGAGAGGGATTCGAACCCCCGGTACCTCTCGGTACGGCAGTTTTCAAGACTGCTGTAATCGACCACTCTACCATCTCTCCGTTTGTATGGCAAATTTAAGGAGAAAGCGTGGAACGGACAAGGAATTTGTCGGAAATCTGCTGAAAACTTTTGAAGATGGTATGAAATCACGGGGAATTGCATTGTGATTCTTGCAATCGGTGTGGTTTGTCCGAAAGTAAGAAAATCCGGCAGTAACTGCCAGGGTGGAGGCCCTAAGTACAGTTTCTGCCGGAATGTTATGTTTTCAGTGAGGCTGCCCTCTCTGTTCTTTTGAATTCTCCCCCCATTCCTGGACTGATAGGGTGGGGTAGAGTGCAATCTTTACCGTTCGTCTTTTTTTGAAAACTACTTGGCAAGGTATTTCTGATAGGAAACGCGAGCCTTGTCGTAAGCCTTCTGTGCCTTGGCCTTGGCCTTGTCGTCGGCAGCGTTCTTCACAGCGTCATAGAGGTCCCAGAGTTTGAATTTTGCGGTAGCATCCTTCTGTGCCTTTGTGCTGGCTGCAGCAGCGGCTTCAGTGGCTGCCTCGTCTTCAGGAGTGGCATATGCGTGCTTGTAGCCCTTGACGTCGTTCCAGTGTCCGCGTGTGAAGTCGGGGAATGTCACTGCAGCGCATCCGTTGTCCATAGAGAGGCTTCCGAGCTCTGCGAGGCAGCACCATTCTGCGAGGTCATACACGTCCATATCAAGGGGCAGGCCATTCTGCAGACAGTAAACGAGACGGCTGTCCATGATGAAGTCCATGCCGCCGTGTCCCATCTGACGTCCCAGTTCGCCATACTTCTTGAGGATGGGGTGGTAGTACTTTTGGAAAATCTCGTCGTACTGTTTCTGGGGAAGGAAAGAGTGACCGCTGAGGTCGTCCATGTTGGGTGCTACACCGCTCTTGGAAAGTTGGTCGCCGGTAAGGGCAATCTGTTCAGCGGGGTATTTTGTTGCGTAGCCCATGGTACCGGTAAGTTTGAACAGACGATTATAGGGCTGAGGGTTCATTACGTTGTGCTGGATTTCGACAACCTTGCCCTCTGCGGTGCGCATAAGCGTGGTGGTGTGGTCGCCGTTGCGGAATTCCTTGCAGGGTTTTCCGGTCTTTTTCTCTACCCATTCTTTTCCATGCACGCTCTTGGTGTCCATGGCAACGAGTGTGGTGAAGCGGTCGCCGCGGTGAATGTCGAGGCATTGTGCCACAGGACCAAGTCCGTGTGTGGCGTAAACGTCGCCGCGGTTCTCCTTGTTGTATTTCATACGCCAGTGAAGACCTTCGGCGTCTCGTCCGTCAGGGTTCTGCCAGTACGCATCCCAGAATGGGTCAAGATTATGGATATAGGCACCTTCAGCGCGGAGCACTTCTCCGAAGACACCAGCCTTTTCCATATTGAGCGCAGTCATCTCGAAATAGTCGTAGCAGCAATTTTCGAGAATCATACAGTGCTTGCGGGTCTTTTCAGACAGGTCGATAAGGCTCCAGCATTCGTCAAGGTTCATTGCCGAGGGGACTTCGATGGCAGTGTGCTTACCGTTTTCGAGTGCGCACTTTGCTACGGGGAAATGATGGTCCCAGTCGGTGGCTACGTAGACGAGGTCAATGTCGGGATTCTTGCAGAGTGCTTCATATCCCTTTTCTCCTGAGTAGACCTTAGCAGGTGGAAGTCCTTTTTCGCGCATGAACTTCTGGCATCCTTCAGCGCGTGCTTCTTCATAGTCGCAGAGTGCAACGATTTCCACTCCGGGAATGTTGGCAAAGCGCATTACCGCCCAAGGTCCACGCATGCCGAGGCCGACGAAGCCTACGCGGACGGTTTTCATTTTTTTGTCGGTGAGACCGAGAACATGTTGCTGGCCTGCGGGGCGTGCAGGGGTGTCTACAACGATGGTTCCCTTGTCCCAATGCCACTTGTGCTGGTAGGAGCTGTATGCCTGTGCGGAGGCTGATGCCATACCGAGTACGAACAGCGCCGAAGCTACAATAAAACGATTGAATTTCATGGTTTTTATTTTAAGGGGTTAGTTTCTTTTTATTTTTTCAGTGCGGTGCTGGAATTGCCAATCATTTGCCCGTCGGCAAAGATATGGATTGTGTATTGTCCAGTGGCAATAAAATCGTTGGCTGTGTTTACGACCATGGAAACACGCTGTTCTTCACCTGTAAATTCGATGGTTTTTACGGCGGAGTATTCGAGTTGCTTGTTTTCGTAAGGGAAGTTCCCCGAGGGATTTACCACGCCTCCGGAAGGATTCATCATGCGGACGTAAACCTTACGCTCTCCGGTGTTGGCTGTGACGTTCCGGTTGATAAGGAAGGTGACTTCAAAGCGCTTGATGTCTTTGGCACGTCGTGCCGATTTTCCGTTCGATTTCAATCCTGTTACGCTGATGGCAGTGGCATTGAGTTGCGATGCAATGGCAACCTTGTCAGAAAGGCGTGCCCTTTCGTCGTTGAGGTTGTTGATTTGGGTGTTTGCACCGTCGAGCATTGCGCGTGCTTCATCGCGTTCGTTGGTGAGTCTACCGTTTTCGCGGGTGAGGCTGTCCACCTGTATGATATAGGTGCGAAGGATGCCACGTACTGTTTCCAGTTCTTTCTTCAGGCGTCGTATTTCTGCAGCATCGTTATCTTTAACCCGTCGCAGTTCCTCAAGGAGTTCCTGTGTACGTTTGCGTTCTTCTTCCAGCCGTACGACGAGCGAGTCGTCTCTGATGCCCTTTTTCAGTTCGTCATACTGCAGGGCGAACTGCTCATACTGGTTTTCCATTTCCTGGCGGTCCATCTTTGCCAGTTCGCGCAGTTCTTCCAGTTCTTTTTCCTGTTGCTTCTGTTTTTCGCTTTGGCATCCACAGACACTTGCTGCAAGCAGAAGCATGAGGGGAAAGGCAAGGAGTTTCTTCATTGTTTGTATATACTAATTGGAAGTGGGGCAGGGTATGCCCCTTCCTGTCAGTTGGCGTGAACTATTCTATTACTGTTACCCAATTGTGTATGTCAGGTTCAATTCCGTATTGTATGTTGCGGAGTTTTTCGTAGAGTTTACGAAAGACAGGACCCGGTTGCCCGTCTTGGGAGAAGGTGTAGCGTTTGCCGTTTTCTTTGTCGTCGATGTATCCGATGGGGCTGATGACGGCAGCGGTTCCGCATGCTCCAGCTTCGTCGAAAGTGGAGAGTTCTTCAACGGGAATCTTGCGTACTTCCACCTCCATGCCCATGTCGAGTGCCAGCTGCTGCAGACTCTTATTGGTGATGGATGGCAGGATGGAATCGCTTTCGGGTGTAATATATTTATTTCCCTTTACGGCGATGAAGTTGGCCGCTCCGCACTCTTCGATGTATTTTTTTTGGCGAGGGTCAAGATAGAATTCGCAACTGTATCCTTCGCGAGAAGCCTGTACGTGTGCGCGCAACGAAGCTCCATAGTTGCCTCCAACTTTGTACTTTCCGGTTCCTTGAGGGGCGGCACGGTCATATTCGCGTGTGATGACGTAATTTGTTGCCGAGAATCCGCCTTTGAAGTATGGTCCTACGGGAGTGACGAAAATGACGATTAGATATTCGTCTGTAGGGCTTACTCCCAGTTGTGCTCCTGTTCCGATGACGATGGGGCGGATGTAGAGCGCCGCTCCGGTTTCGTAGGGAGGTATGAATTTTTCGTTGAGTTTCACTGCTTTGCGGCACATTTCGACAAAGAGTTCGGTGGGAACTTCAGGCATCATCATAGCCCTGCATGTCGATTGCAGGCGTGCGGCGTTCTCTTCGATTCGGAATGTGCGTACTTTTCCGTCGGGGCAGCGGAAGGCCTTTTGTCCCTCCCATCCGTTCTGTCCGTAGTGGAGGCACGATGCCGCCATGTGGAGGTTGATGTATTCAGAGGATGTTACTTCGATTTCTCCCCATTTCCCGTTGCGGTAGTAGCACCGGACATTGTAGTCCGTTGGGGTGTAGCTGAATTTCAGATTTTCCCAATCAATGTCAGTCATTGTCCTTTTTTTTGTCTTATGCCTAAAGAGGCAAAAACCATTACAGACCTGACGCCCTATTATTATATATATATGTAGGCTCTTGTAATTTGTTTAGCCCAGTTTCTTAAGAGTGTAGTCCTGTCTGCTTGTTCAAAATTTCCGCAAATTTAGTCCTTTTTTCGTACATCGTGGCATAATAAGACACGAAAAAGGTCATAGGACCTCGATTTTAAGGCCTTCTTTGGCCAAAACGACATGTGGAAATACTACTGAAGCCTCATTAAGGAGCGGGGTTTCGTCGGGGTATCTTGAGGAGAAATGTCCGATTATCAATTTTTTTGCATGGCTTTTGAGCGCCATTTCTGCGGCCTGTCTGGCGGTGGAGTGTCCGGTTTCCCTTGCGCGTGCTGCGGCGTCCTCGGTGAAGGTAGCCTCATGGAATAGCAGGTTGGCATCCTTGAGCCAAGGTATGTTCTCTTCGGCAGGCATGGTGTCGCTGCAGTAAGCATAGCTTCGGGGCGGGTCGGCTGGAAAGACGAGTTCTTCGTGTGCCCATTGTCGTCCGTTGCTGTCAGTCCATCCTTCGCCACCCTTGATGGCGTTGATGGCGTAATATGGTATTTTTAGGAAGTCAATCATTTCCCGTCGGATGTGCGGAAGGGTGGCTTTTTCGGTGAAAAGGAATCCGCAGCAAGGTATCCGGTGCCGGAGTGGCAGTGTGCGTACGGCAACGGTACGGTCGTCGTAGATGATTTCAGAACGTTGGGGCGAGAAGGCATGGAAAATCACGTCGAAGGACAATCCCCGGCAGAAGAACTCGAGTTGGGGTCGCATGAGGCGTTCCAAGTCGTCTCCGGGACTGTAGATGTGCAGCGGTGCCACCCTTCCGAGAAGTGAAAATGTGGATATCAGGCCTGTCAGCCCCAGGCAGTGGTCGCCGTGCAGGTGTGAGATGAAGATGTGCCCCAGCCGCGAAAAGCTGAGGTTGTGCCTTCGCATTTGTAGTTGGGTGCCTTCTGCGCAATCCACCATGAACAGTTTTTCGCGGAGATTCACCACCTGCGATGTCATCTGATGGCGCATTGTCGGCAATGCGCTCCCGCAACCTAAGATGTGTACGTCGAATTTCTCCATGTCTTTTCTATTTGGTAGGATGTTCTCCCTTCTCCTCCTTCTTTCCTCTCATATTGAGCCCCTTGCCCCCCATCGTGACTCCATTAGCAAATTCCGGGGATTATGGTGCTGGTACTGTGTGGCGTTGTACGCAGTAGGAAAAAAGATGCCAATGTTGTAAATGTAGGTACAAATTTACGGAAAAAAAATGCGTGGCTTCCTATAAAATGCGTTGAAATCTGAAAGGAACTCGGAAATATGTCGTATTTTTGCCGTGATTTCGACGTTATATGCCTTACAGACCTTGTCTTGAGGGCGTATTTAGGTAAGGTGGCATCTCGTCCCCCCCCTCACCCTTTTAGAACCATCCAAAATTATTTCCTTGCTATGAATCAGTGCATCCGAATCTCCGATGTCAGCATTATCATTGACGACAAACCTATTCTCCAGCATGTCAATCTCAATGTCCGTGAGGGAGAGCTGGTGTATATTGTCGGGGCCGTAGGCAGTGGAAAAAGCAGCCTGCTCAAAACGGTGTATGCCGAAATGGACTATGAGGAAGGTTCCATAAGTGTGCTCGGATATGACCTTGATCACCTTCACCGCCGTCAGATTCCCGAACTTCGCCGTCAGATGGGCATTGTGTTCCAGGATTATGCCCTGCTTCATCACCAGACCATCCGTCAGAATCTCGATTTTGTGCTCCGGGCTACAGGATGGAGACGTAAGTCAGAGCGTAATGCACGTATCGAAGAGGTGCTTCGGCAGGTGGAGCTTCCCGACAGCATAGAACGCTATCCCCACGAGCTCTCCGGAGGTGAGCAGCAGCGTGTAGCCATTGCACGTGCCATGCTCAATTCGCCCAGGCTGATACTTGCCGACGAGCCCACTGGTAACCTCGATGCCGAAACGGGTCGTAAGATAATGACGCTTCTCGATTCCTTGCGTCAGGCAGGGACTACCGTCGTTGTGGTGACCCACAACATGAGGCACCTTACAGATTTCCCGGGAAGGGTTTACCGTTGCCACAATGGTATGGTGGAGGAAGATTCTGCGCCCACACCCCTTGCTTCCGGTGGTGATGCCACGCATCAGGTGCATATCATTGGGTCGGTAACCCCATAAAATGCCATATTCGATTTCCAACAAAAAAATCCAACACAAAAAAGGGATGTTCTATAAATTAGCTTGGTAAACCTCCCTCCTTCGCACCTCGGCCATTCAAACAAGTTTGATGGCACTCGGTTTGTCGTCGGTTGAGACAGTTTTCGAACTATCGCGCAGTAGGTTTCTGTCCTGCGAACACGCGCAAAGATTGTGCAAGGTGAGAGCAGAGCGAAAACTTGTTTTCAGCTATGCCGAGCCGCAGCCAATCTTCGGCGAAGCCACAGTGGGCTATGTAAGTGTTTAAAGGAGAGAAAGATACAATGATTGTGCAAGGTGAGTGCAGAGCAAAACTTGTTTTGACTATGCCGAGCCGCAGCCAATCATGGGCAAGTCCAAGTGAGATCTTAAAAAGTGGCCAAGCATAAGAATTCTCACAAATTGAAAAATAAACTAATTTATAGAACACCCCAAAAGATAATCCGTACTCAATCCCACGTCATGCAAGTTTTCAAATTCGGAGGCACCAGCGTCGGCACACCCGAACGCATGAAGGATGTCTGCAAACTCATCACCGACGACGGTACGCCCAAGATTGTTGTCCTTTCAGCCATGAGCGGCACTACCAATTCTCTGGTAGAAATCGCTGACTATGTGCGTAAGGGTAACCCCGAGGGTGCCGGCATCATCATCACTCATCTGCGTCGCAAATACCGCGCACATATCCCCGAGCTTTATGCCACCGAGGAGATGCGGCAGTGCACCCGTCAGCTCATCGACAACATCTTCCTTGATATCCACGATTTGTGCAGTCTTAAGTTTTCTGATAGCATCGAGAAGGAAATCCTTTCGAAGGGCGAGCTCATCAGCACCAACATGGTAACCAACTATCTCAAGGAGCAGCATGTGAAGGCTGTCCTCATCCCCGCCCTTGAATATATGAAGATTGACCGTAACGGTGAGCCCGATATGCATTACATCCGTGAGCATCTTAAGCATCAACTCAATGCAAATCCCGGTTACGACATCTATATTACTCAGGGTTTCATCTGCCGCAATGCCGCTGGCGAGGTCGATAACCTGCAGCGTGGCGGTTCCGACTATACCGCCACCCTCATCGGTGCGAGCATCCGTGCCGAGGAGGTGCAGATATGGACCGATATTGACGGTATGCACAACAACGACCCACGTTTTGTAGAAGGTACCACCCCCGTGCGGCAACTGAACTTTGAGGAGAGTGCCGAACTTGCCTATTTCGGAGCCAAGATTCTGCATCCCACCTGCATTCAGCCTGCACGCATCGCCGGTGTGCCCGTGCGTCTGAAGAATACCATGGACCCTTTCGCTCCCGGAACCATCATCAACAACGAAATGCAAGAAGGCACCATCAAGGCGGTGGCTGCAAAGGACCATATCACCGCCATCAAGATTGTCAGCAGCCGGATGCTCCTTGCCAGCGGTTTCCTGTGCAAGGTTTTTAGCATCTTTGACAAGTACAAGACCCCCATCGACATGATTACCACTTCCGAAGTGGGCGTCAGTGTCACCATCGACAAGACCAGCCGTCTGGCAGCCATCGTTGAACGCCTCAAGAAAATCGGTACCGTTCAGGTGGATCATGAGATGTGCATCATCTGTGTGGTGGGCGACCTCCGCAGCGAAAACACCGGTTTTGAAACGGTAGCCACAGAAGCCTTGCGCGACGTTCCCCTGCGTATGATCAGCTATGGCGGTTCCAACCATAACATTTCTTTCCTCATCTCAATGGACGACAAGCAGCGTGCATTGCAAGCGCTGCAGGACACGATTTTTGCAAAATCGTAATAATCCCTCCGGGGTGGGGGAGGGGCAAATCCCCCACCCACCTTGGCAAGAGAGGATATCCGCCGAAACACACAAATTAGACTTTATGACTATACTATCGCATACAGAAAACCTTCGGACCCCATTCTATCATTACGATTCTGCCCTGCTTTCCCGCACCCTCGAGGCCATCAGTAGCGCCATAGCCGACTCCCCGTCTTTCCACGTCCACTATGCTGTCAAGGCCTGCGCCACTCCCTCCGTCCTCAGCCGGATTTCTGCCGCCGGTTTTGGTGCTGATTGCGTGAGCGGGGGCGAAATTGTCCGTGCCGTAGAACAGGGTTTCCGGCCTTCGGATATCGTCTTTGCTGGAGTAGGCAAGAGCGACTGGGAAATCCGTACAGCCCTTGAGTGCGGCATCGCAGCCTTCAATGTCGAAAGTGTAGAGGAACTTGATGTAATCAACGCCATCGCCCTTGAGATGGGCAAGGTGGCCCCTGTGGCCCTTCGCATCAATCCCAACGTCGATGCCCACACCCACGAGAAGATTACCACGGGACTCAACGAGAACAAGTTCGGCATTGCCGCCGAGGCGATGCTTTCCGTCATTCGTCGGACACAGTCGCTGGAAGGTGTTCGCTTCGTCGGTCTTCATTTCCATATCGGAAGCCAGATTACCACTTTCGGACCCTTCGAGGCGCTCTGCCATCGCATCAACGCCCTCACCGACACCCTGCGCCGTGAAGGCATCAGTGTCCGTACCCTTAACGTCGGCGGAGGCCTGGGCATCGACTACGACTATCCCGAGGCGCATCCCATCCCCGATTTCGAGAGCTATTTCTCCACCTTCAAACGTCTGCTGCATCTCGAACCGGGGCAAGAGCTGCATTTCGAGCTCGGTCGTGCCGTGGTGGCACAGTGTGGCAGTCTTGTTTCCCGGGTGCTGTACGTCAAAAAGGGCGTCGACAAGCAGTTCGTCATCGTCGATGCAGGAATGACCGACCTTGTGCGGCCTGCCATGTACGGCAGTTTTCACAAGCCGGAAAACCTCACCGCAGCCGTCCGAGGCGAGAGCAGCGAAGAGACCTATGACATCGTCGGCCCCATTTGTGAGAGTAGCGATGTGTTTGTCAAAGGTTACCGTATGCCCCGCGCCCAACGTGGCGACATTATCGTGTTCCGCAGTGCCGGGGCTTACGGTGAGATTATGGCGAGCCAATACAACTGCCGGCCTCTCCCCGGGAGCGTAATGGACTGAAGTCCATCCCCCCCAAAAAAATAATTGCATCCGGTTCTTTTGTAGAAAAAAAGGACCGGATGATTCTTTATAGGTGTGTTGGGGTTGCCTTGCTCTTTCACGACTCGGGATAATCTAAGCAAACTTGGTTTCTCCTCTCGCTGCTCCATCGCTTGGCTTCGCCTTGCTCTTTTACGACTCGGGAAATCCAAGCAAACTTGGTTTCTCCTCTCGCTGCTCCATCGCTTGGCTTCTGCTTTCGCTTAACGAAACGTTTGCGCTTGCTTATCGTAACGAAGGCCAATAGTTCAACGTATATAAAATCATTGCTGATGAAGATATTTCATTTTCGAAGAGGGACAATGCAGATTGTATTCGAAGAGTTGCCTATCATGCACCTTCTCTCATTCTAAAATCTTATCATCACTTCGCAGACAAGTTTGTCGCGTTCGCTCTCTTTGGCACCACCATGTGGATACCAATAGTTTTCGTAGTTCAGCCGGATATCGGTGGGAAAATAGGGATTCCTGATGCTGAGGGTCAATCCCAAAGTCATGCGGTGGCGTTCAGCATCGGTAAGGACGAGTTGTGTAGACTCCTTTTCAAAGCCTCCCTTGCCGGACGAATGGTCCTGCATGAAGTCGTAACGCCCAAGATATGAAATGGCCTCCATGAAAGAGTTTGTCCTGTGAATTTGTTGTTTGTAGTATGTGAGTGCGGAAACTGAGCTGCAATCTTCGAAGGCATGGTGGGCATAGATTTTCCGCAGATATTCTGCCTCGATGTGCCATCCCCATTGTTCGTAGAACGTTCCGATGTCGAAGCTAGTATACGAAGCTTGTCGTTCGGCAATCTGTTGGTGTTGGATACTCGGCACGATGGCAAGTCCCTGGACAGGGAAAAATTGGAGACGTGCGGAATATGCCGGTGCCGAAAACCATGCGGTCTTTTGGTTGTCGAGATTCGAACCGTTGAATATTCCGGCATCGAGCGAGACGTTTTTCCTGCCATTTTTTTGGAGAAAGTCGTAGCCCGCCTGAAAGCCCACATCACGCACATCGCCCACCTGTTTGGCAATGAAACTTCGGTTGGCGAAGAACTGTGCCGAGGGATTACGGTGGGCATCGATACTGAAAGGCAAACGCTGCTGACCGAGGGTAAGGCGTAGGGAGCGGAAAGGCAGGATGCGCACCCAGGCATCCTTCATCTTTATCGACGATTCGTCGCAAAGGTCCACCTCGAGTTTGTATTCCGAGCGTTTTGTCATTTTTCCATTCACCGAAAGTCTGGCGTTCCGGACCTCAAATCGCGAGGCGTCTTCTTCGGGCTGATATTCATATTTTCCTCGAAGTATGCCATGGAGCTTTGGCATGTACTGTGCACGGAATTCGTTTTTTGTTTCCACTTCCGATGTTTCCAAACGCCGCTCTGGTGTTTGCGCGTTAGCCGTATGGCAGCAACTGCAGACCAATGCCAGTAGCAGATAAGCTTTCGGTAGAGTACGAAGGGGAAGGTGGATGGTTTGTTTCATTTTTGGGGGACTATTTCTGTCGGCAAAGTTAACCCCGTTTTTTTTATTTAGAGCAACAAATCTGTCTCTCCGGAACGATGTCGGTGAAATGTCATAAAGATGTAACATCCGGAGCAGTTAGAGGTTGCAAACAAGGGGGAGATTAAGGGGGGATATCTTGCATGGAAATGTTTGCCCCGCTATGATGTGGTGAGGTTTTTATGAAAAAAAATGGTTGTATTGCTTGTATTCCGTCTTTAATCAGTAATTTTGCACGAAAGAAGGTCAGACGTCTCCCTCCCTTTTGCTTGATGGTTTACCTTCCTTCAATTTGTACCCATCCGTTGAGCTTGGCTTCGCCTTGCTCTGTCACGATTCGGGATAGTCTGAGTAAACTCAGCCTTTGTTCTCACTTACCGAAACTTTTTGTCACTATGTCCTCTTCAATTCCTCTTTGGACCTCAGACTATGTCAAGGCATGGACTTGTAACTTCATCATATTTTTTGCCTTCATGTTGATGACTCCCCTTTTGCCCTTGTATCTGAAGGACAGTTTCAGTGCTGACAAGGACACTATCGGTCTTGTGCTTTCGGGTTATACCGTGACAGCCCTGATGTTTCGGAGTGTCGGAGGTTGGCTTGTTGATTCACTTCCCCGCCATAAAGTGCTGCTGGTGAGTTGGCTGTTTTTCAGCCTGTTTTTTGCAGGCTATTTTCTCACCACCACCATTGTGCTCTTTGCCGTGGTACGTACCCTTCATGGTGTCCCCTTTGCCACAGTTACCGTTAGCAACAGTACGGCAGCCATTGATGTGCTCCCATCGGAACGTAGAGCTGAGGGCATCGGCTATTTCGGTCTTTCCAACAATCTTGCCACAGCCATAGCGCCTACTATAGGCCTTGCCATATACGAATGCACACGGAGTTTTGACCTTATCTTCGGTATAGCCCTTGCAGCATCGCTGTTGGGAGTATGGCTCGGTGCCGGCATTCGTCTGAAGCCCCGCACGCTTCTCCGTGGCGGCGAGCCTGTATCGCTTGACCGGTTTTTCTTGAAACGCGGTTGGGCCTTGGGTGTCAGCATGGCAGCTTTTGCGCTCGCGTACGGTATTCTTGCCACCTATCTGGCGATATTCTGTAGGGAGACGCTTGGCAGTGCTTCAGGTTCAGGGAATTTCTTTTTGATTCTTAGTCTCTCGCTCATTTGTTCGCGCATTGTCGGTGGTCGTTCGCTCCGTAAAGGACGTATTGTGGAGAATGCCTCGTTCGGTGTGCTCTTTTCCATCCTTGGGTATGGTCTTTTCGCCTGGTTTCATACCCTTTGGGCATGTTATCTCGCTGCTTTTGTTATAGGCATAGGAAATGGTCATATGTTTCCTGCATTCAACAATATGTTTGTCAATCTTGCCCCACCTGAGAGGCGTGGTACCGCCAACGCCACTTTGCTCACGATGTGGGACTTGGGTATGGGGCTGGGTACGGTGTGCGGTGGTGCATTGGCAGATGCCTACGGCTATACGGCTGCCTTTGCTCTGAGCGCGATATCCCAGATTTTCGGTGCCACAGCGTTTTTTGCCCTTGCCCGCAGACGATATATTCTCCAACGTCTCACTCCGTCCTGAGATTTACCTATATGGGGAAACCTGTGACATTGGAAAACTCAAATGGAAAATTGATAGAAGGCGAAGCCAAGCTCAATCAACTATAAATATAGCATATGATACATTTAGAAAATCCTTATCTTTCGGTCGGCATTAGCGAGCATGGTGCCGAACTTTGTAGTCTGCGTTCTTCCAGTCGCGAGTATCTATGGCAGGGTGATCCTGCATATTGGGGCCGTCACAGTCCGGTGTTGTTCCCCATCGTAGGCAGTGTTTACGACAAGCGGTTTCGCGCCTGCGGTAGTACCTATGCCATGGGGCAGCACGGCTTTGCCCGTGATAGCGATTTCGAAGTCGTCAGTCATAGCAACGACGAGGCGTGGTTCCGTCTTGCGGCAGACGAACGTACGTTAGCCGTATTTCCCTATGACTTTACGCTCGAAATAGGGTACCGTCTCGAGGGCAGGACGTTGCGTGTGATGTGGCGTGTCGGCAATCCTTCGGTCTCTAAGGTCCTTCCCTTCCAGATAGGCGCACATCCCGCTTTTTACTGGCCTTTGCACGATGGGAAAGACGAGGCCCAGCGTCGAGGATATTTTGCATTTACCCTTACTGGCCCCCATGCCGATTCTCCCGTACTCCGTAGTCGTAAGCTTGCCGGAAAGGGTTGCGTAGACCCCCAGGAAACCTTTGACGTGGTTCTCGATAGTCACCAGATGCTCCCCCTTGCAGCCGATACTTTTGACGAAATTGATACCATCATCCTCGAAGGGTCGCAGGTGAACCGTGTGGCGCTGTGCGACACTGAACGTCGTCCCCTGCTTGCCCTTTCATTCTCTTCACCCCTTGTTGGTCTGTGGTCGCCTCCCGGCAAGCGTGCGCCCTTTGTTTGCATTGAACCGTGGTATGGCCGCTGCGACCGTTATGGTTATGAGGGTGAATTTGCGAATCGCGACTGCATGAATCGTTTGGAGCCCGGGGCTACGTTTGTGGCAAACTATACGATAGAAGTATTCTGACGGCTTCTTGGCTGTGTGGCAAATGGAAAGGATTCTGCTGCTTGATTACGCCCGTATAGGGGCGGCCCTACTTGTAGTGTTCGGCCATCTCTATGACCCCTCGCCAGATGAGGTGTTGCGTACCTTCATCTATCAGTTCCATATGCCGCTATTTTTCTTCATCAGCGGCATGCTCCATCGTCCGAAGTCCCTGTCATCACTTACCAGAAGACTCCTATGGCCTGTTGTGGTGTTTTATGGGTTCTATCATCTGCTCTGCTATCCGGTTTATCATTATGGATTGTGGGAGGGTGATTATGCTGCCTATCAAAGCGGGTTTGTCCCATTCCTTTGCACTGTTTTTGCCGATATGGGCAGGTGCTTTGTGCAGAACAAGGGGCTCGGGCCCTCTTGGTTTCTGATAGCATTGTTCTATGTAAAGGTGCTGAGCATGGTGGCCACATTTTCCGCCCGCCGTTGTGGATTTTTCCTCCGTGACGGCAGATGCGTAGTACTCCTTGAATGCTTTTTCCTTGCTGGACTATGTGGCTTGTGCTGGTTTGCCGGATATCGTTATGGACTTGCGCAAGGGTATGGCGGATGGCGTAATGTTTGTTATCTCGGGAATGCCCTTATGGCCATGCCCTATTATGCTGCTGGACGTTATGTCGTTGGCCTGCTACCGGCTGTAGAGGCCTGGTTTGCCCACCATCGTCCTGTTGCATTTGGACTGGCTGTGGCTTTGGCAGGGATGGTTTCCGTTGCGGTGCATTATAATGGTGGGGTATCTATGTTCTGCATCCTTTTCGGTCGTCAGCCTTTCCCTCTGAATGTACTGTGGTGCTATGGAAGTGGTTTCTGCGGCACGCTGATGGTCCTGTTGCTTGCATTGTCGCTCCCCCGTTGTCCGCAGGGTTGGGGTACTTCCTGCATCCGCCTGGGGGCCGCATCGCTGATGGGAGTTCTGGGCTTTCAGTATTTCTTTTGCGAGGTGGTACGTCATACACTTGGACTGGGCCAACCTTATCTTATCGGTTTACTACTTTCGCTTGCCATCTATTCTGTCTGCGTGTTGCTTTGGCTGCTGTTCCATCGTTATGGCATTCTCTAATGTCTGATAGTTGTTGAGAGAGTGAAAACACAGAAGGCCGCACCGCCGTACCTCTTTATCAATAAATGATAAGTGGTATGGTGGTGCGGCCTGCTTTGATGTGAGGGGCTGCTAATCTTTTGGCAAGGATTTTGTATTGTTACCTTCGTCTGACTTCGTCTTCCTATGTCGCGACTCGGGATAGTTCATGTAAACTTGACTTCGTCTTCCTCCTTGATATAATCTTCCTCTGTTACGACTCGGGATAATCCAAACAAACTTGGCTTTGCCTTGCTCTGTCACGACTCGGGATGGTCTAAGTAAACTTAGCCTCTCCGCTCACTGCTCCAGAGCTTGGCTCTGCTTTTGCCTATCAATACGTTGAACTTCGCTGTCCGTTTCGGTGCGGTCCTCCGGTGTTTCCGTCTTTACGATGTTCTTTGCGTTGTTTTGCCCGCTGCTGGATGTCGTTCTCTACTTTGTAGAGTTTTTCCACCTGTTCTGCGGTAAGGACATTGCTGAATTTGTCAACGTATTGTAGGCGGAGTTCCTGTAACTTAGCCTGCCGTGTCAGGCGCATCTTTGTACGTTCCATGCTGTTCGTGCAGCCCTTTTCAACGCGGTATTTTGTCCACACTGCGCGCATTTCCTCGTCGTAGGCTTTGTAGAGGGGGAGGAATTTTTCTTTCTGTTCAGGGGTAAGGAGCAGTTTGGAGCACATTTCCGAAGCCTTGGCCTCAAAGAATCGTGCCTGTACATTGCCGTTGTGCGGACGTTGTGCTGCCATGGGAATGGCAAGTAAGAGTGATAGAATGAGCAGTAGCAGATGGTGTTTGGTGGTGTGGTGTTTCATTTTTCTTTGTTTTTAGGGTTGGTTTTGCAACCTTCGCTTCTTGTCGCTCGGCATAGCTCAAGCAAGCTTGGCTCTGTACTCGTTGCTCCAGCGGTTTGTCAGATTTTTGAGTTTTAGTCGAGTTCAGATTGTCTGTCGAAGAGGGAGTGTTGCGAACTACATGACCGATAAGACTGGCAATATGAGCCGAATAAAAGCAAAAAGATGGCAAAACGTTACACATGACGTTTTATTTGTATCTTGATATTTGTATCTAGCGGTGGAAATTTATAGAAGACCCCTCAAAGTATTTGTTCGGCATCCAAGATTCAGTATTCCGGAATTTCCTCAAATTCGTAGACGATGAGCTGTTGCGCCTCTTCATCGCTGATTCGCGCCAGATATTCCTCCACCGGTCCGGGGCCTTCGGCATTTTCCGCAATGGTATGGGTGGGCTGTGAGGTGTTTTCGAACATGGAGTCCCTGAGGCCCCACAGCACGAGCGGTCCTGCTACGAGTGTCACAACTGCTGCGGCAGCCAGCATACGATGGCGTAACAAAGTTCTTTGTTGGCGTATGCGGCCTTCCCGGATGGCGTTTTCTGTGCAACGTTGAACGAGTTGGTTCACGTATTCTGTGGACTCCACGAAGGAATCATGAGAGAGGTTATTGTGTATCATGGTTTTCGGAGATGAACTGTTTGAGACGTGCTGTTGCATAATGGTAATTTGTCTTCAATGTACCGATGTTCTTCCCTGTGATTTCCGAGATTTCCTGATAGCTGAGGTCATCGAAATATCGCATATTAAAGACTATCCTTTGTTGTGTAGGAAGTTTGAGCAGTGCTTCCTGCAACAGGCGTTCGGCGTCGTCTGCGCTGCGTGTATCCTCGCTTTGCAGGCGGGCAAGGAGAAGCGGGTTCACATTGTCGATGCGCTCGAAGAGCCTTGTCTGGCGGCGTAGGTGCATAAGGGCTTCGTTGGTGGCGATACGGAAAATCCAGGCTTTGAGTTGTGAGGCTTCGCCCTTGAAGGTTTCGAGATGGCAGAATATCTGTATCATCGTTTCCTGCAGCACATCCTCGGCATCGTCGTGGCCGATGACGGTGCGGCGTATGTGCCAGTAAAGGCTTTGTCCGTATTTTGCCGTCAGCAGTCGGAAGCCCTTTTCCTCGTCACCCCTTCGGCGGAGCATGGAGAGGATGGTCGCATCGCTGTGGATAGGGGGCATAGGCGATTCGGGGTTTTGTGGTCGTGATATGTGGTAGATGCTTCGGATGTGGAAAGGTTAAAATCCATAAGCAGGAAAACCGTTTCTACAAATTTACGCTTTTTTGCCGTGCCCTCACACCTCCATTGTCTGAAAAAAAGGTAATCTGGAGTTTTTGACGCGAATTTTACACCCTTTATGGTGCATTCATCCGCCAAATATGCGTAATTTTGTCGCAGTTTTTATGGATATAAATAGTACAAGCATGGATATTCTGATTGCCGACAGTGGCTCCACGAAGACAGAGTGGCTGCTGGACGGTGGTGCCGATGCGGCGGAAGGTTGCGCTCCCTACGTCTTCCGGACTTCAGGGTTGAACCCTAGCCTGATGGCGGACGCAGAGATTGTCAGCGTGCTCC
>SAMEA3663097__coassemble_660_pt1 | contig 17054 bp, 12 predicted proteins | sample SAMEA3663097__metabat2_low_PE_001 | metagenome-assembled genome bin SAMEA3663097 (sample SAMEA3663097) | pig gut metagenome | biome: pig gut; feature: pig-associated habitat; material: faeces | place: France | collected 2012 | reverse complement strand
AGGCAAAACTTGTTTTGACTATGCCGAGTCGCGAGAGCACAAGGCGCAGCCAAGTCTGAAGCAGCGAGAGCAGAGGCAAAACTTGTTTTGACTATGCCGAGTCGCGAGAGCACAAGGCGCAGCCAAGTTCTGACCTGTGTATTATGAAGGTAGTTCGGATTGTTTTTCGTTCAAATTCTTTCTGCCGTAGTACGGAAGCCGTTTTATTGTCATGCAATACGTAGGTATACATACCCAGCAGGTGCGGAACAACCTCCGTTCCGTGATGTTGCTCTTTTGTTTCCCACTCATCATACTGCTGTTGGTGTGGGTTTTCTTCCTTATCATCGCCCATTTGGGGCAAGACCCTTATTATCCGGTCGACGTTGTGGCGCTGGCTACTGCTGAAACGCTCCACACCCTGCCATGGGTAGCCGGTGTCGTAGGCGTGTGGTTTCTTATCGCCTATTTTTCTAACACTGCCATGGTGCGGTCTGCCACGGGAGCCCGTCCGCTTGAACGCCGTGAGAATCCGCGTGTCTACAACATCGTGGAGAACCTTTGTATAGCCGGAGGCATGCCGATGCCGAAGGTCAACGTTATTGATACCCCCATGCTCAACGCCTTTGCTTCGGGAATCGATGACAGCAGTTATACGGTGACGGTCACTACTGGCATCTGCCAGTGTCTGGACGACGAGGAACTGGCGGGTGTCATCGCCCACGAACTTACGCACATCCGGAACCGCGACACGCGCCTGCTCATCATCAGCATTGTATTTGTCGGCATCATGTCAGCACTTGTGGGCATTGCTTTCAGGATGCTTTGGAACGGGATGATATTCGGGACCGGGGGACGTCGTAGCAACGATAGGGAAGGAAACGGCGGCGTTGCCGTCATTGTCATGTTTGCAGTGGCAGCCGTTCTTGCTGCCTTGGGCTATTTCTTCACCCTCCTTACGCGTTTCGCCATTTCCCGTAAGCGCGAGTATATGGCCGATGCCGGAGGTGCCGAGTTGTGCGGCAACCCGTTGGCGTTGGCCTCTGCATTGCGCAAGATCAGTGCCGCCCCCATGCCGGCAGCTTCCGGACGCGAGGATGTGGCACAGCTTTTCATCGTCCATGCCTCGCTCAAGGGCGAGGGTCTTGCCGGTCTTTTCAGTGAGATGTTTGCCACACATCCCTCTACCGAAAGTCGCATCCGCTATCTCGAGCAATTCTGAACTTCGTCCATAAGTACCCCGCTCCTTGCAAGGGGTGAAAGTCTCAAGTGCCGCCGCAGTGAGAGTATCCTCGCTGCGGCGGCACTTGGTTATAGATTCTTTTGTATCATTTGTTTCTGTATCTTCTCCTGATCTTATTTCAGCCACATTAAGTTTGTTGTGCTGGGTTGCTGACCTTTTCCATAGGCAACTCCTACCGCTTTCATGGCATCAATATAGTCTCTTTCGGTCTTTACGTTATCCGCGTACTTTTCGCGCATCTCAAAGTCGATGTCACTTCGAACCTGCGATTTTATTTCTTTCATTAGATTCCCTGCTTCTTTATAGCATGAGGCGTCTGGGTCAATTTGTGCAAGGATGCTACAAACTTCAGATGCTACGTCCTGTGATTGTCCTGCTGCCCATTTTGCCTTGGCCTCATTCAGAAGGAAAAGATTCATCCGGTCGAGATTCTTGGTGTAGAGTTGTACAGCATAAGAGGAGGCTACTTCTCCACCTCTAGAACAGGTAGGGATAGCAAGAACGAGAGCAAGCGCTTCTTCCAAATTTTGCAAGGACTCTGCACGTCGTGCTTCGTTAATGATTTCTTGATAATTTGCATCATAATAGTTCATCATGCTCTCTTTACCCTTCTTTATGAGGGCACGTATATCCTGGTTTTTGTCGTTAATTCGTCTGAAAGCGTTGATGTAACTTTTTACTTCACCGTTTCCAACCCCATTTAGTATTACATATGCTGTGGCAAACTTTTTATGGGAAAATGTATCGGCAAAATAGAAGGTGACTCCAAGTTCGTAGGCAGTTTGTACGGGAGGTCCAGGAAGATTGCTTTTGTCTAGTACATCACAATGTGCTGTTATCACAAATGGTGTTTGTTGTCCTTCTGCGGAAAGCCCATTTGCTGTTGCAATTCGATTCAAAGTTTGATATAAGACAGTAGATGCTGCGGCTGGGACATTGCTAAAGTGCTCGTCAAGCTGTATGGAAATGGGTAGATTGCACCCTTGGCCATGTGCGAAAGATGTAATTATTGCCATGACCAAAGAACAGAATATATTTTTCTTATACATAGTTAATCTTTGTTGTTATTTTTCTCCAATGATTACCAAACATCTTCCCAATCCACGGTTAATGGTCTTTATGGGAATATTATATGGTGCAGCTCCGAGATAACGTGCAAGATTGCGGGCGAAAGCATAGGTGTCCATTGCTGTTCCATTATCTTTGTAAAGTGGTATGCGTACTTGTTCATAAAGAATCATAGATTCTGTAGCATCAGACTTGTTGAATCTGTGCTTTACGCAGTTCTCTGCTAGCCAATTGTCAATGACTTCGTTGAGCTCGTAACCATCAAATTCTGTTTCAAAGTCGATGTCGCCATCATCAAAGACTCTCATATCAAGAACTACTTCACGTCCGTTTTCCATCATGTCGTCAAAATGTTCTTGCATGCGTGCGGTAAATGCATCCATGTGATCTTGTACAGCCTCTGCCAGCAAAACAGGAAGTTCCGCTGAAAAAGATTCTTTTCCATTTCCCGTTGCTGTCGCAACAGTCTTGTCAGTATAGGCATCTAAAGCTTTCATGGTAAATCCAACACTGCACTTGGGGCCTCGTTGATTGACTTTCCATTCGAGACTTATGATTATGTCTGCTTTAGCCTTCCGGCGGAGTAAGTCAAGAGGACTTTCCACAATCGCTGCTCCTGTTTTTTTGCTTGTGATGACTCTATCCTCAGCAGAGTTGTTGTTAATGCTCTTTACAGCTTGTGCAAGATCTTTCAGTGGAAATCCACGGTCACTCATAAGTCCTTGTATCTTGGTGATGACCGCATTTAGTTGCATGTCAGTTGAGACAGCAGCATTATAGTCTGGGATTATTTCTTCGGTGCCTTGATTGTCAAATGTTTGTGTGAAATTGTTTTCTTTACACCACGCTTCACTGGGGACAACCATGATTGTCGGTTTCTTTGCTTGTCCCATTACCCCAATAGAGAAACAGGCAAGGATTGCTATGGTCAGGAACTTCTTGATTGACATATCTTTTTTCTTTGGTGGATAGGTTTTGGGTTAAGGTGTTGCCTCTAACTGTTGTATGTTGAAGAAAGTGTTGTGGCGCGCTTTCACGAAAGATTATATGTTTTCATTTAATAATGTTGTCTGCTTTCAACCGGGCTTTCAATTCAGGTCGCAAAACTCTCACTGTCAAATCGTAGGAGTAGCCGATTCTGTCTTTTGCTTTGTCTGCTGAACGCTTTTTTGTGTCACGCATGGAAACATATTCTTTGTATGCACCCTTGTCAGAAAAAAAGATGTCGAAATAGTCTTCGTAGCGTTCTCTTGCGTTAACTTCTGTTACCAGTGGACGCATATTACATCCTTCCACTCCGTCTCTAATACCATCAAAAATGACTGCATATACAGCATTCTTCATGGCTTGTTCTTTAGCATCGTTCTTGTTTCGCCCATATCCCTGCACCCGTAAGGTTTGCGAGCCATCCAATTCTACGCCAAGACATCTTACAGAGTACTTTGAATATACCGTTTGTGCATTGGCATCTAAACCAGTTATTGAAAGAATTATCAATAAAGTTTTATAAATTATACTTTTCATTGACATGTTATTTTAAAATTCATATCCTAATCTTAAACCGAAATAGCTGTATCTACGATTGTCTTTACAGAGATCCTCAAAAGTGGATAGCGTATAACATATACCTATGAGGAAGCAGTTGCGTAGGCCTCCGAAACTATATCCTAAAGTTGGACTCATGTAGAATCCGTCACGTACTGCACCGCCTATATGCATCGACCAATATGGGACTGCGTCCCTGTCGTAGGCAGAAAGAAAGTTTCCTCTTGCGGTGGCAAATATCGGTATGGAAACATTGTGCTCGCTGTTACGGATATCGCCATTGTTGACATAAAATCTCGGTCCGAATCCAATTCCTACTCTAAGAAACTCGTTTATTCTGTAGCCCCCCATAAAAAGAAGGTTGACGTACTGCATGTTGGTGTGGCTGAGCATGATGCTACTTCCTCCATCCGTTTCCACTCCACACCAAAACCCTTTGTCTTGCATTTCATAGTCGACGTAGGTACCTTGTTTGGGCTTTTCCGGAAGACGAATATTCTTGTCCTGAGCCATTGTATCCGTAAAGAATAGCAATATGGCAAATAAAATAATGATTTTTTTCATGATTATATTTCGTCCAATTTGATTCTGTCAGCTTAGAAAAATTGCAGAATCTACTATAGAAGCGCTAAACTTTCAAATAAGTTTACTAATATGAAGCAGCTGGACTGGATGAAAAGACAAGGACGTTTAGTCCTTCCTTTTCCATGTAATTTTCTTGGATGTCTGTTCTCATTGTCACGGCACAAATGCTGAAAGACTTGTACCGTGACACCTGATTCCTCTAGAAACCAGAAGAGAGCTTGCGAACAATACCCGCTTGTTCAAGTTCTTTCCGCAATGCGGTTTTGTTAACTTGAACGATAGCCCCCGTCTTATAGCCCTTGGCGGTTTTGACGCGGTCGTAAGAGCCGGAAACAATGGTTGCAAATTTTTGACAGTCACCATCTTGTGCAAAGAATCGTTTGCAGAACTCTGCATTTTCCGTTTCTGCTTGGGGCTTTGCCATTGCAGGTTGTTGTGCACCGCTGTTGTTACCAACGCAGCCTCTGAAAACAACGCCGTGTACAGCTACACGTTTCAAATCTTCATCTGAGACCTTCTTGTCATAGACGTATACCTTTACCAGTATGGTACCCTCTGTACCAGAGCCGGCTCCGGTGATGTCGTACTGGGGAACAATCTCGCCTTTTGCCAAGGCTGTGCACATTACTGTAAATAAAAGTGCAATTAAAGAAAGAAATCTTTTCATTGTCCTATATTTGTGAATAAATGAACTATCGAGAGAATTGCTCTTTAAGTCCTTAGTTGCAATTTTAGTTCTTTATTTCGCGTATAAGCATTCCTTTGGAGAAATCCTTTCCGCTGACTTTCCTGAAAGTCGTGAATCCGAGCCCGGCTCCTTTTGCCCCTTCTTCAACGGCCATGAATCTGTTGTCCCAAACCATGTTGGGAATAGGTTCAATTACACCTACACGTTCATACTTGTGTGAACCGTCCTCAAGTTCAATGGTTTCAAGAACTTCAAACTTTGTTTTTTCCGTAACACCTTCTTTCATGCCGATGTACGCTGTTAGTGGTTCCACGGAAAGTAATGGTGTTTTGGTGCGAAACTCTTCGTATTCACGCTGCAGGTCCACAAGATTTTCGTCAATGGCACGTTGACAGGCTTTTCTTACCATCATAATGGGTTGGTCTTCCTTGATGCCAAGGAAAGAGACAGAACCTCCACGGCTTTCCACCTTTCCTACGTATTTCAGTTTGTAGTTGCTTCGTGCGTTTTCAAAGTTCTCCCGTTTGCTTTCATCCGGTTTAGCCGCATATTGCTCTTGATAGAAGAGATTAGCTTGCTCTTCATCCCATTCCAGTTTATATAGGAATGTGTTGATGCGTACGGAAAATCCTTTTATGGAATTTATCATATCACCGACGTTGTCTGTGATACTGGTAACGTCAACTCCTGTTACCGCAGAAGCTAACGATCCGAGAGCTTTTAGGACTCCTCCAGCTGTCTTGGCTTTCTTGTTCTTGTCAACATAGCGAATGTCATTGACAATTACATAGGTGTTTGCGATAAGTTCCTCTCCAGCATCCTGTAATTGGGCAAGACCACGAGCAGAACGGGCAGCAAGCTGCTTATCAAACTCCGATGCGTTATAGAGGCCACGTTCCTTTACCAATTCCATATCACATACTCCTGTATATGAATCGCGGTTGAACCACTTGCCAACCATGCGGCTGGCTATCTTGTTCTTTACCAGGAACTCAGTAATAGCAGGATTTTCTTTTTCACTGCCTGCTTTTGAAAGTTTTTCATTCATCTCCAATACTTTGACACTTAGTTCGTGGTCATTGAACTTGTCAGGAACAGGAATCTGGAGATAAGCTTCCTTGATTTCTGATGAGTACTTCTGTTCCGTGTGATTGATAAGCAGTGAATATATGGAACTTCTACGATATTTTACATCGTCTTCTTGTGCATATGCCGTATTGAAAAAAGTCATTATCATGCACAGGACTACTATTGAGTGTTTCATGTTGCGGTCTTTTTCAAAAGTTAATAATTCCATTCGGTCTCGCTGATAGGCATCTGCATGTCATAACTACGGTTATCTCGTGTCACGGAAAGGATGATGTCTTTTTGTTCTCTTTCTGAAAGTTTATGCTTTCCAAGTGCCTTTGCTTTTTTCAATACTGCATCCTTGTAGTAGGAAGTAACAGGGAATTGTATTACAAATTCGTCGTTTTCACCTAAAAGAAAGAAAAACTGTGTTTGTTGGCTTTGAACATCGGAAGTGTTTATTTTCTTCTGATCTGTCAATGGGGGAAAGAGCAGAGCACGGTTTAATGTTGTGTTTTCAACAACCATATTCTCAGGGACTACTAATGCCACACCGTCAACAAAGTTCGTTACAGTCAGAAAACCTTGTTCTGCTGTCTTTCCGCTTTTTACGTTGTAATGATGGTATTTTGAATCGTCCTCCATTACCCAATAATGTGTGGCGTTTCTGCTGTCAGGCATTTTTACGTCATTGTATTGGATGGGTACAATTGTGTTCTCCGAAGTGGAGAGAATTCCCCATTTTCCGTCTTTGCAGACACCGATGGTGCCATAGACCATACCCTTTGAGCCATCGTAGTCAAAATCAAGGACTTTATTCCCATTGTTGTTGATGACTCCATACTTCCCATTTTTTTTGACACAGAATATGTCGTCGTCTCCTTCAACAAGGGGAAGAATTATGTCTTCATAGCCGGAAAGAGTTTCTTTTAGCTTCCCGTCTTCGTCGAAAACGTCCCAAGCATTCCCCTTTTCAGCGGCCCAAAGGTGTTTGGCTGAACTGTGGCGGATATTCGAATATCCTGTATGCAATTCTTTTCCTGATTTGTCAATAAAACTCCATGTTTCACCATTTACGGGCGCTACACTTCCGCAAAAATCTCCATGGCTGAAAAAGTTCATTTCTTTCAACTGTTGGGGGAAAGTCTTTGCTGTAAAGCCTTTTCCTGTCTGTAAGTTGTGATAACTACACTTTGTCCTTTTTTTCTCTTTTGTATAGCAGCGCACCATGTCACTTTTGGGCTCCATGACATAGGTGTATACTCCTTCCTTCAACTTTATCTGGCCTTTTCCGTCTATAATACCTGCTTTTTCGATGTTGAGTCCGTTCTTACTGTATCCGACATAGGCACAATCTGTTTCAAGAGTATCTCCGAAACAATGATTCGTGAATTTCAAGCTTGTTCCCTCATAATATGGATAATATCCTTGCATTGGTGAGGCAAATTCGTATAATCCTTTGTAGGAGGCCGGTATCAACACTTTTCCCGATTCTTCTATAATGCCAAATTTGGCATTCTGCAAGTAACTGCTTTTCCCGGAAGTAATCTGCTTCCCGCCTTTTGCAATGAGAGCCTTGCCATATTTGTTTGGTTTGCTGACCATTGTGTAGCTTGCAGGGAGCACGACTTTGCCTTGTTTGTTGACAAGCCCACATTTTTTCCCCTTTTTTACAAGAAAGAGATTGCCTGACCATGGGGAGATGATGTCATAGGAAGTGGGGACTATTTCTTTTCCTTTGTCATTGATTACGCCGTATTTCCCTGATTTTACAACCACGGCTACGCCTTCGGAGAATGGGAATGCACTTTCATATTTGCATTTTACGACTTCGTTCCCTTTCGCATCAACGAAGCCAACTTTTCCTTTGTTGTTGACCTTTATTGTGTAATCCTGTGCAGACAATGCATGAATATTCATGCTAAGAAAGGTCACCATGAGTAATTTAAAAATTTTCATAGCCAGAGTATAGAGTTTGTTTGATTATTCTGTCATCAATCCGTGAATTTTTCAGTCTGTTATTTCTTTTTTCAAGTCGGTTGCCTAAAACCATATATTGACTAAATATTGAGAACGATGGTGGGTGGAGATATGGTATGGGAGGCAAATTTAAGATTTTTAAGTGTAGAAAATAAAGTGATTATGGTATATTACAACAGGAGCATATCAGCTTCGGTGGATACGAGCATTTTTTAAAAGTCTGCTATTGCGCATAGGTGTTGGATAGGACTGACATTGCTTTGTTTTCGCTACAAAATCATCGTTATTCGTTGCACCGCTCTAAAAAAGGCATTAAAATGCTTTCATTCGCTCTTCTTGCATGGAGTTGTCGTTACATGCAACTCAGCAGTTTTATTGTAACTTGCATCCCTTGTTAGCCCAAGTGCGATTTGTTGTTGGCGCAAATATAGGAAGAATAGTCGGATTTTAAATTGTAAAATAAATAAAATTATCCCAAAAAAGCTGCTGGCTATGTTTTTTGTGTTTTCACGTCCTTTAATCTATTAGTTCTGTGTTTTTCCGTTTATTTTGAATTTTCGAATTTCCGAATTTGGAGGATTCAAGAGGATTTTGGGAGGATTTCAGAGGATTACAAAATAACCTCCGCCACTACGGAGGTAGATTTTCATCTGCTCCATGTTTGAACGATTAGAGCAATACGCACTTTACGCCGTTGGACTGTTTATTTAAATAGGCAAATTTTAGGTCAAACTTGGGTTAGGAGGTAGTGATTTTATTTCATATCGGCATCCCCATAGAAAGCCCCGGTGCAGGATGTAGGCATATGTCGTCCATACGTCTGTGACCTGTACCGGGGTGTCGGTCCTGGTTGAAAGTCAGGAAAATGAATGAGGGGGCAACTTTACTTCTTTATTTCGCGCCGTCAATCTGCTGCAGCAGTTCGCGTACGGCGGTTTCGAGCTGGAGGTCCTGCCCCCTAACCACCGTTTCGGGACGGTTGAGGACGTGGATGTCCGGTTCGAGCTGCGTGTTCTCGAGGTACGAGCCGTCGGGAAGCCGGTATCCGATGACGGGGACTCCGAAAACGAGCGAGGGGTCCTGCAGTCGTTCCCAGTTTACGGAACTCATGGTGCCGGGTACAGGCGCGCCGACAAGTTTGCCGATGCCGCGGTGCTTGTAGACCCATGGTGTGCCGTGGGCGTTGCTGTAGTTGCCTTCGGCCTGGAGCATGATGCTCGGGTGATTGTAGCGTCGGCTGGGCATGTCGCAGGCTTCGCGTCCGCGGATGACCTGTGTGAAGTAGTGCTGTCCGGAGAAGAGGATTTCGATGTCCTCGTGTAGGCGTCCGCCACCGTTGTAGCGGGTGTCGATGACGATGCCCTCGCGTTCGTTGTATTTTCCGAGGATGTCGCTGTAGACGGAGCGGAACGAATCGTCGTCCATTCCCTCGATGTGCACATATCCCAGTCGCCCGCCCGAGAGGCTGTCGACCATGGCTTCGCAGTGTTTCACCCACCGGCGGTAGAGGAGCGCGTCTTCGCGTCCGATGCTGATGGGGAGCACGGTCTCGTCCCATTTTCCTGCCTGGCCCTCGAATGACACGAGGGTCTTTCTGCCGGCCTGCCTGTTAAGGAGCCGTGCGATGTCGGTTCCGGCGTTGAGTGCCTCTCCGTTGATGGCTGTGATGCGGTCGCCGGCTTTCACTTTGCTTTTGGCACGGTCAAACGGTCCGCCTTCGAGCACTTCGGTGACAGTGAGCCCGTCGGTGTCCGGTGTGCTGAGGTCGTAGAGGAGTCCCAGGCTTGCCGTAGCGTCGGCAGCGGGCAACGAGGGGTAGTATCGTCCGCCGGTGTGCGATACGTTCAGTTCGCCAAGGATTTCCGACAGCATTTCGGCAAAGTCGTAGTTGTTGCCGATGTGTGGCAGGAAGCGCCGGTAGTTCTCTACCATTGCAGGCCAGTCACAGCCGTTGTAGTCGGTGCGGAAAATCTTCTTTTCAATTTGGCGTGCCATATGGCGGAACATGTATTCCCGTTCTGCGGCAAGGTCGAGCTTCATGTTTGCTGTGAAGGTGATGGGTTTCAGCGCATCGCTCTTGCCGTCGATTTTCTTCATGCCGTCGCTGCCGAGGGCATAGAGGTTCCCGTCCTTGTCCATCTCGAAGTGTGGGTTCCGGGCGTTCGTCTTCGAGATGAGTTTGGTTTCGTGTTTGCGCAGATCCATTTTCCAAAGGTCCATGCCGCTTTCGAAGGCTGCAAAATAGTAGAGGTTTTCACCGTCCTTGCTGAGGATGGCGTCACCGAGGTTGCTGGAGTTGGGCGTAAGGCGTACAATGCGGTCGCTGATGCCGTCGAAGTCGATGTCGAGCGGTTGGGGAGTTTGCGCTTTGTCCTCCTCCTTACTTTCTTTTTTGCTTTTGCTTTTTCCCTTGGAATTCTTTTTGTCGTCCTTTGCCTTTTCCTCGTCCTTCTTGTTGTTCTTCTCTTCCACCTCCTTGAGCAAGGCGTAGTCTTCGGGCGAAAGGCGGTATCGGTCGTATGCATCCTGTGTAAGGAAAGCCAGCAGTACATCCTCCTGGCTGCCCCACGATGCGTGGCTGCGCATACCGTAGCGTTCGCTTTCGAAGAGGATGGCCTTGCCGTCCATCACCCATCGTGGATTGCCGCTCATGTAGCCGCTTTCGGTGATGGGGTGGATTGGACCGCCCTTGGCACTGACGATGCCCTGGTCGGTATAGGGGTCGCGGCGGTGGGCGATGTAGCTGATGACGAACCATTGGCCGTCGGGGCTCCAGGAATAGTCGAAGCCTCCGCTCTGCGAGTACCATGTGGAACCGTCGGTGACTTCGGTAACCTGTTTGGTTGCCAGGTCGACGGTCTTGAGCTTGGTCCGGTCTTCGATGAAGGCGATGCTTTTGCCGTCAGGGCTGAAGGAGGGATAGTTCCGCTCCGTTTCTTCGGAAGGCAGGAGCAGTTCTTCCTCTATAAGGGTGGCATTGGCAAAGTTCGGGTCGTCTTCGCGTACGATGCGAGCGATGCAGAGTTGCCAGTTGCCGTTGCGTTCGGTAGCATATACCAGACTTCTACCGTCGGGTGCGAAGTCTACGGCCCCCTCGGCACCGGCGGTGTGTGTAATCTGCCGGGTGGTATTGTATTCCGTGGAGGTGACGAACACTTCTCCGCGGACGATGAAAGCCACCTGTTTGCCGTCCTTGCTTACGGTGCTGCTTTGTGCTCCGTTGGTAAAGGTAAGGTCGGCAATCTGCGTTTCGTCGTCACGGGTGAGCGAAATGTCGAGGCGTGCCGGTTCTCCCCCGCGGCGTTGGGTATAGATCTCTCCGTTCCAGGTATAGCATAGCGTGCCGTCCGAGGCCATGCTGAGGAAGCGTACGGGATGCGTCTGGAAGTGTGTGACAGCCTGCGGGGCGATGCCTCCCTGGGCTACGGGTGCGCACTTGCTTCCGCGGACATGGCTGTAGACGTTCATGGTGCCTCCGTCGCGCTCGGAGAGGAAGAAGAGTGTGGTTCCGTCGCTGCTGACCACGGGATTGCGGTCTTCGCCGGCATGGCGGGTAAGGTTTGTATGCTCGCCCGAGGCGATGTCGTAGTACCATATGTCGCGTGTGATGCTCGAGGTGTGGTGCTTCCGCCATTCATCCTCGTAGCCCTTGCGGTCCTGGTAGTAGAATCCTGTGCCGTCCTGGCAGAATGCAACCTGTTCGGCAGGTGTGGCAAGGACCTGCAGGGTGCGTCCGCCCTGGGTGTTCACCTTGTAGAGTTCGGGAAGGGTGGACGAGGGGAACATGGCGCTTTCGGCAGGGTCCATGATGCATGCGCCGAAATAGACCCATTCCCCGTCGGGAGAGAAGGCCTGCGGCACTTCGTTGTTGCTGTTGTAGGTGAGCCGTGTGGCGGTTCCGCCTGTGGCAGGCATCAGATGGACATCGGGGTTTCCGTGACGGTCGCTTGCAAAGGCTATCTGCTTGCCGTCGGGACTCCAGACGGGGTTGCATTCATAGCCCGGATGGCTCGTCAGCCGTCGGGCCTCGCCTCCTTTGGTGGAGACGGTATAGATGTCACCCATATAGCAGAATGCCACCATTTGGCCGTCCGGACTAATCTGCACGTCGCGGAGCCAAAGGGGACGGTTTGCTGCGCTGGCTCCAAGGGCAAGAGCGGCGCCTGCGGCAATAAAGAGTGTTTTCTTCATGTGGTTAAGGGTGGAGTTTCAACTTTAGGTATTTATATAAAGGAGCGGTCCGCTTCGCCTCATTTTTTCCAAAGGCGGTTCATGTCTTCCAGGGTCTTCCCTTTGGTTTCGGGTACAAGACGCCATACAAAGAGGGCTGCGAGCAGGCAGAATGCGCCATACAGAGCGTAGACGAAGATGTGCCCGAAGTGGTCGCCGGGCTGGACCTCCATGTTGTACATGGGAACGAACGAGGAACTTACAGCGAAATTCGCAATCCACTGGAAGGCCACGGCAATGGCCACTGCCGCACCGCGGATGGTGTTCGGGAAGATTTCGGAGATCAGCACCCAGCATATGGGTCCCCAACTGAACATGAAGCTTGCGCTGTAGACCATGATGGCTGCGGCGGCAAAGAGCGGATTGAGGCTGAAGAGGTTTGCGGCTGCAAAGGCCAGGGCTCCGAGTGCCATGCCCAGACTACCGCTGATGAGCAACGGCTTGCGTCCCCAGCGTTCCACATTGAAGATGGCCACAAGGGTGAAGAGCAGGTTGGAGACTCCCATAAATACGGTGAAAAGCATGGCATCGTCGAAGCCGCAGGAGGCAAAGATGCGCGGGGCATAGTAGAGCACGGCGTTGATGCCGACAATCTGCTGGAAGACGGAGAGCATGATGCCTACGAAAATCACCAGTACGCCGTAGGTGAGCAGGGGCTCGGTCTCGGACTTGATGCTGTTGCGGATGTCGTTGAAGATGCGCTCCGCCCTTTCCTCGCCGTTGATGCGCTGCAGTACGCCCAATGCCTGCCGGTCGCGGCCGGTCATGACCAGGTAGCGTGGAGTCTCGGGCACGCAGAAGAGGAGGAGGAAGAAGAGTAGGGCAGGCACGGCTTCGCTGACAAACATGTATCGCCATCCCACCTCTGTGCACCATGCCGAAGCTTCGGGGTTCAGGATGGCGTATACGTTTTCACCCACCTGTTCGACTATGGGGGCGATATGGTCGCCAAGGATGGCGAAATTCACGAAGTAAACCACCAGCTGGCCGAAGATGATGGCAAACTGGTTCCAGCTTACGAGCTTTCCGCGGAGGTGTGAGGGTGCGATTTCGGCAATGTACATCGGGCAGATGGCTGATGCCAGACCGACGCCGATGCCGCCGATGATGCGGTAGACGTTGAAGGCGACGAGAAGCCCCATGCCCGGCTGCCCGTGGTCGAAGAAGAGAAATTCAGGACAGTAACTTCCGAGTGCGCTGAGGAAGAAGAGGAGGCCTGCCACCTTCAGCGTGGTGCGGCGGCCGAAGCGTGTGGCGAGCACTCCGCTGAGGAAACTGCCGATGATGCAGCCGATGAGGGCACTGGAGCAGGAAATGCCGTGGAAGACATCGGTGTAGACGAAATCCGCAGAACCGAGGAAGAAGGCTTGCAGACCCTTTTCCGCTCCGCTGATGACTGCGGTGTCGTATCCGAAGAGTAGACCTCCGATGACTGCTACGAGGACAATGCCGTAAAGATAAAGACTATTGGAAGATGTGGTGCTTTTCATGGATTATTCGTCGGGGAAAATGAAGGCGAAATGGCCGTGTATGATGGAACATGTGGCCAGAAAAAAGGAAAAATCCCCACAGGCAAGGCGCTGTGCCCCTGTCTGTGGGGAATTAATATGGAGACGTCGGACATTTTCTGACGTTCGAACATTCAGTCTGATGCTTTCAGACGGGACGACGGGTCACCCTGTCTTAGCAGTACATGGCCACGATGGCTTCGTAAAGTTCCTGACGGCCGGAGGTCTGCTTGGGCTCGCCCACCTGCTTTCCGTATTCGTAAGCCTCCTCAAGGGTCAGTTCTCCGTCTTCGAACTTCTTGCCGATTCCGGTGTCAAAGCTGGCATAGCGCTGGGCCTTCATTTCGAGGTAGGGACTCTCCTCGAGCAGTCGTGCGGCATTTTCCAAAGCGCGTGCCATGGCGTCCATACCCGAGATGTGTGCGATGAAGATGTCTTCGAGGTCGGTGGAGTTGCGGCGCGTCTTTGCATCGAAGTTCGTTCCGCCGGTTCCGAGTCCGCCACCACGGATGATTTCCATCCAGGCCTGCGTAAGTTCGTACTGGTCGATGGGGAACTGGTCGGTGTCCCATCCGTTCTGGTAGTCGCCGCGGTTGGCATCGATGCTGCCGAGCATTCCGGCATCGACGGCACATGCCAGTTCGTGCTCGAAGGTGTGTCCGGCCAGTGTGGCGTGGTTCACCTCGATGTTCACCTTGAAGTCCTTGTCGAGTCCGTTGGCGCGCAGGAATCCGATGACGGTTTCGGTGTCCACATCGTACTGGTGCTTGGAGGGCTCCATCGGCTTGGGCTCAATGAGGAAGGTGCCCTTGAAGCCCTTTGCACGGGCATAGTCGCGTGCCATGCGGAGCATGGTGGCCATATGCGCCTTTTCGCGCTTCTGGTCGGTATTCAGAAGGCTCATGTATCCTTCGCGGCCGCCCCAGAACACATAGTTCTCTGCGCCAAGCTTGATGCCTGCGTCAATGGCGTTCTTGATCTGTACGATGGCACGCGCCACTACGTCGAAGTCGGGATTGGTGGAGGCACCGTTCATGTAGCGTGCATTTCCGAACACATTGGCGGTGGACCACAGGAGCTTGATGCCCGTAGCGTCCATCTTCTCTTTCAGATAATCGGTGATGGCTGCCAGGTTCTGTTCGTATTCCTCTACGCTTTCGCCTTCGCAGATGAGGTCTACATCGTGGAAGCAGAAGTAGGGAATGCCGAGTTTCTCCATGATTTCGAATCCTGCATCGGCCTTGTGCTTGGCACGTTCCAGTGCTGTTTCTCCCTCATTCCAGGGGAAGGACTTGGTACCACCGCCGAACTGGTCGCCGCCTTCGGCACAGAGGGTGTGCCACCATGCCATGGCAAAGCGCAGCCAGTCCTTCATCGGACGGCCCATGACCATCTTTTCTGCGTCATAATAGTGGAAGGCCATGGGGTTCTTGCTGTCCTTGCCTTCAAAGGGAATCTTGCCGATTTGGGGGAAATATTCTTTCATAGTCAGAATTATATGGTATGATTTAGGATGAATGTTTGATGTGTTGTCGTTGAGGGGTGGGCGCTGCAGCCGTAAACTTCCGTGGCGGAGCGTCAGTCCAGGCATCGTCTGAGCTGTTGTTCCCAGCGCTCGAAGGCATCGTACGTGGCCTCCAGGTCGGCTGCTTTGGGCTCTATCACTTCCAGTCGTGTGAGCGAGTCGAAGGCTTCGCGGGCATCGTGGTAGATTCCGGCTCCGATTCCCGCACCCTTTGCAGCACCCACGGCGCCGTCGGTATCATAGAGTTCGATGACCGCTCCGCTGATGTTTGCCAGCGTCTGCCTGAAGAGCGGCGAGAGGAACAGGTTGGCGTGTCCGGCGTGGATGCGGCTGACTTGAAGCCCCATTTCCTCCATGATGCGGATGCCATGCATGAAGGCGAAGACAATGCCTTCCTGTGCAGCCCTCAGGAGGTGTGAGCGGTTGTGCACGTTGAAGTTCACACCATGCAGGCTCGCTCCGGGTTCGGCATTGCAGAGCATGCGTTCAGCACCGTTGCCGAATGGCATGAAACTGATGCCTCCGCTGCCGATGGGAGCCTCTGATGCCAGGCGGTTCATGGCATTGTAGTCCATCCCTTCGGGAACCATGGTGCGACGTACCCAGGAGTTCAGACAGCCCGTGCCGTTGATGCAGAGGAGGACTCCCAGACGAGGGTCGGCTGCCGTATGGTTGACGTGTGCGAAGGTATTGACGCGGCTCAGGGGGTCGTGGTTCACCTGTCCGATGACACCGTAGACCACCCCTGACGTTCCCGCGGTGGAGGCAATCTCGCCGGGGTTAAAGACGTTGAGGCTCAGTGCATTGTTCGGCTGGTCGCCGGCGCGGTAGGTGACGGGTATGCCCTTGCGGAGTCCAAGTTCGGCTGCTGCGGCTTCCGTGGTCTCGCCTTGGAACCCGAATGTCGGAACCCTGTCGGCCAGCATGCTCTGTGGAATGCCGAGATGCTGGAGCAGCGGCTCGCTGACGTCGTTCTTCCGAAAATCCCAGAAGATGCCTTCCGAAAGTCCGCTCAGGGTGGTCCTTGCTTCTCCCGTAAGCCTCATGGCGATGTAGTCGCCCGGAAGCATCACCTTGTCTATGCGGTCGAAGACCTCAGGTTCGTTTTCCCTTACCCATGCCAGTTTGGCGGCAGTAAAGTTTCCGGGACTGTTGAGCAGGTTCCTCAGGCAGTAGTCTTCGTCCAGGCTGTTGAAAGCCCTTTCGCCGAGACTGACGGCGCGGGAGTCGCACCATATGATGGCGGGACGCAGCACTTGCTGGTCTTTGTCCACGCACACCAGTCCGTGCATCTGGTATGAGATGCCGATGGCTGCCACTTCGTCGGGTGAGATTCCTGATGTGTGCATCACGTCGTGTGTGGCAAGTTTCAGGTTTTCCCACCAGTCGGCAGGGTGCTGTTCTGCCCAGCCCTGGCGTGGAGCGCTTATGGGTGCTTCGGTTTTGGGGTAGAAGGTCTGCGCCACGCATTTCCCGCTGGCGGCATCCACCAGTGCAGCTTTGATGGAAGAACTTCCGATGTCGAAACCAAGGAGATACATTTTTCTGTTGGAGTTTTATGGGTGAGGGATGAATGTGGACGGTTGTGGTCCAGGTGTCCTTTCTCTTGTGCGGTGCTGTCGGGGAGGGTGGTAT
>SAMEA3663097__coassemble_652_pt1 | contig 17600 bp, 8 predicted proteins | sample SAMEA3663097__metabat2_low_PE_001 | metagenome-assembled genome bin SAMEA3663097 (sample SAMEA3663097) | pig gut metagenome | biome: pig gut; feature: pig-associated habitat; material: faeces | place: France | collected 2012 | reverse complement strand
GTCGTAGAGGAAACGCCCGAAAGCCTCAGCCTCAACGACGTCGCAGGGGCGCTGCACGTCAACGCGGTATGCAGGTACCTTGAGGCTGAGGCTTTCGGGCGTTTCCTCTACGACCTTCATTTCAAGTGCTTCGCAGATGGTGCGTATGAGGGATGGTTCGATGTCTTTGCCCACAAGTTCGTGCACGTATTTGTAGTCGAGCTTTACGTCGAAGTGTTTCACCGTTTCCGGAACTTCGATGTCGACAATGTCCATGGCGATTTCTCCTCCGGCAATTTCCTTTGCCATCAGTGCCGCCTGTTTGAGGGCGTAAATCTGTCCGTCGGGGTCTACACCGCGTTCAAAGCGGAAACTGGCATCGGTGCTCAGTCCATGCCGGCGTGCGCTCTTTCTAATCCATGTAGGGTGGAACAACGCACTTTCAAATACCACGTCTTTGGTATCGGCATTGGTTCCGCTTCCTTTGCCTCCGTACACTCCGGCGATGCACATCGGAGCCTCGGCGTTACAGATGCAGAGGTCGCGGTCGCTAAGTTTGCGTTCCACGCCGTCAAGGGTTACGAAATGTGTGCCTTTTGGCATGGTCCTTACCACTATCCTGTGGCCTTCAATCATGTCGGCATCGAAGCAGTGGAGAGGCTGTCCGTAGGCCATCATAATGTAGTTTGTGATATCTACGATGTTGTTGATGGGATGAAGTCCGATGGCTGTGAGGCGCTGTTGGAGCCATTTTGGGCTTTCGCCCACGTGGCATCCCTTGACGCTGACGGCGCAGTATCGAGGGCAGGCTTCAGGGTTCTGTACGGTCACTTCTATGGGCAGAGCTTGGCTGTCGGTGGCGAAAGCCTCAGTGCCGGGACGGTGCAGGGCAGTGGGCTTGCCATAGCGAGTCAGGTAGGCATAGAGGTCGCGTGCGATGCCCCAATGCGAGCATGCGTCGGCACGGTTGGGGGTGATGTCCACCTCTATGAGCCAGTCACTTTCAAGTCCGAAGTATTCGGCCGCAGGCATACCCACAGGAGTGTCCTCGGGCAGCACCATGATGCCATCGTGGTTTGTGCCCACACCGATTTCGTCTTCCGCACAAATCATTCCCATGCTTTCCACGCCACGGAGTTTCGATTTCTTTATTGTGAATTCCTTTTCGCCATCGTAGAGTTTGGTCCCCAATGTGGCCACAATCACCTTCTGCCCTGTTGCCACATTCGGTGCGCCACAAACAATCTGCGAAGGAGCACCGGTGCCGATGTCGACAGTTGTCACATGCATATGGTCGGAGTTGGGGTGAGGCACGCACGTGAGTACATGTCCTGTCACCAATCCTTTCAGGCCGCCGCGTATCGTCTGCACTTCCTCCACACTGCCGACCTCAAGACCGATGGATGTCAGTGCTTGGGCTACCTCTTCTGCTGTCATGTCGAAATCGACGTAATCTTTCAGCCATTTATAGGATATATTCATATTTTGTGTCTTTTGTATTGTTAGTATACCTGTATTTTTGAAAATAAGGCCGAAGGGGCCGCTACGTAGCTCCTTCCCAGGGCATTTTCCTTTACCCGTTCCTTTTCATGTGTCCATGTGCCCATGCGCGTGTGCCGTATATCCTTATCTTATAATGATTTGAAATCTTATAATGATTTGAATAAGGTATAGGGATTCTTTTCAGCTCACCCCTATCTTTTATTTTCCATTTTGGGGATGGCATCATAGGTGGGGCATTTTAGTTGGGAAATTTTGAAAAACGGGTGCAAAAATAGCAAATCTTTTCCGAAAAATGCCAAACAAGCGACCAAAAACTGCACGATTTCCGCTTCCCTTACATTATTTCCTTCCTATTCTGTGCCTTTGGAGCGTCCATTGTCTGCCGTGCGTGTGCTCTAAATCTCCTGTGCGTTTTTCTTGTTTTCTGCCTGTTTTATCAATTTTTTCGTATGTCATCGATGATAGCAATCTTCTTTGCAAAAAGCGACATAAAATGTATTCTACCTTTTTAGCGGAGGGGGTAGTGAGTGCATAGTAGAAAATTCTGCAACAGCCCTGTGAAAATCAATGCGTCATTGACGATTATGGGGGGTGTGGTACCCAGAATTTCATTTTCGACGCACATCATGAGGCGTATATGCAGGGAAAAGTGTAAATTCGCCACAAAAAGCCCTAATTTAGCAATCATCATGAAGATTCTGTCTATTATAAACATGAAGATTCTGTCTATTATAAAATTGTTATGCCTTTTCCTACTCTTTCAAGTGGGAAATGCGGTGCAGGGTAAGAGCTTAAGTGGTAAGACCTTAAGCACTACCGGTGGGCATGATGTTCGCGTAGGTGTAATCCTTCCGTTCAAGTCGGATGGTGAGCCAGGGCGTCGCAGCCTTGACTTTTACCGCGGTCTGCTGTTGGCAGCGGACCATCTACGCAGTACGGGGGTGTCGGCCCATATTGCGGCCTATGACGAAGGCGTAGCGGCCTCGGCGCTCACTCCGGTGCTCCAGGCAGCAGCCCCGCAGACCGACCTGCTGGTGGGACCCTACCATATGGGACACGATGTGGAAGCTGCGAATTTTGCTTTGGGGCACGAGATGCCCGTTTTCCTGCCATTCTGCGTCCAAGGTTCGCGGCAGATTACGGGTAATTCCTTCGTAGCATTACCGCTTCCCGACGATGTGACGTGGGCGGAAGTAACCGCTACATTGTTGACTGCCGTGCTTGGACGTATGCAGGTGTTGGTGCTGCAGAGCAATGCCACTCCCCTCGCCCATCGTACGCAAATGCTCGTAGATTGTCTGAAGCACAAGGGTGCACGTCTGAAGCCGCTCTCCATAGGCGCTACACCCGCAGAGATTGCAGAAGCTATGAGCAGGAAAAGGACTGCAAACCTTGTGGTTACGGCTACGACAGACCACGATGTGGTTCGGAATTTGGCGCGGAAGTTGGCAGCTGTGGCGGAAACACATGCCCAGGCGCGGTTGGCTGTTGTGGTGCAGCCGGAATGGACCGTCGGCATAAAAAATGGTGACGAAGCCTGGGATGGTGTGGAGACGCTGCTCCCTACTGTGGGCTTTTCCATGCCGTACGCACGGGAAACGGGCGCTCTGACTGAAAGCTACCGCCATTGGTTCCATTTCACCCCTTACGGAGAGCCTCCGGCAGACTTCCTTATGGGGTACGACATGGGGCTGTATATCCTTACTGGGCTTTCGCATCATGGTAGGGGCTTTGTGGAAAAGAGACCTAAGTATAAGGGGAAGTATATGGACTTCAATATGAAGAGAGAGAACGGCACGTCGTGCTGGGTGAACCATTCCATCCGCTTGTTGCATAAAAAGTTAGACGGTACAAAGGCCATCGTCTCCTTTTAAGTTCCTTTTAAGCCTGAAAGAAGATAGGGAAGCCGTGTAGCGGGATGTCCATTTTGGGGCCGTTCCTGAAATGGTGCTCATCCCCAGATGCTCTTCTACTCTACCGCCTTTCTCCACTCCCAGAGGGTGGCAACGTCTTTTCCCCTCCCAAAGAGTGTGGGTTTACAGAAGGTTAAACCACCATAATTTCCCATAAAGACAATAACGATGTCAAAACCGCTTTTCACCCTTCTTTTCGCCCTGCTGGCTTGCCCCACAGCCATGGCGCAGGTGGGCGATGCCTATCACGATTTCTGTATAGGTGCCGGTGGCGGAGTGAATATCAGCCAGATATCCTTTATGCCCAAAGTAAATCAGAAATACCATGTCGCTCCCATGTTCGGACTTGCTATGCGCTATACGAGCGAGCGGTATTACGGTATGCTCTGCGCCTTTCAGGCAGAAATCAATTTCAGCAAGGTAGGATGGGTGGAGGATATTTATTCGCAGGCCAACGAAAAACTTGACGACAAGTACCAGCGCGACCTGACCTACATTTCCGTTCCCATCCTTGCCAATCTCGGTTTTGGGCGTAAGGACCGGGGATTCAAGGGCTATCTTGTAGCAGGGCCGCAGGTGAGTTTCCTCCTTGCCGACAAGGAACAGCGCTCCGAAACCTGGACTGTGAAGTACGGGGGTATCCCTGACCGCATGAACGGTGTGACAGCACAGTACGGAATGAAAGTTTCCAACAGTTTCGAATATGGTATCACTGCAGGATTGGGATGCGAGTACTCGTCAAAAATAGGCCATATCATGCTCGAATGCCGCTATTATATGGGACTTTCGAATCTTTTTGGGAATGCAAAGACAGACCCCTTTGCACAGAGCGGGCAGCGCACCATAGTAGCCAAGATGACCTATATGACAGACATTTTCCGCAAACGTAAGCACTAACTCCTCCTTCTTCTCTTTCCCCCTTGATTTAATCTCCCCCTTAATTTTAACCCCCTTAATTTTAAGAAGTAAGAAAAGTTGAAATATATTCGCCTCATACTGCAGACTCTGGTATGCGTGGTCCTTGTGGCTTACGCCCTGTTGGTGTATGCCGTCGACCATCCCCGCGTACAGGGTTGGCTTGCAGAGACGGCAGAGCGCCAGGTGGGGGAAATGCTACAGACGGAGGTGAAGATAGGACATGTGGAACTGGGGCTCTTCAATGCTGTAGCACTTCACGATGTGACGTTGAACGACCGTTTGGGTCATCCCATGCTCCGGAGCGGAATGGTGTATGCTAAGTTGAAGTTTCTTCCGATTTTTAAAGGCAAGGTTTTTCTTCGAAACATTGTGGTACTCGATGCTGACATCAGGTTGTACTGTCGAAGTGAGGGCGAGCCTCCCAACTTCAAGTTCATCATTGATGCCTTCAAAAGTAAGAAGGACGGGAAAAAACGTACAGCCCTCACCATAAACTCCCTCATTTTTCGCCGTTGCCGGGTAGCGTACGACGTGTACGGTTCCGGACAGCGTGATGTGCAGCGTTTCAATCCCCGGCATATCCTGCTCAGCTCCATCGACGCCAACCTCTCGCTCAAGGAGTTTTCCGATGACAGCCTTAATGTCCGCGTCCGGAATCTTTCCTTCAAGGAACAGTCGGGTATAGCACTCAAGAAACTGAAATTCCATTTTGCTGCAGGGCGGAAGAAAGCCGTGCTCCGCGCTCTCAGCATATTTACCCCATATTCCAGAGTCACGCTGGACAGTCTTGTTGCACAATACGATATACGCGACCGTGCCACTTTTTTTCAGTCACTGGCCGTAAGAGGGAGCCTGCAGGATGTGACGATAGGCCTCGACGACCTGTCACCCTTTGTCTCGGCTATGAAAGATTGCGGAATGGCTGTCCATGTTGCGGCAGACCTTGAGATGTCCGGTAAGAGCGTATCGTTGCACAGGCTCCACGTCAGCGACGGCGATGGCCGCGGGCTGCAGTATTATGGTAATGCCACTGTGGAATCCTGCGAAAACGGAGATGTGGACGTGCGGGTGGACACCCAGACGTTCAACGTGGCGGCCGAAACGGTGAAAAAGGTGTGCGAAGGTATGCTGAAGCGACCAGTACCGACAGCTGTCGCTCCTTTGGGAAATCTGGCTTTCAAAGGGAACTTGGGATTCTATTTGCCAAGGGTAGCAGGACTTCATAATAGCCGTGGTACTGTCAACGGTGTGCTTGGTTCCGATGCCGGGAGTATCAATCTTCGTGCCTCCTATGACCAAGGGACAATGACGGCAAATGTTGCCGCCGAAGACTTCCGGACATCCTTGTGGGGGGACCATCGCTTCATGCCGCAGTCGGCAAGCTTGGAAATGAGGTTGCTGGCAGCTGTGGACGAAGCATTGCACTTTGAGCATTTCGATGCTGGGATCCAGGTGTTCCGGACTATAATCAATGGCCGCGAGTACAGGGACCTTGCAGCACAAATAGCCTTTAGCCCTCATGAGCAGATGCTTTCCGCACACCTGCAAAGCGACAATTCCGGTGCACGCTTCAGTGCAAACGCGCAATTTGAGTGTCCCAGACTTGAACGTGTGCTGAAGGACATGCCCAATCGTCTGCTTGCAGATGCAGACATCATGGAGTTCAATCCCAAACAGCTTAAGATTACCGACCGCTATCGTGAAGGCACCTTCTCCATGAGGCTGAAGGCCGGAATTCTGCATCCTGCATCGTTGCAAAAGCTTGAGGCGGAGCTCGCTGTTACGGATTTCAGACTCGAAGGCGATTCTGCCGGCCAGGAACCTTACCATTGCCGGAACCTCTCGCTAAAGGCAAACCCTTGCGGGAAAGGCCAGCATATCACACTGCGGTCTGATTTTGCAGATTTCGAATATGAGGGGCCGGTGCAGAAAAAAGACTTGGAAAGTCTCTGCATCAGTACCCTAACGGACATTCTCGACGGTGAAAAGTACACTGCCTGTGCATCATATGCTGACAGTTCTGATGCAGGGCCGCATGCGGCATCCTTTGTCCTCACATTCAAGGATGCTGAAGTTTTACGCCGCATTGCACGGCTCGATGTCCGGCAGCAAGGGACGCTCAATGCAAACGGGCACATCGGTCATTGTGGCGAGACGCTGTCCCTTTCGGTGATTGCACCTGAGATTTCGTTCGGAAAGTTCAATATTGCGCAGTTCTCCCTGTTTGCCTTTCATCACGACGGCCGTTTCAGCCTCCTCGCAAAAGCCGCAAAGCGCATGCGCAACGGTCGCCTTCAAGGGGAGCTGACCATGAAAAAGGCCGCAGACGGCCGCATTGCTGCCGATATCGACTGGGGAGAGACTCTCCACGACGCCTTTTACGGTAAGGTCAGCACCCTTACACGGCTCACACTTCCAGCGCGGAAATCCGATGGGAAGTCTGACGGGAATTTTGCTTTCGTCACGGAATTCCTGCCTACGAGGATGTGTCTGAACGACAGCATATGGAACTTCGAGCATGCCAACATCAGCTACGAAGGAGGATGCATAGGTATCCGCAACTTCGGCTTCCGGAGCGGCAAACAGCATTTGCTCGTGAACGGCAGTTATGAGCGGGGAGCATCAGAGCCCATTGTTATAGACCTTCAGCATCTCGACCTGGAGTACATCATGGTATTGGCACGCCTCAATGTGGTGGAGTTCGGCGGACATGCCACAGGACGTGTCATGGTGCGACAGCTCCACGACGGCAGTCCTTGGGCCAGCGCCAGCGTCAATGTCCCCGACCTTACCTTCAACCATGCCCCCTTAGGCAACGGTAACGTGACCATTGGATGGGACCATCCCGGACGTGACATCCTCATCGACGGAGATATCCGTGAACCGGGAATGGGCTTTACCATCGTCAAAGGATATGTGGACCCCATACACCGTAATCTTGACCTGCAGACCGAAAGCCTTAACACACAATTAGGCTTCATCAACAAATATACTGAAGGCATCTTTGAAAACATTTCAGGCCGTGCCACCGGTCACTGCCGCATATATGGAGGGTTCCGCTCCATCAACTTCGAAGGCAGGGAGAGAGGTCATGCCGAGGCTTGCATCCCCATCACGGGTGTGACCTATAAAGTGGAAAACGCAGACATTGAAATTACGCCGGAAGCCTTTGTCTTCAATCATGCCGAAATCAGAGACCTTGGCAATGGCTCCGGCAAAGTCAGCGGAAAACTGGCCCACGACCACATCAGGAACATGCGCTACGACTTCAGTATCAGTGGTGAAAACCTGTGCCTTTACGACAAACCCCGAGAACTTGACATGCCATTTTTTGCCACCGCTTACGGTTCGGGAAATGTCAGGCTGCATGGAAGTCCCGGAAAAATGAATGCTGAAATGCAGCTGCAGACACAACCCGGCAGCGAACTGACATACATTCTTGACTCGCCGGATGCCGATGTTTCGCAACTCCTTAGTATCCGTCCGCAGACGGGGGATGGGAGTTGCGACACCGATACAGCCCGGACAGCCCCCAAAACGCAGGCCACCGTCCTCGCCAATGCCGGGGTTAGCGGCAAGACCGACATCAACCTTTACTTCGAGGTCAATGTAGACCCTCAGTCCTGCCTGCATCTTGTAACTGATGACAAGAGCGGAGATGCCATCACCGTATATGGTGAAGGCCCCATACAGGCAAATTACCACAACAAGAGCGGTTTCAAGATGTTCGGCACCTACAACATCCACCGCGGCACCTACGGTTTGAATATCCCCATGCTGGCACAGCGGAAGAAATTCGACATACTTCCCGGTGGTCAGGTGCGGTTCTACGGCGACCCCATGACTGCCGACGTAAATGTCAAGGCCCGCTATGTGGTAAACTCGGCATCCCTGGCAGACTTGAATATTGGAACAGGCTTTGCCAACAATACCACACGTGTGGACTGCCTGGTAAACATCTACGGTGAGGTGGCCAATATGCAGTTCGACCTTGACTTTGACCTGCCGAACGTTTCGGACGATGAAAAGCAGATGGTACACAGCCTCATTGCTTCAGACGAAGAACGCACCACCCAAGTGCTTTACCTGCTCGGGCTCGGACGCTTCTATGCCTATAACTTCACCACGAACGATGCGGGGCTGAACCAGTCTACGCTTATGATGAACTCCCTCCTTTCCTCCACCCTTTCCTCTCAGCTCAACAGCATCATTGCAAATGCTGTGGGGTCGAGCAACTGGACGTTCGGAACAAATATCTCCACCGGTCAGATGGGATGGAACGACACGGAAGTGGAAGGCCTTGTAAGTAGCCGCTTGCTTGACAACCGCCTTCTGATAAACGGAAATTTCGGCTACTCCAACCGTCAGGCTGCCACCACGAACTTTGTTGGCGATTTTGATATGCAGTACCTTATCACACCTCAAGGAACCGTAAGCATCAAGGCCTATTCCGAAACCAACGACAGGTATTTCACCAAGTCGTCGCTCACCACACAAGGTGTGGGACTCCAGCTGAAACGCGACTTTATACGCATCAAAGACCTGTTCAGAAGAAAAAAGGAAAAGCAACTCCGAAAATAATCTCCCTAACAAGAAATCCTAACCAGAAAAACATCCCTATATGCATGCAGAAATAGCACGTCGACGCACCTTTGCCATCATTTCGCACCCCGATGCCGGAAAGACCACCCTTACGGAAAAACTTCTGCTTTTCGGCGGTCAAATCCAAGTAGCAGGGGCAGTGAAGAGCAACAAGATAAGGAAAACCGCCACCTCCGACTGGATGGAAATAGAGAAACAGCGTGGAATCTCCGTAACCACTTCGGTGATGGAATTCGACTATTTGCCAGAAAATGCGGCAGATGGAACACTCCCCTACAAGGTAAACATACTTGACACCCCCGGACACCAGGACTTTGCCGAAGATACCTTCCGCACGCTCACTGCAGTGGACAGCGTAATCATTGTCGTTGACGGTGCTAAGGGTGTGGAGGCCCAGACGCGGAAACTGATGACGGTGTGCCGTATGAGGAAAACTCCTGTGATAGTCTTCGTCAACAAGATGGACCGTGAGGGCAAAGACCCCTTTGACCTCCTCGACGAGCTTGAAGAGGAGTTGCAAATCAGCGTACGCCCCCTCTCGTGGCCCATCGGACAGGGAGCAAGGTTCAAGGGTGTATATAATATATATGAGCAGCAGCTCAACCTTTTCACTCCCGACAAGCAAAAGGTGACGGAAAAAGTCAGCGTGGACATCCATGCAGACGGGGAACTGGAATCCAGTGTCGGGGAGGAATTTGCCACTCATCTCCGCGAAGATCTTGAACTTGTGGACGGTGTGTATCCCGCATTCAGCGAAGAAGATTATCTCAATGCTACGACAGCCCCGGTGTTTTTCGGTTCTGCGCTCAACAACTTCGGTGTCAAGGAACTGCTTGACTGTTTTGTGAAGATAGCCCCCTCGCCCCGGTCGACGATGGCCGAAGAACGCAGCGTTGTCCCTGAAGAGGACAAGTTTACGGGTTTCATCTTCAAGATTACGGCCAATATTGACCCCAACCACCGTTCCTGTATAGCCTTTTGCAAGGTGTGTTCGGGAAAATTCCGTCGAGGTGCCCCCTACCTTCAGGTGCGTAGCGGCAAGACATTGCGTTTCTCTTCGCCCACACAGTTTATGGCCCAGCGTAAGGAAACCATCGACGAAGCATGGCCCGGCGACATCGTCGGACTGCCTGATAGCGGAGGAACCTTTAAAATCGGTGATACGCTGACAGAAGGCGAAGTGATGCACTTCAGAGGACTCCCTTCGTTCTCTCCCGAAATGTTCAAGTACATTGAGAACGCCGACCCTATGAAGACCAAACAGTTGCAAAAGGGAATAGACCAGCTGATGGATGAGGGTGTGGCCCAGCTTTTTGTCAACCAGTTTAACGGCCGGAAAATTATCGGCACGGTGGGACAACTCCAGTTCGAAGTCATCCAATATCGTTTGGAAAACGAGTACAACGCCCGATGCCGTTGGGAACCGGTTTCGCTCTACAAGGCATGCTGGATAGAATGCGTGCCGGGATACGAGCAGGAACTCGAGAACTTCAAGAAGCGCAAATACCAGTATATGGCCAAAGACCGTGAAGGCCGTGATGTGTTTCTTGCCGACTCCGGCTACGTGCTTTCAATGGCACAGCAGGACTTCGAACATATAAGATTTCATTTTACGAGCGAATTTTAACAGCAGAAGACCCTTTGTTCGACAAGTATAGTTTGCAACTTGCGTAAGTCAAATCGTTTTTTCAAGCAAAAAATCACAGAATCACTTGCGGAACAGAGGTTCTCGCCGTAACTTTGCATCGCAATTCAGCGCAAAAGCGCACCGCACATGGTACCTTGGATGAGTGGCTTAGTCAACGGTCTGCAAAACCGTCAACGGCGGTTCGAATCCGCCAGGTACCTCGCAAAGGAACGGCTCCTCGCAAGATGGGTCGTTCCTTTTTGCGTTATGCGGTGTTCCTTGCGTCAAGGGGCATTAAGGGATGTTCTATAAATTAGTTTCATGTTCATTTAAAACATTTAGCCCTTCCCCCCGCTCTTTCAAATCGCTACATCATTACTGTATGGATACTCTTGAAAATGCTCCACTGACCCTGCGTTCCGAAGGCCTGGTGAAACGCTATGGAAAGCGCACCGTGGTCAACAACGTGTCTTTTTCTGTAAGGCAAGGCGAAATCGTCGGACTCTTAGGGCCTAACGGTGCGGGTAAAACCACATCGTTCTATATGACCACAGGACTGGTAGTGCCCAATGAGGGCAAGATATTTCTCGGTGAACAGGAAATCACGAAGTATCCTGTTTACAAACGTGCAAAATCCGGTATCGGCTATTTGGCACAAGAGGCGAGCGTGTTCCGCAAAATGAGTGTGGAAGACAATATCCTTTCCGTGCTTGAAATGACGGGGAAACCAAGGGCTGAGCAGCATGAAATGCTTGAAAGGCTCATCAATGAATTCCGTCTCCAGAAGGTTCGGAATAATATGGGCGACCAACTTTCCGGCGGTGAACGCCGTCGTACGGAAATTGCCCGCTGTCTGGCCATTGACCCCAAATTCATCATGCTCGACGAGCCTTTTGCCGGTGTCGACCCCATAGCTGTGGAAGATATTCAGTTCATTGTATGGAAGCTGAAGTCCATGGGCATCGGCATTCTTATCACCGACCACAATGTGGAGGAAACGCTCTGCATTACCGACCGCGCATACCTCCTTTTCGAAGGACGCATCCTCTTTCACGGTACTCCTGAAGAACTTGCAGAAAACCAGGTTGTCCGTGACCGCTATCTGACCAATTCCTTCAAACTGCGTAAAAAGGACTTTGATGCTTTGGCAGCCCAGCGCGAATGAGCGGGCTGTTTTACAGACAGTACACACACATTCCTTTCTTTTTTTTCACACACTCCCCTTCTTTGCCATGTTACCCCTTTTATCTCTCGTTCTTGCAGCGGCAGTGCAAACTGATACGCTGGTAGTGAAAGAAGCAAAAATCGAAGGTCCCTATCCCATTTCCGCCGTTCAGATGACAGACAGCGTCAATCTCGAAGGGAAACGTTACGATATTGCCGATGTCCTCAAGCAAAACACTGCGTTGGCACTGCGTCCCTTCAAGTCCGATGCCGGTGCCATACGGCATGGTGAGGCCCTCGGGCACCCTTCGTCCGACTCCATAGCCACGCTTTCGGTCATGCAGTTGACGGTAGATGCTGCCCGTTGGACAAAATGCCACCTCGCCTCTGAAAAGCTGAAACAGCGTAAGTGTTTCCTCGATGGCAAGGAAACGGACGGTGAAATGCGACTTTTGCCGGGACGACACGAAATCAAGGTCATTGACTACGTGGATGCCGCAGCCGTACCAGATACTTTCGACCTGCGGATTACCGGAACAGACCTTGGTCATCTGACCGTCAATCCCAATGTCCCCCGCAGCTTTGACCTCGACCTCAATGTGCATGGTCCGCGCTATGGCGGCGTCAGCGTCTCGCCCTCAGGGCGTTATGCCGTTACGCATTATCTCAATGTTTTGGAAGGCGGCGAAAACATCTGGCACACCACCCTCACCGACCTCAAGACCGGCCGTACGGTTTATGCAGGGGAGTACCGCAACTTCAAATGGTGTCAGCATCGTGATGCCGTCTATTATACCCGAAAGGGCGGAAACGGTCTGGAACTCATCGCACTTGACGTGGCGACGATGACAGAAAGCGTTTTGACCGCTGCACTGCCGGATGGCGGTTTCAGACTGAGTCCTGACGAAAGTTTTGTCATCATCACCCGCACCACCGAAGGTCCCAAGCCCCAAAGCGAGCTCAAGAGCCTGTATGCTCCGGACGACCGGATGGACGGATGGCGCACCCATTCCGACCCCTTCATTCTGCATTTTTCCAACGGTGTGATGCAGCGTCTGACGTATGGCCGCGAAAGCACCTATGTGATGGACATTTCACACGATTCCAGCCGCATCCTGCTTGCAAACAGCCATACCGATGTGAGCCGTCTTCCCATGCAAAGGACGGACATCATGGAATATGATGTGAAGACCGCGAAGTTCACCACGCTGCTAAAGGATGCGGAATGGGTGCAGCATGCATGGTATGCCCCCGACGGCCGTACCCTCTATGTTCAGGGAACCGGCAAGGCCTTCGACGGCATTGGGTCTGAAGTCACTCCCGGGCAGCATGCCATGTCATATCAGCTTACGCTTTTCAGTTTCGACCCTCTTACCAAGCGCGCCCGTCACTTGCTGCCCGACGGCTTCAAGCCGTCCGTCGACAATGTTTTCGTCAATGGTTCCGACGGTTTGCTGTATCTTACCTGCACCGATGCCTACAACCGCACCCTTTGGGTACTCAATCCTGCCACCCTCCACCGTCAGCGCTACGACCTGCCGCTGTCCTATCTCCAAGGCGTGGCCATTGCCCAAACCGCCTCGCCCCGCTGCATTTTCTATGGTCAGAGCGGCGAGCAGGCATTCGGAGCCTACAGCGCCACCCTGCAGGCCAAGCTTCCGGCCTACCAAGACCGTCTGACCTACGGCAGGAACATCGTTTGCGGCGATACCATACAGTGTGTGGAATCCGCAGTGCGCCCCCAATGCACACCCTTCGGCAAGTTGAAGTGGGAAACGCTCTATCCCGGGCTGCGTACCGCCTCATGCCATGAATGGCAGTTCCGTGCCACCCGGGGCGACGACATCAAAGGGTTTTATTATCTCCCTGCCGATTTCGATGCGCAGTCGCATTATCCGATGATTGTCTACTACTATGGAGGCTGTACCCCCACGTCGCGGCTGACGCGCTGGCATTACCCCCTCTCGGCATTGGCAAATATGGGTTTTGTCGTCCTCGTTCTTGAGCCTTCAGGGGCTTCGGGCTTCGGGCAGGAATTTGCCGCCCGCCATGTAGGCACGTGGGGCGATGAAAGCGGCGACGACATCATCGAGGGCGTCAAGGCTTTCTGCGAAGAAATGGCTTTTGTCGATGCCTCGAAGGTCGGCTGCATGGGAGCAAGTTATGGAGGTTTCATGACGCAATACCTGCAGACGAAGACCGACATCTTTGCCGTAGCCGTCAGCCACGCCGGCATTTCGAACATCGCCTCGTACTGGGGCGGAGGCTACTGGGGCTACAGCTATGGCGAAACGGCGGAATACGGACAGTTCCCCTGGAACAATCCCAAACTGTTTACCGAGCATTCCCCACTTTTCAACGCCGACAAAATACACACGCCGTTGCTCCTCCTTCACGGCACGAAGGACACCAATGTCCCCACCAACGAAAGCCAGCAGCTCTTTACGGCACTGAAGATTCTGGGACGCGAAGTGTCGTACATTCAGGTGGACGGCGAGAACCACATCATCAACGATTACCAGAAAAGGAAGGATTGGGTAGAAGCTATCTGCGCGTGGTTCGTAAAGCATCTGCAGTGCGATTCCTCGTGGTGGGACGACCTCGGATACTGAGCAGCCCCCCATCGCCCCATTCTTTTTCACCCACACCCCCTAAAGAACACCCCCAGAAAAAAATCATCCATTATGCGAAACGTCATATGCCGTCTTGCAGCAGCCGTTGCCGTGCTCTGTACGGTCCTCTCCTGCGGCAACAGTGGAAAGCCCTCCGACAGTTATCTTCATGAAGATGACGTCCGATTTGCTTCAGACATCAGTTTCGAGCCCATCGTGCAGGAACTTTCCGAACTCTTCAACGCCCGTCATCCCGAGGCCACCATGCTCCCCACCTATTGCGACGAGGATTCCGCCATCCGTCTCCTTGTGCGCGACAGCGTGCGTCTCGTCATCACCACCCGCAAGCTTACTGAAGGCGAAAAAGCCCTGATCAGGCAGCAGAAGCACAATTACAAGCAGTCGCTGTTTGCCTACGATGCCTTTGCGCTCATCGTCAACAAGGCTAACCCTGACACTGTGATCAACATGAGCGAAATCAAGGACATCATCAGCGGCAAAATCACCGACTGGGGGCAGTTGGAGGTCACCCACAAGCAGGGGCCTCTCTACCTTGTATTTGACCATAGCGGCTCTTCGACCGTACGTTTTATGAAGGATTCCCTCAATGGCGGCAAGCCCCTCAGCGGCAATGTCTTTGCACAGGGCGACAATCGCGCTGTCATCGAGACGGTGAAGGCGCGCGAAGACGTCATCGGTGTGGTGAGCACAGACTGGCTCCGTGTCTCCAAGGGCGACACCTGCGTTTTGGAAAATTTCCGCGACCTCGACGTCAAGGTGATGCTTGTCGGGTTTTACGGTTTGAAGGACCCCCTCGGGCTGGATACCAAGGACTGGCAACGCCCCTACCAATATTACATTGCCACAGGCGAGTACCCGCTTTTCCGTGGCGTTTATGCCATCTGTACCGACTCCCGGCCCAAGAGCATGACCTCCATGTTCTACTTCTTTGCCAAAGGTGACGGACAACGTGTCATCTGCAACTCTTCGCAACTCCTCCCCCATACCCAGGTGCAGGTGAGGAACGTGGTGGCAAGGTAGCCTTTATATTCAGGAATGTGTTATAACATATGATTCTGATTCCCATTAGCGAAAATAACTTGAATCATATAATAATCCTTATAATAATCCTCCGCGTTGTCCTTGGACATCCGCGATAGTCCGTGTGACAATATAATCCTCCGTGTCGTCCGTGGACATCCGTGATAGTCCGTGTGGCAATATTATTCTCCGCGTTGTCCTTGGACATCCGCGATGGTCCGTATGACAATATAATTCTCCGCGTTGTCCTTGGACATCCGTGATAGTCCGTGTGACAATATAATTCTCCGTGTCGTCCGTGGACATCCGTGATGGTCCGTGTGATTTACCAAGTCAATTTATGACACACCCCTCGTAATCCTCGAAATCCCCTACGCAATATCTTCCCCCCCCCCTATGAATCACATCTGCTACATCATAGCCATGCAGGCTGAAGCCCAGCCTTTTATCCAGGAATTCCAGATGGAAGAAGTCACCGGATTCTTCTCCCCCTATCCCTTCCGCCTCTATCAAGGAGAGGTCGACGGTAGCCGGCTTTCGGTGGTCCTCCTCGGACAGCAGCACGGCACCGACCTTGTGGGGTGCGAGGCAGCCAGCATCACCGCCATGGCAGCCATCCAAGGTCTCGCCCCCGACCTCATCGTCAATTCCGGAACCTGCGGGGCCTTCAAGGCCGACGGGGCAGCCATCGCCGAGGTGTATGTCGGCAATGCGGTCATGTTCCACGACCGTCGAGTGCCGGGCGACGACGAGTGGGGAACACAGGCTTTGGGGAACTATCCCCTTTGGTCCGGCTCGGCGAAGCTTGCAGAGGCACTGGGACTGCGCATGGGGAAAGTCACCACAGGCTCGTCGCTCGACCTTCAGCCCGTCGACGAGGAGATCATCCGTCAGCACGGCGGACAGCTCAAGGATATGGAAGCCGCCGCCATCGCTTTCGTTTGCTCCCTCACCGGCGTACCCCTGCTCTTGGTCAAGTCCGTCACCGACCTCTGCGACGGGGGAGAAAAGACCTACGACGAATTCCGTCGCAACCTCTCCGCTGCCAGCCATGCCCTGCGCGATGCCAACCTGAGCATAGTACGCTATCTTTCACGTTCTAAACTAATTTGTAGAACATCCCGTTCATGAAAACACTGTTTTTACTCCTCTTTCTGCTCTTCCTTGGAGCAACGTCCCCTGTCATGGCCGAGGGTGCAACCAAGGTCCCTCTTCCCCCCACCTACCGTTACCGCTTGACGCTGAAGGACAAAGGCGGCTCGCCATACAGCGTCCGTCACCCCGAGGCATTCCTCTCTCCGAAGAGCATCGAGCGGCGGCGGCGTATGGGCCTTGCCGTCGACGCCCACGACCTGCCGGTTTCCCCACAGTATCTCGAAGCCATCCGTAAGACGGGGGCACGGATTTTCAATTGTTCGAAGTGGAACAATACCGTCCAGGTCGAAGTCGACGATTCGCTTTTCGTCCACACCCTCCGCACGCTCCCTTTTGTCACCGACATCCTCTTGGTCTACGCCTCTCCCGACAGTGTCAGTCTGCACGACACCACAAAGCGCAGGCATGAAATTGTGGCCGACACCGTCTCCTCCACCCATTATTACGGCATGTCGCAGCAGCAGGTCGCCCAGCTTCGCCTCGACTCGCTTCATGCCCGGGGTTTGCGAGGCAGTGGAGTCACCGTGGCGGTCATCGACGGCGGGTTCTACAATGCCGATGTCATTCCAGCCTTCAAGGACACCCGGATTCTCGGGGTGAAGAATTTTGCACGTCCCGACAGCAGTGTCTTTGCCGAACATCCCCATGGCATGATGGTGCTTTCGTGCATCGCCCCCGACATGCCCCACCGTCTTGTGGGCACAGCCCCCGAAGCCTCGTTCTATCTCCTTCAGAGCGAAGATACGTGGTTCGAATATCGCGGCGAGGAAGACAACTGGTGTGCCGCCCTGGAATATGCCGATTCTGTGGGAGCGGACATCGTGACGAGCAGTCTGGGCTACACCCACTTCGACACTCCCGAAGCCACCCTGCGCTACGAATGGCTCGACGGGCACCATGAGCTCAACTCCCGTTCGGCATCGTTGGCAGCCAGCCGCGGCATGGTGCTCTGCAATTCCGCAGGGAATGAGGGCGACGGGCGATGGAAGAAAATCGGTTTCCCCGCCGATGCCCACGACATCCTTACCGTGGGAGCAGTCACCACCGAGAACAGCAATGCCCCTTTCAGCGGTGTGGGCAACACAG